>Ga0116171_10000026_pt1 | contig 154928 bp, 137 predicted proteins | sample AD_JPNHW2_MetaG_FD_89798 | JGI IMG/M metagenome (GOLD analysis project Ga0116171, IMG submission 89798) | Active sludge microbial communities of municipal wastewater-treating anaerobic digesters from Japan - AD_JPNHW2_MetaG | ecosystem: Engineered > Bioreactor > Anaerobic > Digestate | place...
ATGCGTTATGTTAAAGGTAGGTAAAAGTGCGACATGTCCGACATGAGCGACATGTAAACGGTTTATATTATACATGTTTTACCTCTACCCATCGGCCATTATAATCACGTCCGGTGTTTATTATTATTCCGGTTTCCATAAAATTTTGTGATAATCGTTTTAAATTTCCTGACAATACAGTCGCGGTCTTTGGCCAGTATGGAGAATGTGACACATCGCCGTTAATCCCTTCGAGTGCGTCAAGTAGTTCAGTCGGTGAACCCTTAAAGTATTTCTGCTGATTTAATAATTCTTTTAACACTGGTGTGATAATACTTGCTTCGAGTGTAATGTCGTTCGCTGATCTCTGATTTTCTCTATACGCTGTCATAAATGAATCTTCATTAAAACCCATGCTGACGGCTGCGGCGGTTCCTATGGTGCAAAAGTCGGCCATTCGTGAAGGTGCTTCAACTTTTATATCTGGTAATATTCTTAAAACTGCTGAAAGTAGATTAAGTATGTCGTGAAATATACCGGGACATTTTTCTTCAAATTCTTTTAATAATTCTGATTCGTTTAATCTTTCATTCGGTTCGATTCTTTTGTTTTCAAGAATGATTGATCTTTGCAGTACATCGGAGTATGTGAAAAAATCATTTATTCCGTTTACTATTGCCGGTCGTTTAGCTGAATAAATATAAGCCTCACCATTCGTGAAAAGCTCTCTGTCAATTGTCGCGCCGCCGGTGCTGAATCTGCAAAATAAATCACTTAACCACTGATGAACTTTAGAAAAATTATCATAAGCCATAAGCCAGGACACTCCCGCTGTGCTGAACATGTCGCGAGGGTCGCGAGGTATTGATAAAGTCGGGGCCTCATGTGGGTCAATAATTTGTTTAATGGTTAATGTTGAAAAGGTCTTGCCGCTTCCGGGTTCTGCAACAATAACCAGTATAGGAAAAGGGCCATCATAGAAAAATGATTGAATGATAAACGCAACAATAAGAAGAAATTTATTATTATCATTTTCACATCTTAAAAACTTTTTAAGGTCTTGTATATTTCCTTTACCGCGAACAGGGAACGGCATTGACAACATGCCTTTTGTTTTAATCATAATCGGAGTATAAGAATTTTTTTTCTTTGACTTCGAATGTGTAAACGGTGGGATAATCTGCCATCCTTCCGGGGTCACATGGATTATGTCGCCATTTTGAAAACAGGGATTTATTAAAATATTTCCGTCTGCATCTTTACCGACACGATTAAAAACACCACCCTGCGAACCTTCGAAAATACATTCACTTTCTATATTTGAAATAATTTCACTTAACTGTGTGTCGCCGATGTTATTGATTTTATTATCTCTCAATACTTTACGAGCGAATCTTTTAAAATTTTTCGATGTTGCTTTATCGGTTAATTTTTGACCGCCGATCTCATAAGCTGCATAACCATCTTCACCATCGGTAAACGGTTTTATTTTACAGATTATAATGTCAAGGGCTGATTCTTTCTTGCTCATTTAGTCAACCCCCAGTGTACGGCGAACGTCGGAGAGTTGCATTTTAAAATCTGACGAACCGATCAACAAACCCGCGATATTAAAAATGTCATACGACACACCACACACCGGGCAATATACGACGGGCTTATCTTGTTTCTCATATAAGCAGCCGGAAGGTGAACGGTCTTCATGTCCGGGACATTGTACGAGTGGAACGCCGCCTTTGTCGATAATCGGAATATTTTTTCTGATAAGGTAAGTACGGAGTTGTTTCTTTAATGCTGATACATCGGTGTTGCAATGCGAATTTATAACCCTTCTTTTTTGTTCCCTGCTTTCCATTTCTTCAAGGTCTGAAAACCTTTTCTTGATCTGATTTATTCGTTCCTGAATATATTTATCTGAACAATCCTGAAATTGTAAAATCAAAGTAAGCTGTTTATAATAATCTGGTGTTCCCGGTTCGGCCATCGGCTGAAGGTGATTAAATTTTGTATTTATTCCATGTTTTGCAAATTGCCCCTTGCTCCACATATCGCCGAGGGGTGAATCTTCGAACCACGGTCTTTGATTTTTCCAGTCATAATAAACAACTTTTTTTAAATTTAAGACTTGACTGTTTTGAGAAATATTACATAGTGTATTCATAGTTTATAAGCCTCACAAAATAGTTAATAAAAAAAATCTGTCTGCTGCTTTCTCCCACTCCTGCCAGAGTGGGATTTTCATTTAATGGATTCATGCAATCCCCTTCCCCATAAACTTTTTTACTTCGCAAATCGGTATCATTACACACGGCCCAACTTTAACAGATTGTATTTTGCCGTCATATACCCAACGTCTAATAGTCATAGTATGCTTTCCGATTAAAGCCCCAAGCTCTTCACATGATACCGCCGCGCGGGTTTCTAAAATATCAGAAATTTTCACCATTCTATTTTTCCTCAGTCGGCAACTTGCCGGATTCAACGATCTTCGAAAGAATCTGATTTAACACCCGCGTTCCCGATGTGCAATTATGGCGGCATAGTTCAACAAACTTCGGGTATGTTTCCGGATTGTAAAAACGAACCGTGCGAACTGTGTATGTACTTTTGTTTTCCCTCATTGAAAACCTCCTGTAAAATTTTCCCAAAAAAAAAGGAGATAACACCGGCGGCTCAGGTTTCCCTGTCCTTCCGTGTTCATCTCCATTTTTTTAAATTTAGCTAAAACCGATTTTCACCGATTCCGCTATGTAGATAAAAACAATTAAGCTTTATCTAAAAATAACCATAACATAAAAACTAATAATCTGTCAATAAAAAAAATATACATTCTGTCAAGTCTTTACATAAAAAATTCAATATTCAAAAAGACTTGACATTCATTATTTGAAATTGTCTTTTCAATTTATAAATTCAGATTTCTCACCGTTCCCGATTAAATTTTTATTAACACGATATATTTGCAATCTATCAGCAGCAACATGCAGAGCATTGATAGAAGCACTCTGTATATTATGACGATATCCTTCATAAACTTTTTCATTCTCATGTCCAGTCAATCCCATTACGGCCGCGGCTGGTGCTGCTGTAGCCATATATGACGCGAATGAATGGCGTAAAGAGTGGAACGATAAAACCCTGAATTTTTGTTCTTCAAGTGATATACCCGCCGCTTCGAGCATTAAATGAAAATTCTTTTGTATATGCTGATAACCTAACGGCTGATATTGTTTAAGCAAACTTTGCTTTTCCTTTTTTTTCCATACATTACATAATACTAAATCATCGGCTCCGTTAAATGGTGTTTCATTATATAACTGTAATAATGTGTTTTTTAATTCTGGGAAAACAAGATAAGGCCATCGCCTAAAACTACCGGCTTTTGGTTCTTTATAAATCGGGTTCCCGTTTTCGTCCCATTCATCAACAAAATTTCTTTTTATATCAATGGTATCTTTTATAAAATCAATGTCGCCCCACTGCAAGGCCCTAACCTCTCCCCATCTCATCCCGGCCCATGCTCCAAGACATACGGCTGCTTTAGTCCGTAAATCGTGCCATTCAACATTTGAAAGTGCAATCATTTCTTCAGGTTCGAGCCATCCTCGTTTTCCTTTTTTAGTTGGCACTAATGGAATTTTTGAAGTAAAATCAATTTTAATATAATCAAGTGTATTAGCCCACCGGATGAAGGTCTTTATATTTTTTATAAGATTATTTATCCCGCCCGGTGTATCGGTCTTTTTTAATTCTTCTTTAAGGCGGTTAATATGTGCGTGGGTTATTTGAGACATCCTAACACCTTCAAGGTGCTTTGAAGTGACGGCCTTTTTCTCTATGCGGCTTATAATATCTTTTCGGTATGCCTGACAGACATCATTTCTATCATTATAATATTTGAGTAGTTCATCAATGAAAAGCGGGTCTTGATCTCTTTTGACTAACTGCCCGGAGGCAATCATTTTAAGGGCCTCATCCCCCGCCCTCTGTTTGTTCGTTTCCCCGGTGCTTTTTGCGGGTGTGTAATTCTTTGAATTTTCATCCCACAAACGCGCATAATATACCCCGTTTCTTAAATACAGGGAGTAAAGATTTTTTTCATCAATCTTTTTCTTTGCCATAATTCAACCTCCGAATGGCTACATTTAACGGCTACATCAAATATATAAACCCGATTATAGCCGATTATAGCCATTTAAAAGCTGTTATCCTCCATGTTCACGGCCAGGGTTCCCAGTCGCCCCAGTTGTCATAATATTCTTTAAGTGCCGGGATTCTTTCAATGTTAATATAAACAAACGCTTTTGTCTGTTTCACAATCTCCTGTTCTTTTTCTATTGCAAGCTCGCCCAGGAGCACGCGTGTCCGCAGAAAAATAAAATAGGTATCCAGCACATCGTGGATACAGTAATCATTTATCTCCTGTATCTTCCCCTGCAGGAACATACCGTATACCTCGTCGCCCTTGGTTGACATTTTGCCAGGCTTGCCCAGCACCTTTGCAAGGAGGTTAAGACCGCCATTCATCCTGATCGCGTTGTAGTTAGAAAGGAAGTCCTGCAGGTCAATATGCTTTGTTCCATACCTGTTGCGGCCGGCCCATTTATCCTTGAAATGCCGCTTGGCAGAATAGCCGTACCTGTATGCCATGAGTTCAAGGAGCGGAATATCAAATCCGCGGCCGTTAAAAGTAACCAGTGACGCGTGGTTATAAAGGTTCTCAACTCCATGCCAGAAAAGGCGCACCATTTCTGCGGTACGGTATTGCGGTTTATCAAGGGTTACTATATCTGCGAGGGAAAAATCCTCACGAACCTTGGCAATGCAGATAGAGATTGGATACTGGAATGTAACGGGTATAAAATCAGAAACGCCGTTTGAACCTTCAAGCAGCTCCTGCTGAAATTTCAATACGGCGCCCGGTTCATCGATCTCTTCTTCAGGGCACCTGACTTTTTTTATAAGCTTTGAGTCAGGTACAGATTCAACGTCAAAAACAAGATACTTTACATCATCATAAGGAATGGTCAAAAGAATTATTTATCCTTGGCTTTCTTTTCAATTTTATCAAGCAGGTCCACCATTGCCGGATCTGTTTCTTTCAGTTTTGCCTGCTCCCATGCAGTGATGGATTTTTTTGATCCGATCCTCAGGGTTGAAAGAAGTGCAGTGTATCTTACAGATGCATTTGCATCATTAAGCATAACATTATTAACAGCGTCAACCGCATCCTCTTCGCCTATGTAGCCCAGTGCCATTACAGCATGCAGCCTTACCATGTCCCTGCTGTCTGACAGAAGAGCAACGAGTTTAGGAATCGCATCCTCCTCTTTTTTGTCTCTCATCCAGTCTGCTGCAGCGATAATTGCTTTTTCATCCCTGGCAGGATCAAGATCAGCCATATATTTATCAACGTCAGCGGCAAATGCAGATACTGTAACTAAAAGCATTAAAGATGCCAGAATCGATCTTTTTTTCATATTCTTCTCCAGTAATTCAAAATATAATTATGAATAATAAAATACTCTAATTATGTCAATACTTTTCTCTTAAAACAGAATACAGAAATGTTTATTTGTCACAGTTCTATCGGATTTTACGCAACAATTTCGATACCGGACTTTTATTTTACTAATTGACATAACATGCCGGTTAACAAGCCTGACTCAGTATTGCCGAGGAATTATATGGAAAATATACCCTATATTGCAGTATTCCGGGAAGTACAGAGACAGGAAATTATTAAACTCTGGGAAACATGCGGCCTTCTGTTCCCGGGGAACGATCCTGACTATGATATAAACCTCAAAATTGAATTCCAGCCTGAACTTTTTTTTATCCTTGTCATAGGCAGCAGAGTGACAGGATCTGTCATGGCCGGATTTGACGGGCACAGGGGCTGGCTTAATTACCTCTGTGTACACCCGGATTTCAGAAACATGGGACACGGCAGAGCATTAATCCTGCATGCTGTTCAAAAACTTAAAGATTCAGGATGCCCCAAGGTCAATATCCAGATACGCAAAAGCAACACCGGCGTTATTGAATTTTACAAAAAAACGGGATTTTATCCTCACGACGTTATATGCATGCAGCTTAAAATATGAAACTGTGCATCGCATAAAAAAAGGTTTACAACGATCAGCCTCTAATGATAAATAGCCTTGTTTATGATGATAATAGCAGTTAACGATATACTCAGTCTACATAAAGTCACTGCGGGGCATAAAATGCCGTGGCAGTCTGTTTTTGTGAATACCTGTTTTATTATATAAAACAAATTCCTGCCTGAGCAGATTACTTCACGGAGTTTATCCTGAACACGTCGAAGGTTCGCAATGACAAATGCCAGTCTAATCGTGAGATGCTTTAAAATTACAAAAAAAGAACTATTACACGAAACAGGTTTCAGGATAAAAAAATGAAAGACACATTTGACAACGGCGATATGAGCCAGGATGACTTCAGCAGGATGCTTGAGGAGTCACTTAAAGTAAAAGGCGACTTTGCTCCCGGCGATAAAATTTCCGGCACCATAGTACTTATCAATGAAGAGAGTACATTCCTCAGTCTTACAGGCAAAAGCGAGGCAGTGATAGACACGTCAGAGCTCCGCGACAAAGACGGCAACATGAAGTTCAAAAAAGGCGACAGGATTGAAGCATGGATAGTATCCATGAACAGGGGAGAAACCAAGGTAACACTCAGTATCGGGAAAGGCAATGTGAACAGCGAACTTCTCCTTACCGCATACCATAACATGGTGCCTCTTGAAGGAGTAGTCACAGGAGAGGTAAAAGGCGGGTTCAACGTCAATGTTTCAGGATTCAGGTGCTTCTGTCCCTACTCACAGATCGATATTAAATCTTCAGAAGACCGCACACAGTATATAAACAGGAGCTTCAGTTTCAGGATTCTCGAATACAAGGAGAACGGGAAGAACATAATACTTTCACGCCGCGCGCTGCTTGAAGAGAAGCAGAAACTCCGCGCAGATGACGCCCAAAAAACCCTGAAGACAGGCAATACCGCAGAGGGAACTGTAATTTCAGTGAAGGACTTCGGTGTATTTGTTGACCTTGACGGAATTGAAGGATTTATTCCAAAATCAGAAATCAGCTGGGCACGCAACACCGGCACATCCGCATTCAAACCGGGCGAAAAAATCACAACTAAAATAATCGCGCTGGACTGGCCGCAGAAAAAGATCACTCTCAGCCTTAAACAGCTTACCGATGAACCATGGTCCTCAATCGACAGGTTCTCCGAAGGCCAGGTCCTCAACGGGCGGGTATCAAATATTATTCCGCAGGGCGCATTCGTTGAACTTGCCCCGGGCATCGAAGGCCTCATACATCTTTCACGCATGAGCGCGGTTAAGACAATACGCAAAGCTGAGGATGCTGTAAATATTAATGACACTGTAAGCGTCAGGATACTTTCAATAGACAAAACAGCCAAACGCATCTCGCTTGAACTGGTTACGGGTGAAGCTGACCCGTGGCAGGAACCGGTTGAATCGCTGAAAGCTGAAACTCACATGGCGGTAATAGAGAACGTCCAGAACAACGGAATTACAGTGCGCCTGAAAAACGGCATGCAGGGATACATACCAAGAAACGAACTTTCAAACAACACCGACATCCAGAAAAAATACCAGACAGGGACGGAAATCAAGGTCGTAATAAAAGATATTGAAGCCGCCTCAAAAAAAATGGTCCTCAGCGAAAAAAACGCATACAAGCTCGAAGAAGAGAAGGAATTCAAATCATTTATGAACTCCGGGCCGGAAAGCTCATCTTCAAGCCTGGGCAGCCTTTTTAAAGACAAGTTTGAAAATATCAAGAAACAGGTTAAATAAAACATGATCAGGCTGCTTAACGGTTACGAAATTAAATATACAGAGGATTTTGACAAGTTCTTCCAGAACCTTCTCGAAGCCATAATTTTTGAATCGAAGCAGTCATCGATCAGCAAAAAAAAAGAGGATGGTGAGTCAAGAAGCGAGAGGGACATATTCCTGCAGGAAATCATGGACAACTGTATTTATGTGACTCACCAGCTCTTCACTCTCTACCAGGATAATGAAAAACTCACAAAGTTTATCATCACGGGATTCATCTTCAACAGCATCATGATGTCGCTTCCAGGCTACAGCCAGGTGATAAAACTGCCTGATGACGGCGGAGCCGACACCGTTCACTGAACTATTTCAAAATTGATGCGAGTTCAGCAAGCTTCCCGGCATCAATTCCGTCAAACCTTGCGCGTATAACATCTGCACTGTCCTTAACACTTACATCAACATTCACTGTAAAGCGGGCGCTTTCAAAAAATTCCGGGAATTCCACGGACACTCCGCGCGATGAAACAGCACTGATAAGACAATCGGCACGGTCCTTGATCTGAGAATACTCCGGGAACCTCAACCTGCTTACAGCATCAATCAGGTGCCTGTCATCAGCCATGGCGGGATCCATGACCGGAAGAACAACATGCGGATTTTTTTTCCCAAGATCAAACAGGTGGTCCACAACCATCTTGAAAACATTGACCCTCACCTGCACCAGATTCAGGCTGCAGTCAATCCAGTCTATCATATACTGCGGCAAAGCCGTGAGATCCTTTATTATTTTAAATCCTGTATCTTTTATATCAATATAATTCTTCACACCCTCGGGCAGATCAAGTATCCTCACTGCAAATTCCGGATTAAGGATGTCAGGCGATACATTTAGAACTCTTCTGCAGAATTCGCCGGTATCAGCATAAAGATTAAATTTCCGGGCAATGACAAGCGCCCTGCATTTACCGGCAGGTCCTACCTCATTACGTCTCACTTTCATTGCAGCGTTGTTAATGAATACACCAGGTTCAATTTTTTTCAGGATAAATGAATCTACCCTGTCAACTTCGAGTTTCCGGAGAGCAAAAATCCGGTTGTGGCAGGTAACAGGCAGCAATCCCTTCCCGTCATCAAGGAGGTACGGTTTTTCAATCATTCCCAGATCTTTTATGGAACGGGAAAGTGCGTCACTCACAACCGGTCTGCTGATTCTGAATGTATTGTCGTCACGGATGTCGCTGATACTGATTTTTTCTGAGATTGTTTCTGTCATAGGGCTATCAGATCAGGCCCTTCAGCAGCCTTGATACCTCATCGGGATAGATAACTATCACCTTACCCATATCCCCCAGCACCGCTTCACCAGCTGCCGTAAGAGTTGAAGTGGTAATAAAGAATCCCTGCTTTGCCTTCATGTCATTGATTGCCTGGGCAAAATTCCTGACGGGGATCTCCCCAATCTGAGTCCCCTTCCATCTCCTTACCCATACCAGTGTTTTCAGTTTCGTGTCCTTTGTGTGTCCCATAAAATCAACACCATCAGACTCACGGTATGTTGTAAGAATATCATCTATCACAATACCAAGTTTTTCGCACATCCTGTATGATATGCTCCGGAATGTCTCTGTATCGAGCTGATAAAAATCATCAAAGTTAATATATTCATCTCTCTGGACAGGTTCTCTTTCAACAGTCTTTTTCTCTTTCGAAGTTGAAGTTTTAGACGATGTTATAATACCGGCGATATCAAACTGCTCCTCACTCTTGAGGCCGCAGATATTCCATATAAAATTATCAGGGAACGCCTTCTCCTTCCACTGCGACAGATCTCCAAGAACAGACCTCACATCATCAGCCTTTGACCCGGGCTTGATATCCATTTCCTTTCTCAGCCTTGTGAGCAAATCCTGGATATTCAGGTAATTCCTGTCTGACTGGTAAAGCTGGCTCCAGTAATTGTAGGTCTGATCTGTTTTTTCATCTATGAGATAGGCAAATCCCAGGTCATACAGAATCCCCTTCATCTCGGAATCCCAGTTATTGTTTATGCACAGGTCCTTCAGTTCCTCCATCAGTCTTACACCAAGAGGTGATCTTTTTGTTTCAATATATAGAAACGACAGTAACCGTTTTGCGATGAAAACCGCATTTTCATCGACCGTATTTTCAATTACCATTTTTGTATAATTAATTGAAGTCTTATAGTCCCGCTTTTTATAAAGAGCGAATGCCATTGCCAGGTTTGTTATGTCGGAATGAGGATCAATAACAAGAACCTCTTTGAAAAAATTTATCGCTTCATTTGTTCTCTGGCTCTGGAGAGCCGCAATACCAGCACCGAACAGAATTTCAATGTTTTTTTTCATCAGCCCGGAAAGCAGGTCAAGATACTTATAGGAAGTTTCAAACAGTTCCTGGCCAAGAGTCATAAATCCGACATGATAAAGTGCCTCCGTATCGCTCGGGGATTCACGCAGCAGTGCGAAATATTTTTCAAAAGCATTGATCTTCTCGCCCCTTTTGAGATACAGCTCTGCAAGCAGCTTGTAAACATCACCCTTGTCGACTTCAGAATTATACCGGTTGATCTCGACAATCCTTTCAAGGTGAGTAACCGCCTGGTCAATTTTCTCCTGCTGGAGATAGAGTTCGGCAAGTTTATTATGGATACTTACATCCTGCGGGTGATTCTCGAGCACTCTCCTGAATTCAACAATAGCCTCATCTATCCTGTTGCTGTTTAAAAAAGATTCGGCCTTATTCCTGGGACTGAACTTCGGAGCGATATAGTAGAGGTAATACACTCCAACTCCAAGCATAAAAACCATTACTATCAGTATTGATACTATCATTTTTAACCATCAATGAAATTTATACAGTAACGCAAATTACCGGCTTAACCCGCGCGCACAAATAGCTAACCGCACATTCGACTCCAATACAGCATGGTTAGATATACAGAGACGGGCTGCTTTAATATGATCGGCATTATTTATGATAGAATAAAGAAGAGTTTTAACTGTACCGGGAAATCAGACCGATGCCGCCTTGCCGGCAACCTGGAACCTCACAGCGGAAGGCCAACCATTGATAAAATAGGTATTGTTCACTTTTTTCTTAAGGATAAAATCATCCCCATCAAGAATCTTTGTATCAAACGGTAGATTTATCCGTATGTCCGCGGGCACATATTTGGGAAGTCCTGTGAATGCAATCCTGATCTCCCTGTCCGCTGACTCAACTGTAAACGAGAGAATGCCGAACCTGGATGGCGCGTTTTCGATTTTTACACGCCTGCCCGGTGTAAAAAACCTCTCGTCAGGGACCGGGAATAGTTCGAGCCTGTCAGCAGACTCGATAAAAAAAATATTCCGCATAATCGAAAAAAGCAAAGATGCCAGAACCTTTGAATTACCTTTGCCCCAGGAACCTCTACCCGTAACCGGGTTAACGTATTCAGGCAGGGCAAAAAAATCATCAGTAAACAAGAGAAGTTTATCAAGAAATTCGAAAATCCTGTCATCTCTTATGGCAAGCATCTGGTTCAGGACTGAAAACCCTGCAAACATATCGACACCGTAAATCCTGTCGATAACAGGAAAGTCGTCTGAAATAAAAAGGTTCCTGAACAGTTTACTGTATTCCTCTTCACCCGGAGCAAGATACAGCCGCTCGGGAAAAGCAAGGAGTCCTGAAAAATCATATCCGTGCAGAACAGGGACAGATCTTTTCCTTTCGTATGAATCCCTTATTATCGACTGGAGCCTCTCCGCTTCGTTCCTGAATTTTGATTCGTGTCCGAAGATGCCCATACATCGAGAGAGATAGGCCATCCCGGACATGGCGAGATAGAAAACAAATATATCCCTCTCCGATGATTCGCCGAGCAGGTTATGCGGCGCCGTATTTGTTTTCAATGACGCGAGTGTGTGAATCTCAGTGCAGAACGAGTAGACGTAATCCCCGATTTTTCTTATTTCCGGAAAATTTTCCTGGAGAAATGCAGAATCCCTTTTATGCAGGTATAGTTCATTGAATGACGAAATTATGTATGCCGCACTGATAGAGGTATTGAAATCCTTTTTTTTATCGTTAAATACAAGGCCCTCCGTCATCTGCTTCACCATGTTCTCGGTTTCACGGATCTGGCCTGCCCGGATAAGTCCGTATGCATAGAAATATGAATCCGCAGCTTTTCCATAATTCACCGGGCTGTAGTCACTGCTGTTGATATTGAGCATAGTAAGACGCGACTGGTTTATCACATTCATATACTTTTCATCAGGCAGTTCGACAGAGATCCCCTCTTCTGTCCTCATCGAGCAAAGAAGGCCGAAGTCCTTTGCCGAATCCTCGTATTTCCTGCTGAACCCCGTTGATAGTTCTTTTTCACTATCGAGTGAAACACGAAACGTATTGGTACACGTGGTTCCATCAAGGCTGAAAGCCAGACCCATGGCTGCCATGGATGCAGGGCAATTAGAAACAAAAGAGTCCGGGGCATCAAACATTTCAGGAATGATATCACCGCTTGTCCCTGATCCCGAGATGACCCGGTCAGGCGGCCGCGCGGAGGCAAAATGAGACATGCCGTTTAGTTTCACAAGATTTCCGCTGCTGAGGAACTCAACAGAACGAAGACCTCCCAGAATTTCGGTATTGTAAGGCCTGATTGCAGCAATGAGCATGGAACCGTTCATGTCAGTGCGTGAATTTACAGTATATGATAATACAGCTTCATTTATATTTGATTTTCCGCCTGTGATTTTCTGTCTGAAAGATATACCCCTGTAATCGCCGCGTATTTCAAGTTCCCCTGTAGAAGTATTTCTTGATGCAGTTATACTGCTGATATTGGCCGATGGTTTATGAAATAAATTTTTACTGTATATCCAGAACTCAACAGACCACCTTGAATCTCCAGGGCCAGTGATCATGCCGGAACTGTCAATTTTCAGTTCACCATCAGAGAGATAATTTGTAAGTATCTGCCAGTTTCGGTTCGTGGTGTTCAATAAAACGGGGTTGGCGTATGGTAATGCAGGAGCATTTTTATCTTTGCCGTTGCCGGATATCCATAACGGCCAGCTGAAACCGGGGAACTTCCTGTACAATACACTGTTATTTATACCTTTACTGATCTCACCGAGAAGAGAAGAACTCTTCCCCGGATCAATCATTGACCGTACATTATCGGTGAGAAGATTTACCCCTTCGCCTTTTTCTCCCCGGTTCTTTACAATTTTCAAACTCAAGGGCTAATCAGACTTTCTTGAGAAATTCCAGCGCTTCATTTTCCGAATTGAAAATATCAAACATGTCCGTGAGCTCTACTACTTCGAAAATCTTTTTAACTGCATTGTTCATGTTGCAGAGAACAAGTTTTCTTTTGCTCTCCTTGAGTATTCTCATTGTTGATACAAAAATCCTGAGACCCGAACTGCTCATATATTCAACATCTTTAAGATTAAGAAGGAAGTGACAGGCAGGCTCAGTTGCAATAAGCTTATTGATTTCCTTCTCAATATCAGCAGAGAGGTGAACATCAAGTCTTCCCTGCAGGTATATGATTATAGCATTCCCTGTCTTTTTTGAATTAAGTTCCATTTACATGCTCCATTATTTGAGTAAAATTTGATAAGATACATTAAATATTACATACTAACATATTAGCGAAGATTTTGATATTAATCAATTAAAAAAATCATTCTTTTCCAGCTTTTGCGTCCTTTCGGGTTATAAAAAGTGTGGCCAGACAGATAACAAAAATAAATGTAAAAACAAATCCGAATATGAGCATTGATTTATGATAGTAATTTACCCCGTTTTCACTTCTGCTGACAAGTGCAAAACCTGTCTTTATAAGCATGAGCGCTGATAAAAAGGGAAATAAAACTCCATTTATCCATATCATCAGCCTGTATTTAAGGGGATCAAACAGGGGCATAATCATAAGAATACCGGAAGTAACAAGCATTGCCGAGAAAGCCCTTAGTATATGGTACATGGGTGCAATAAGTTCATTTGTCCTTACCTCCCCGGCCCATATTTCCGATACATTTTTCACAAAAATTTTAAAGACATCCATTGGTGAGTAAAAAAAGGCTGCGCCTATCAGAATATATATAACGCCTGCAATAAGAACTGAAACCTGTAACGTATTTGTTTTTGCGGATCTCAACATGGACCTCTCAGTTAGATAATTCTCAAGACAAGGGAATGTGTAATAGTCTTTGTCTTATCAGCAATTTTGTCAAACTTAAACTCATTTTCGGCAGTTTCAATGAATAAATTTTTACCCTGCTGAAGGTAAAAGGATTCATCGGAATATGGGGCGGTTCCCGTATCAAGCGTTTTCATATACAGCTCATTGATGACGCCCTCATCCGGCTGAACCCGTTCCCTGTTCAGCGCTGAAAGATAATAGATCTCATCACACCCTGTTCTGAACAATTCAGCCGGAGATACCGTTACCGCCGGGTAGCCCGAACTGCACGAACCTCCTCCAGTAATCACAGGTTCAAAAAGCGGGGATGTGATGAAGCTTGCAGTCATCCTTGCTGAAAGGTCACCGGTACTGACAATCCTTTCTTTCCCGGAAGAAAGCAGTTTGCAAACAGGCTGGGTATGGAACATCTCGATCCGCTTATCAGATGCAAGTTCACGGGCGTATTTTACAATCTTACTGTTTTTAAAGATAAAAGTTTCGGGAAATGATATGTCAAGATTCCTGTTCATCTGTTCGGGAGAATAAAAGCGTCTCATGAGATCTGCAACCTCTTTGTCATCCTGCCCGAGCAGGTACATTGCAGATATGAAATAACTGAATGAAGAGGAATATATACTGTCAAAAAATTTCCCGCTATGTTGAAGATCGACAAAGAACTGCGCAAGGCATATTGAATCGAGCGAAAGGCTCTGCACAGCAAGCGACCTCCCGGGAGATGTTATCTTTTCAATAAACGGTTTTATCCCGGAACCTGCCGCGGCATTGACCAGTGATTCAACATCACCCGTCTGTGCATAATTCCTGTTACTCTCAAAAGTAAGCCCGCCGATAAATGCGCCACGCTCACCTGACAAGTATTCGTTCCTGACATAGAAAACGCGCTGAAAGTCGATAATCTTTTCATCAAAGAGATTATTCAGTTCGCGGGTCTCCTTCCTGCTGCCGGTTAATGAAAAAATCATGTCTGATCCGGCAAATACCGCATCCCGGAGATTGTCATCAGTATTTGAAAGGTCCGCGATTATGTACCTGAACCTGCGGGAAAGCAGAAAAAGCAAGGGACCGATGATCGAGGGATCAATCCTGACCCTGGAAGAATACGTCAGGTTAAGAAGATAGAGCCCATCCCTTACATGGACAAGCCTGTCGTTGACAAGTGACTCTGCGGCAGGTCCGGCCTGATCTTTTTCTGAAACAGGAGCTGTAAGCCGGCGCTGAAAAACATCAAAGAGCGACTTGCCGGTATATGAAATATCGAGAATCACAGTATCAGCAGCTGAAAGAGCCAGCCCCAGAGTAGAGGCTAAAGAGGTCTTGCCGGAGCCCTGCCCAAGACCGAATACAGAGATTACCCTGCCCTTTAAATCAGAATACCTGCGCCCGGTTTCGGTCATTTCAAAGCCCATGGAGGTAATCATCCTGATATAACCCCTGAGCGCCTTGTGATACTTCATGAAGAACCTGTAGATATCCTCTTCATGAATTATAAAAATTGTGGAATCAAGAAGAGCCCTTACGTTTCCGCGTTTCCTGCTTTCTACAAACGGTAATGAACCGAAAAAAGAACCCGAGGTAAAATATACAACCTCGACATTACCGATTGTTTCAACTTCAAAAATCCCGCTTATTACAATATTGAGAGAACTTGTTTTTTTAAGTTCTGCATACTGGCCGCTTTTAACTGTGACAACACGGCCTGACCTGAAGAATAGATCAGATTCCTCGATGGTGAGATGTTTCAGGAATGGTACTGTTCTACGGATTGTTTCAAAAGGATTCATTTTATCAGATTCTTTTCAGGAGCTCAACCAGTTCGGCCTTACCCCTGATGTCTATGGGTCTTGTGTTTACAAACTCCTGGGCTTTGGGCGAAATGTCACCTGTTGTAATAACCAGAATTCTTGTGGCATTACGGGGCTTCATGCTTTCATGAAGCTTCCGGAAATAGGACTCCTGCAATGTCTCAGTAGTCCTGAGCACACGGATGATCCTGTTGGACTGTCTCGTATTACGCCACTTGCCTTCATTTTCCGTGGCGGTAATTTCTATTTCAGTATCGTTGATTATTTCAATATCCGTAATGTTATAGTTCATGCTTGCTATCATCTTGCGCGTCATGTGCTCAAACTGCGCAAGCCCCGCGATCATAAAGTCCTTGATCCTGTCATCCTGCCTGAACTCGGCGTACATGCCGAGTTTCTGCTGTACATCGCGGAACTTCGGGTTTACCTCGACAATCTTTTCCCAGTTAATGATGGCGGAATGTACGTCGCGCATCTTCTCCTGGCACTCCGCCATAAAATACCGCAGGCTCAGCTCAATATCGCTCCCCTTTTTTGCAAACTTAAGACCGCGTTCAAATTCCATAACAGCTTTTGGAAACTGTGATTTTTCCATGAAGCAGCTCCCGCGGGCAAGGAGGCTTTTTACCTTGAGTTCGTCGCTCTTCATGGCAATCTCGAACTCCTTTAATGCCCACTCAAAATCTCCAAGCTGGCGAAGCACCAGTCCCAGAAAATAATGCGCCTGGTAATTTGTGGGATCTATTTTAATTGTATTAAGAAAACACTGCTTTGCATCGGCTGATACGCCGTTTTTATAGTAAACCTGCCCCAGGTAAAAGAAGGACATGTCGTGCTTCATGTTAAGCGATGCGCTTTTCTTGAAATAGTTTATTGCCTTGTCTGTCTGCCCCATGTTATACATCATGAGTCCGAGTTCGTAGAAATTTTCAAAATTTGCCGGGTCCAACTTGGTAAGAAGCATATATTCGTTACGGGCATCTTCAACCGATTTGCGCTCTTTGTATAACCCTGCAAGAGTTGTCCGTATATAAATTTCATTAATCTGATCGTCAAACCTGCCGAACTTCAGAACCTGCCTGTATTCAAGAACCGCATACTGGGGATTCCCCTCAGCCTTATATGCCTCTGCGAGCAGAAAATGCGCATAAGGGTTACGGTCATCTTTTTCAAGCATCTCGGAGAGCTTTTTAATCGCAAGCTTGGTCTGACCCGACTCGATCATTATTTTAATCTCATCAAGCTGTTTTGGAAAAACATATACACTCAGCAGATAAAGAATTATTATCGCAAGTATTATACAGAAAAGGAACACAAGGACATAGGTAAAAATCATACATTAACCTGGATAAACATTATTCTTAACTCTCAAAACCAGCTTACTCGGCTTACACAGACTACAGATTATATAAAGCATTTTTCTTTATTACCTGGCAATAATTTATTGACAAAACCCGTCTTAAAAAAAATAAAGAAGTCAATCGGGGGCGTAGCTCAGCTGGGAGAGCGCATGAATGGCATTCATGAGGCCAGGGGTTCGATCCCCCTCGTCTCCAGATAAACTCACTATTATTCTTCAATTTCAGTCCCATGAATTGTAACAATCTTCAGTATCCTGTATTTCCGCTTACCGGCAGGAATAACGACATCAACAGTCTCGCCTGCGAACCTGTTCTGCAGGGCAACACCAATGGGAGATGAAACCGATATCCTCCCTTCAGCCGGGTTAACCTCATTCGACGAAACAAATGTAAAAACGATTTCATCTTCAGAATCGAGATCAAGAAGCGTAACCGTGGAACCGTAACCTATCCGGTCATCGGCAATTTCTGTTACGTTCAGGTCATTGAGTTGGTTGAGCTGGTCAGCAAGCTGCGCAATGCGCGCCTTCACGAATGACTGCCTCTCCCTTGCCGCATGGTATTCGGCATTCTCTTTAAGGTCGCCATATTCCCTTGCTTCAGCAATCTTTTTGGGGAGTTCCACCTTGAATTCATGCTTCATTTTTTCAAGTTCATCCCTGACCTTCTGTTTCTTTGCTTCAAGCTCGGTACTCATTAAAATCTCCTTAAAATATAAATCACCGGATAATATCGCTTTCGTTTTCTTCGGATGCCACTTTCATCAGAAGTTTGACTTTCCTGTCTCCGTCCTTCATAAGAGTAAAGCCGCTTTCCTTTAAAGTTTTTTCAATTTTATAAGTCATTAAATCAACTATTTTTTTTGTCATATGTTCTTCCCTGAACTGATGATGTTATTACCATCCTTGGTAATCTGTTATGCATGGTTAGAACTATTTTCGGTAACAATCCTGCAGTATTTAAGGATATTAAACCTCAACCTGTGAAAAAACAAGCTTTAAATACCCCTGTTCAGAGTTTTTCCTCAATTATAATTACGTTTCCGTATTTTGAAAGCTCCTTTTCAATCTCCTTTTTACCTACAACAACGGTTACAAGCCCGTTGGCAAACAGCTTTCTGCTTTCATCGGCAATTTCTTCAGCTGTGACAGCGGCAATCCTCGAAGTGTACCTGGTGTAATAATCAGGCTCCAGACTATAATATTCCATGGTAAAATACGCGGCCAGGATCTGTGACACTTTTGAAAAAGTAAAAACATAGCTGTTTATGATCGAATTTTTTGCCCAGGCAAGTTCATCGGCAGGAACCGGTTCACTGTACATGCGGCTGATGTTCGCATTCATGAGCGACAGAACATTCCCGGCCTCTTCATTCCTGGTCTGGGCGAAACACAAGAAGAGTCCCGTACTGTACCTGCCGGCAACATATGAAAAGACGCAGTACGCAAGCCCCCGCTTCTCCCTGATCTCTGTCATCAGCCTGGAACCGAAAGAGCCGCCCCCGAGTATATAATTCATCACCTCAATGGCATAATTACCCTTGTATTTAACATCAGGGGCTGTGACTCCGCAGATTATCGTGGCCTGGTCAAAATCCGCAGGAATAAAATAAATATTCCGGCTCTTCGCGGACACCTGTGACCTGACAGTCTCCATATCCGCAGAATAGTATTCCCTGGTTCCTTTTTTTAGTGCGCTGAAACTTTTCCTGCACAGTTTACCGATACCTTCACTTCCAAGTGATGATGAAACTGAAACAATAATATTCCCGCCCGTAGTATGCCTGTTCCATATATCTTTCACCGAATTTTCAGAAATTGACGAGATGCTCTGCTTCGTTATATCAGCCCCGTAACCTTTTCCGTTGAAGATAACGCTCCTCAAGGCCGCCATACCCTTTGCAGCAGGATCGTCCATCCTCCTCCGGTTTTTTTCATAAACATAATTGGCTGAATATTTTATAGTTTTGCTGTTGAAAAGCGGGTCTGCCAGGAGATCGCCGATTATATCAAACGCAAGGTCCGTGTGCCTTTCCAGCACCCTTACCTCAATGGTTATGCTTTCCCAGCCGGCATCGACAGAAATGCTTCCACCAGCAGATTCAAGTGTACTTATAACGGAATCTCCGGGATACTTTGCAGACCCGGACAGGAGAAGCGTATTGGCAATAACCTCGGACATGCCGGCATTGTTCATATCCTCAAAGAGTTTCCCGTAGGATATTGAAACAACAATCTCTGTTCTTGGAAGATCATCATCAATCGAAAATACCTTTACCCCGTTATCGAGTATAAACGATTTAACATCGGGCATGATTGAATCAGCACTGCCCGATCCGGGATTAGGCATAAACAGCGCGCAGCAGAATACCATGAATACAGCAGCGGCTTTCATCGGAACCAGATTTTTAAATTTCATTTACTCCCTCTCGAATCCCTTAATATTACCACTGTCCTGTTATCATCTTTCATATATTTATCCATTGCACCGCGGATCATATCCATGTTTATGCTTTTTACCATGTCTAAGTAAGAAACAAGGTACCTCCAGTCTCCAAAAACAGTCTGGCAGTAGCCCAGCTGACCGGCAATGCCCTCGTTATCATCCAGCATGAAAACAAATTCCGATTCAGACATGTTTATCACGCGCTCGATCTCGGACGAGGTAATGCCCTCCCTGAATTTTTTTATTTCGGCATAGATCTCCTGTTCAAGCTGCTCAGGTGTAACCCCGTCTGCCGGTGAAGCGAATATACCGAAAAGGTTGTCGTACCTTGCACCGGGTGCGCCGTTCCATGCATAGATATTATTTGCAATTTTCCTGTCGATCACGAGGTTTTTATACAGCCTCGAGGAGTCACCCGATCCCAGCGCCGAAGCGATTATATCAAAAGTAAAGTCGTCAACAGAGGGGACTGCCGGTTTCTTCCATGCAATTAAAATCATCGGCCTTGATGCCATGCGTACCACGGCCCTGCGTTCACCCAGCTGTTCAGGTTCGATAATTTTTATCTCGCCGGGTTCAGGCTTCGGCTTCATGGTGCCGAAATATTTCTCAATTATACTGAAAGTTTTTTCTGTATCGATTTTCCCCACGACAGTGATGGTCATTCTTGAAGGGATATAATAATCCCTGTAAAACCTCCTCACATCATGGATCGACATATACCTGACATTAGACCTCCAGCCGATTACAGGGTGCCTGTACGGGTGTGCTGTAAAAGCCGTCGCATAAAGAGACTCATAAATCACCCTGCCCGGGTTTGATTCATAGGTAAGCCTCTCTTCATATACATTATCCCTTTCCCTGTAGTATTCACGCAGGACAGGTTTCCTGAGACGTTCTGATTCCATCTTTGCCCAGAGTTCCAGTTTGTCAGACGGCAGCTGCACCACGTAGCTTGTCATATCCTTGGATGTCCCGGCGTTAAAACCCACACCCCCGTTTATTGAATAGACCCTGTCATACGTACTGTTGTCACTATACCGGGCCTGCTGCTCCTCGAGTGATTTAAGTTCCGCCTCAAGCTGAGGGATCCTGGAATTACCGGGATCTTCAAGCCTCAGCCTGTCTATTGTCTCCCCCACAGCCTCGATCCTGTTGAGTATTTTTCTCTCGGAAGAATAATCCTTTGTACCGAAATCCTCGGTCCCCTTGAAGAGCATGTGCTCAAGAATATGGGCGGCGCCTGAAGTATCATAGCTTTCATCAACCGAACCGGCCCTGAATGCAATTTCAAGGGAAACGGTGGGTGAATAGCCCCTGTTCATCAGCAAAACAGTAATCCCGTTGGCAAGCTTCTTCTCGACAACATTGTTCTTCAGGTAATTACCGGCCATATTTACCTCTGCAGGGGAATTGGCTCCAGCGGTAAAAATAACAAGTGTAAATACTGCAGCGGTAAAAATCCTTCTCATATCATTCCTTTTCTGTTTTCTGTTCACGAAGTATTTCCTCAGCAAAAATCCTGAGTTTGGGATGAACTTTTATTTCTATCTCAGCAGTATCCCGGGAAGAAGTTTCTTCAGGCTGCTGTGTTATCATTTTTTTGAAAGCGAACATCATGCGTGAATAGATCTCTTCGATCCTGTCCTTGCGGTTTATCATCCTGTAAAACTTGAGAGCGATCAGCGGCTGCTTTTTGTCATAGTAATATAAATCGGCGATCCTCATAATACCGTCGCCGTAGTTTGTCTGAACAAAAAGTTTCATGGCCTCATTTATTTTCCCCTGGTTAAAAAGCTCATTTCCCTTCCTGATAAGGCCGGCTCTTTCCTGGCTATCCATAAGCAGTCCTCGCATTTATATCTGCAGCCGGTTACCAGTTCCAACCAGAAGCGTATGATGAACAATCTGCATATTAAGTCTGTATAATTATATAATATGATGTTAAAAGAATTTCAGGGACACCCGGAAAACGTTGCTTTTTGCGGGTAGAGTGAGCCCTGAATGGCTTTTTTACGTTAAAATACATGTTCACGAATTCAATCTTAAAAATTAAATCTTGACAAGGATTTTTTATGAATCATATCTTCAATGCAATGCTGATTTCTTTACCTTTTGATATAAAAGTATAACTTCAAAAAAGACTTTTTGTCAATGCTGATTTAACGGAGATATAAATGTATCCAATATTATTCAACTACAAGCTTATTACAATCGGTACCTACGGTCTTCTGCTCGGAACAGCCTTTTATGTTGCATTTCTTCTTATGGAAAGGGAATTCAGGATTCACGGTAAAGATCCTGACCTGGCATACAAGCTTCTGATCGCAATAATACCATCGGCTATAATCGGTGCCAAGATATTCCATATCTTTGACAATATATCCGAATTTTTCAAGGACCCTGCGGCAATGATCTTCTCAGGTGCAGGGCTTTCGGTTTACGGCGGTTTTCTGCTCTCCTTCATCGTAGCAGCCATCCTGATCAGGAAGAGTGGTGAAAAAATACTTAACATATTCGATCTTGCCTCTCCTGCAATGGCGCTTGGCTACGGAATCGGACGACTTGGCTGCCACGCGTCGGGTGACGGCTGTTTCGGCATTACCACCGATTCAATTTTCGGAGTGTCATACCCGAATGGACTGGTTCCTATTTCAGCAAATGTATTTCCAACACCTCTATTCGAGTCATTCCTTTCACTTGGATTTTTCCTGGTACTGATGAGACTCCGGAAAAGAGAATTAACAACAGGAACAATATTCTTCATTTATCTTATAATGAACGGTACAGCAAGATTCCTTGTGGAATTCATAAGGAGAAATCCTTCAGCCATGTTCGGACTCACACAGGCACAGCTCATTGCTTTTGCATTTATTGCAGCAGGTGCAGCAGGAATTATCTTTAACATGAAGAAGAACAAGGTACAGGCCGCATAAAACATATATTTAACCTGCCGGCCTGTAAATTCTGTAAAAATCAGGCCGGTGACCATCATATTTTGAAAATCCCCATCCCCTTTAGGCAGTTTATATTCTATAAAAAATTATTGACCCATATTCAATATAGTATCTAATACCGGATAACGTGATTTCTAAACACTATTATACTCTTAAGGAAGCACAAAAAAGCATAATGAATGATACGACCAACAATGAACGTGTATTTACCGGTAAAACGAAAATTTTAGAATTCGGGACATGGATACCGGAACAGATCATCGAAAATGGAATAGTGCTTGCGCCGCTTTTTAAAGCATTATCACTGAACCTGGATGATATGATCCGGAAAACCGGGGTAGCGCAAAGATGCAAATCCGATGATTCGGTATCAGTCCTTGACATGGCTGAACATGCCGTAAAAGATCTGATGAGCAGGACAAATACAAAAGATATAGCCATTTCCGAAATTGACACAATTATCTATGCGTCAGTGACCCGGATGATGGCAGAACCCTCCACTGCAATAATGCTGCAGAAGCGCCTTGGTATTGAATCGGCTATCAGCTTTGATATATCAAACGCATGCCTCAGCTTTGTTGACGGACTGATTGTTGCGGATTCCCTGATATCAGCAGGAAGATCAAAGCTTGCGCTTGTTGTTTCGGCCGAGAAAGGTGCCCGTGTTGCAGAAATGAGCCTTGATGCAATGACAAACAAAGAAGCGGGTATGGAGTGCATGGCCGCCCTTACTTTAGGCGACGGTGCTGCCGCAGCACTTGTTGCAGCGGATGATTCAGCCTATAAAGGCGCGATCGCACTCCGCGCATTTACCCGGGCCAGCAGGTCCCAGTATGCACACTGCTGCACCCTGCAATCTACAAATGAACCAATGATGACGGATTCGAATGCAATGTTTGAAGGGGCCCTTCTGAATTATCCTCCAATGCTGAAAACTCTTATAAAAGAACTTGGATGGAATATTGAAGACATTGAAGCACTTGTACCACACCAGGCAAGCCTTAAAGTAATCCAGACCGGTCTTAAAAGTATCGGGTATCCTATTGAAAAAACTATAATCACCCTGGACCAATTCGGCAACATGGCTTCAGTATCTGTACCTTTCACTATAAGCAGACTGCTGGACCAGCAGAAACCTGCTACCGGATCAAAGATTGCAGTTGCAGCTTTCGGTTCCGGGCTGTCATTTTCCATGCTTGCGCTGGAGGTATTATGAAACGACAGAACGAAAACAAACTGATACTCGGCGTAAAAATACTATTTTATACAATATCTATACTTTGTGTTTTTACAGGTCTTAACTACATACTAAGGGGTGACTTGATGCCGTACCACTACAGTTACCTTGGCAGGACTAAAGACCAGATCGAAGGCAAAACCCTCGTGTTACTAATTTCAGCAGCACAGGTTATCGGAGGGATGATGCTCGGGTTTGGTGCAGCCTTCGGCATGATGACGCGAAACATTGGAAAATCCGGATCGAAACTTTTGCCGGTAATGACTGTACTTGCTGCTCCGCCCCTTCTGGTATCATTTCGCGTGGTTTTAAGGATAGGTGAAGTAATTCCCCGGGCTCTTATAGCAATGCTCATAATACTCTTTACAGCGGGTTTACTCATAATGTATATAAGAGAAAAAGAATAGTTATTATACCCTGAAAATACAAAAAGGGGCTCCCGGAATGACTGGATAGCCCCTTAATTATCTGCAAAACATCCGACGCAATGCCGGTTAAGCAGCAATTTTACTTGATATTGTATTTCTTTTTGAATTTTTCAACCCTTCCGGCTGTATCAACAAGTTTCTGCTTCTTGGTATAGAACGGATGACAGTTTGAGCAAACCTCAACCCTCATATCCTGAACTGTAGCCCTTGTATGTATCTCGTTGCCGCAGGCGCATTTGATTACTGTTTCTTTGTAATCAGGATGAATTCCCTGTTTCATTTTATTATAGTCTCCTATATGGTAAAAATTCAAGTATCGCAGGCCTATGAATTCATGGCCTTGAAAAACGCCTTGTTATTCTTGGTTGCCTTCATTTTCTCAACAAGAAGTTCCATCGCCTCTGAGGCACTCATCGAAGCAAGAGCTTTTCTTAATACCCATAATTTATTTAGTTCTTCTTCGTCAAGCAGTAATTCTTCTTTCCGTGTACCTGATTTATTAATATCTATGGCAGGGAAAATACGCCTGTCAGAGAGTTTTCTGTCAAGGTGGAGCTCACTGTTTCCTGTACCCTTGAATTCCTCGAAGATAACCTCATCCATCCTGCTGCCTGTATCAATCAGGGCAGTAGCCAGAATTGTAAGGCTTCCGCCGCCCTCTATATTCCTTGCAGCTCCAAAAAATCTCTTCGGTTTATGCAGGGCGTTCGAATCAACACCTCCTGAGAGTATTTTGCCGCTTGTGGGTACCACCTGGTTGTATGCACGAGCCAGCCTTGTAATAGAGTCAAGAAGTATGACAACATCCATCTTTCTTTCAACGAGGCGCCTTGCCTTCTGTATGACCATATCAGCTACCTGGACGTGCCTTGTCGCCTGTTCGTCAAAGGTGGATGAAACAACCTCCCCCTTAACCGAGCGCTCCATGTCAGTTACCTCTTCAGGACGCTCATCTATAAGCAGAACAATAAGGTACACCTCAGGGTGATTTTTGGTTATGGCATTTGCAATTCTCTGCAGCAGTATGGTTTTACCGGTTCTTGGCGGCGCAACAATCAGCGCTCTCTGCCCTTTACCAATAGGAGTCATGAGGTTCATGATCCTCATTTCTATTTCGTTGCTCTCGGTCTCAAGGTTAATCCTCTGGTTAGGATAAAGAGGAGTAAGGTCATCGAACATGACCCTTCTATTCAGGTTTTCGGGATTCTCGAAGTTTATTGCCTCGATTCTGAGCAGGGCAAAAAACCTCTCATTATCTTTTGGCGGCCGGATCTGACCTGCGACTGTATCACCTGTTTTAAGGCCGAACAGCCTTATCTGGGATGGTGAAACATAAATATCGTCAGGACCCGGAAGGTAATTGTAGTTCGGGGAACGCAGAAATCCGTAACCATCAGCAAGTATCTCAAGTACGCCGCTTGCAAAAATTAGCCCTTTCTGTTCAGTCCTGCCTTTGAGTATTTCAAAAATAAGATCCTGTTTTTTAAGCCCGGAAATACGCTCAAGCCCCATATCCTTGGCAATCGTATAAAGTTCGTTTATAGTTTTGGACTTAAGATCACCAAGGTCCAGTTTGTTTTCTGAGTTTTCAGGAACGGGTTTTGCCGTGACACTCTTCTCATCCATGATTATGTCATCAGGGAACTCATCCAGGTTGCTGTTCATTTCTCCAGTTTTTGACATAGATAATCCTTAATTTATTTTTATTTGTTTTATTTCAATGCCGGAGTAAAAAATTGAAAAAAGCCTCTCCTTCTGAATCTTCCACAACATTTATGTTTGATTGTAAAAATTAACGAGGATTCCGGCGTGCAAAATCGATAGGCACTTCAAATTCATGAACAAATTAACAGGCAACGGCAATACTGTCAACAAAAAATATACATTTATTATTATTTTTACTTTTTCAAATTAGCGATACCGAACTTCTTTATTTTTGTTCCAAGGGCCTGCCTTGAAAGATTAAGGCTTTCTGCTGCCTTTTCATTGTTTTCATGCTTCTGCAGGGCTTCAACAATCATGTGTCTTTCGACAGAATCAAGTACATCCTGCAGGGACTTGCCTCTTAAATCAACACCCGGAACTGTAAAAGCATTATCTGAGGAACTCTTGTTATCAAAAAAAATAAGAAAACCGGACTTCCTTCCTCCGCTCAGGAGAGGGACCTTTTCGTAAAACATCCCGAGTTCAGTATTGTAAAAATAAAGGTCATTATCATTTATCTCAGCAAATAGTTCATTCTTTGAAGGATTACTGAGCAGCTTTTCCACATGCTTAGGATCGACTTCATTTTTCAGTTTTTCAGTATAGATATCCTCGAAATGGCTGTTGTAGAATATGGTTGATCCCTTACTGTTCAATGCATACAGGGCACGGGGAATGTGTTCCAGGATCAGGTATATCATCCATTCGAGCGCCTGGTCCTCCTGCTGCTTTTTAATTTCGGATTCAGGCGCAGTTCCGCGTGAAGTATCGCATGCCGAGAAGAGCTGGAGCCTGCTCCACGTGCCCTGTTCTTCCCCGAATATATTAATTACTATAAATTCCTTTATTTTACCGTAAGGCAGCAGGTCATCAAAACTCATCCTGGCCGCAAGACGTGTTATGAATTCGTCAATTTTAAGTTTTTCCACGCGCTCTATATCGCTGAGTTCCGCTATCACAGATTCCTTGCGAAGAACACCAAGCAGCATACCCCTTTTTGAAACAACGGGGATTACAGGAACATCATGAAGATAAAAAAGCCTTACCACATCTTCAGGGCGTTTATTCTGGTGATCAAAGGGATTCTCGTCGAATTCCTTTGTTTCACTTTCAGGATTACTGTTCTGTTCGTTCATCAGATCCCCAGTACATCATACATCGAGTATAGCCCGGGCCCTTTCCCTTTCAGGAATTCCATTGCCGCTACTGCGCCGCGCGCAAGGGTCGACCTGTCCGCAGCCCTGTGTGTCAGTTCGATTCTCTCATCCATCCCGACAAAAAAAACTGTATGTTCGCCTATAATATTTCCGCCCCTCATGGCGTGCATGCCTATTTCATTTGATGACCTTTCACCTGTAATGCCCTCCCGTCCATTAACGGTTTGCGCGGATGAAAGCCCCTTCATGTTTTCCTTTACAATTTCCAGCAGGCGCTTGGCAGTTCCTGACGGCGCATCTTTTTTAAACCTGTGGTGTGACTCGAATATTTCGACATCATAATCAGTTGTAAGGGCCGAAGAGGCAAGTTCAGTAAGCTTGAACAGGAGGTTTACACCAAGCGACATGTTCGGCGAAAACAGCACGGGGATCGATAATGACGCATTTCTAATGACATCAATTTCAGCAGGGCTGAAGCCTGTTGTTCCAATAACAAGCGGTTTTTTTACAACGAGCGCCTGTTCTATAAGTTTCATTGTCGCGGCAGGTGCAGAGAAGTCTATGACACCATCGGTTTTTGAAAGTGAGGATTCATCTGAAACCGATATCATGCAGTCCGCAAGCCTGTCGTTTACTATGTTCATCGCATTAGTGGATATAAGGTTTGATCCGGGAGCGTCATATGCAGCTGCAAGCGAGTGCCCCCGGTCCACCATTATCCTCAGGATAGCACACCCCATCCTTCCGCCTATCCCGCATATTCCAGTATTCATTTAAGTTTGATCCCGTATTCTGTCATAATTTTTTTAAGAGCAGCCCTGTTGTCATCGCTGATCGATGTCATGGGCAGCCTGAGTTCGCCGCTGCATTTACCCATCATCTCCATTGCGGCTTTAACGGGTATCGGGTTGGTTTCAAGAAACATACCCCTGCATAGCGGCAGCAGCCTGTAAAATTGTTTCCTGGCCTCATCCGTTTTATTCTCGTTGTAAAGAGTAACAACCTTTTTTATGTCAGCAGGAATTACGTTCGACAGTACGGATATAATTCCCTTGCCGCCGACTGCAAGTATGGGAAGAAGGAGGTTGTCATCACCCGAAAGAACAGTCATCCTGTCTCCGCAGAGTTCAATCAGGCGCATAATCTGACCGATGTCTCCCGAGGCCTCTTTCATTGTTTTAATATTTTCCGTCCTGTTAAGCAGTTCCTTCACGCTTTCGGGAAGAAAATTAACACCGGATCTTCCGGGTATGTTGTAAAGTATTATAGGAAGTTTTGTTGATTTTGCTATTGCTTCATAGTGTGCGATAAGGCCTTTTTGTGTCGGCTTGTTGTAATACGGATTAACCGAAAGGACACCGTCAACACCTGCATCTTCAGCCTGTTTTGTAAGCCAGATTGCTTCGCTTGTTGAATTTGCGCCAGTGCCTGCAATCACCTTTATCCTGCCGTTCACTATCTTAACGACTTTATGGATAAACGCGTCATGTTCCTCGAAAGAGAGCGTGGGTGACTCGCCCGTGGTACCTACGGGGACAATTCCGTCAATACCTGCCAATACCTGGTCTTCAATATTTTTTTCAAGAGATTCCCAGTCAATTCCATCATTTTTAAACGGAGTTACAATAGCTGTATAGGTTCCTTCAAACATATATGCATCCTGATTTATAAAATTGTTTTAAAAATAATCTATTTACTCTTACCCTTTTTATTTGCTTTTTTTACAGGTTTTTTCTTTTCTTCCGTGCTTTTCTTATCCACTGAAGCCCCGGCCTTTACAACTATTTTACCAAGTTCCAGGTCAAACTTTTCCCGGTTAAATTTATTATCAGGAAAATCATCGGTAAACATCTGAAGTATCAGGAAACGAACCGATTTCAGGAGATCGTCATTAGCCCTGTACGCATACACCTTAACCCACTCGTCACCTGTTACGATAATAATCTTTACCCTTTCACCTTTCTCGAGGACAAGATCATTCCTGTCAACATCTTCAAGCAGGATATATTCCTGGTATGAACCATTGACGGATTCATACATCTTGAGTTTATCAGCATCCTCGTCAGGAATAAATGTTGAACAAGCCGTAATTATTAAACCCTGGGTTACGGCAAAAAACAGCAGTATTTTCTTCAATCAGATACCTTTAAATTATAAAATGTCGCACACCAGCGGAGCACTTTATATTGCTGGTGCCATGAACCAGTATAAAAAACCTGTATATAATTGTTGTCAAGGAATTATTATGTCTTTTAAATCAATACACCCTGTATTCTAAACCATATAGCATCATGAATTATACTCCCTGCGCCGGTATACAGGCAAGCTGAAAAAAAAAGGCTGTTCCGGATTGGAACAGCCAAAGTAACGCAAATCTTTAATGTTAGATTGTTAAAAACAAATCCTGTGAACAGCACCCCCCGGTGAATGCCCCGCTCATTTATTCACCGGAAAACGGATTATTTCAGAGCTTTTTTAACCTCTGCAATAAGGTTTTTGGGATCTACGGGTTTCTGCAATACACCGTTAAAACCCTGTTTATTGATATCAATATTCAAATCTGTCGCGCGGCCTACGCTGCTGAGAAGGTAAATGGATACATTTTTATCCTCTTTCCTTATCATCTCTGCGACTTTGGAGCCGGCATCAACTTTTTCCATCATCATATCACAAAGCACCATGTCGGGTTTTTCACTTTTAAACTTTGCCAGACCATCTTTCCCGTCAGTTGCTGTAACAACAGTGTAATTTTCGGATTTCAGAACAACAGTTACGGCATCCAGAATATCCGGATCATCATCTATTATGAGTATCTTTTTGTTAGACATATAGTACTCCTTAATTATTTGTTCGTTCAACAGTAAGCATATCATTCAGCCAGTTCAACAGAAATCTGTATGCTTCGTTAAAATTATTTTCAGCCTTTGAAGTAAGACCGACTTCAAAATCCCATTCGTATCCCTTAATGCCCAGCACGTATGCTTCAAGTTTGCGGTCATACAATTCCGCACACAGGGCAAGAACAGACTGCGGAGACATTGAATGTGTTGTAAAGGTAATCTCGGCAGAGGGCTCAATTTTACCAAAAGAGAACGGTTCGCCGGCATCAAGTGATGCATCAACAAAAACCACAACATCGTTCTCAGCGACAGAATAAGCATCCTCTATATTAAGCTGATAATTACAATCAGTTACAACACCCGGAATTCTTTCGTTTTCCAGTCTTTCAATTATGGCCGGACCAAGGCCGTCGTCCTGACGGCCCGGGTTGCCGAATCCATATACTAAAATACTTTTATCTTTCAAATATCTTATTTCCGTTTCTGATCGATAACATTGCCTTCAGAATCCACAAGGGAAACTTCAAGCGGCATCTGTCCCAGTGCATGTGTAGCGCAGCTGAGGCACGGGTCATACGCCCTTATTGCCATCTCAACCTTGTTCATCATACCTTCTGTTATAGTTTTCTGGCCGTTAAAGTTAGCCTTTGCAACATAGTTAACAGCGTTGTTCATAGGTATGTTGTTGTTTGTTGTTGATACTATAAGGTTGCCCATTTCGATCTGGTCAAGGTCATTGATCCTGTAGTGGTGGAACAGTGTTCCCCTTGGTGCTTCAACAAGGCCCACGCCTTCTTTCTTCTTTTTACCTGTTGTAACAAGGTTGTCATTCTGGAGATCCTTATCATTAAGCAGGTCCCTGATAACCTCTGCAGAGTGGAGAAGCTCGATAAGCCTTGCATAGTGCATATGCATTGACATATGGTTCGGCTTGCCCTTGGTGTACGCCTTGTATATCTCGAATTCCTTCTGTGCAAGAGGAGTCGGAATAAAATCACAGGTGTTAAGCCTTGCAAGGGGACCAACTGTGTACCAGCCCTTATCCATGCCAAGTTTCCTGATGTAAGGGAACTTCATGTAGCTCCAGTTTTTAACCTCTTCGCCGATGATCTTGTAGTAATTCTGGTAATCAACGTCGTTGATTATTTTCTTACCATCAGCGTCAACGCATCTGAGAACTCCGTGGTAAAGATCCATCGCTCCATCCTTCCTTACAAGAGAAAGGTGTGCTGACGGAAATACTGAAAAGTTGTCAATATAGTCTTTATTCTTTGCATGGAATCCCTTGAAGAAATCAAGCGCGCCCTGTGACCATTCAATCATTTTATCTATGTTGAGAGGATCGGGTCCCTTGAGGAACTTGTCCCTTTCCGCAATTGACAGGTTCTTGTTGATACCGCCGGGGATTGCGCCTGTCCCGTGTATCTTTTTGCCCGCAGTGGCAAGGATTATCTCCTGGCCGAATTTCCTCATCATGACGCCCTGAACTGCAAGATCTTTATGCATTAGGGCAACACCTATAACGTTCCTTGTTGCAGGATCACCGTCAAATCCGAAGAGAAGGTCAGGTGATGCGAGGTGGAAGAAATGCAGCGCATGTGACTGGAACATCTGCGCGTAATGCATAAGTCTTCTCATTTTTTCGCCCACTGGTGTAAGGCCGTCGCCTGTGCCCGCTCCGACGATTACGTCAAGAGCTTTTGCAGCTGCAAGGTGGTGGCTTACCGGGCATATACCGCAGAGACGCTGAACAAGTACCGGTGCTTCCCAGTATGGACGTCCCTGCACAAATTTTTCGAAGCCGCGGAATTCGACAACATGAAGCCTTGACTGGGTTACGTTACCCGCGTCGTCAAGCTGTATTGTCACTTTACCGTGCCCTTCTACCCTTGTTACCGGTTCTATAGTTATTTTTCTTCCCATATTTGGCTCCAGATTAATCAAACTTTAATACTTCGTAAGGAATATTGAGAGGCTTGCCTGTTACAAGCGCCACAAGAGCTTCCCATATAAGATCCGCCCTGGGTGGACATCCCGGCAGAAAATAGTCAATCTTGACTATTTCGTGACATGCATAGACCCTGTCAAGGATCATGGGAAGTTCCTCATCATTGGGGATGATCTTCTTTTTATTTTCGTCAACGGTCGGCCCGTTAAGGTATGCCTCTTCAAGACAATCCTTGATCGGGATTCCGTTCCTCATTGCCGGGAGTCCGCCCATTATTGCGCACTCACCGAGAGAGATGAGTATCTTGCAATTCTTGCGGAATTCCTTGAGCACATGAACGTTTTCACTGTTGCAGCATCCGCCTTCGATGATTCCGATGTCACACTGCTTTGTGAAAGTTTTTATATCATCGACCGGTGATTTATTAAATTCAACAAGGTCGATAAGCTGTAATATTCTATCGTCAATGTCAAGTAATGACATGTGGCATCCGAAACATCCTGCCAGTGACGCTGTGGCCACAACCGGTTTACTCATTTTTAACCTCCAGGTTCTCTTTAAATGCTTTATCTGCCTTCGATTTCAGAACCGATAGGCTTGCTGTCAAATTTTCTCTGTCCAACTGGAATCTTGTATCCTACTCCCTTGCGGAGGATACATCCCACCGGGCACTGTTTCATTGCTTTTACCGCCATGTCCTCGCTGAGTTTTGCAGCCAGCGCGGTATCTATCGTGATAAGGGTTTTATCGCCCCTGTTTGTAACTGCAAACACGTGCTTGCCGTCAGCTGTTACAATGTCCCTCACACAGCGCAGGCACTGTACGCACCTGTTTCTGTCAAGATAGAGCTTGGGAGTATCGGCAATAACTTCGCGTACTGGCCACAGGTACGGGAACCTGGGCACCATCATCTGGTACCTGTATCCAAGAGCCTGGAGTTCGCAGTTTCCGCTCTTTTCGCATGTAGGGCACATATGGTTCCCTTCAACGAAAAGCATCTCGATAATTGATTTCCTCATGTTTTCAATTTCAGGAGTCATGCTCTCCACAAGCATACCCTCTGCAACAGGAGTTGTACAAGCAGCCATAAACCTGCCGCCGACCTTTACTGTGCATATACGGCATGTACCTGCAGGCTTCAGTCCCTCAAAGTGACAGAGTACAGGAATGTAAACGCCGTTAGCCTTTGCGGCTTCAACTATTGTCTGGCCGTCTTTCGCAGTACAGGCTTTTCCATCTATCGTAAATTTTATATCACTCATCTTAGTGTCCCTCTACAATTGGTTTTCTGCCAGCAACCTTACATGAATCTTTCACTGCTGCAGCCATGTCGAATTCCGTTACGAAGTCACCCTTCTGCAGTTTGGCTTCATAAAGTCCCCTGAAATTCTTTATAGTTGTATATATAGGATTGGGAGATGTCTGGCCAAGACCACATCGGCTCATGCTCTTAACGGTTACACACCATTCCTCAAGCTCCTTGAGATCCTGGGCTGTTCCGTGGCCATGAACGATTTTTTCAAATTTATGCAGTAGCAGCTGGTTGCCTGCACGGCAGGGTGTACACCATCCGCATGATTCCTCAACAAAGAACTCCATGAAGTTGTGGACCACGTCGAACAGGTTCCTGTCCTTACCGATTACTATTACCGAACCGCCTGTGGCAAGTTCATCATAGCAGATCTTGTTGCCGAACCTGGACTTGTCTACGCAGTTTCCTGAAGGTCCGCCCACCTGTACAGCCTGTGCGCCCTTGCCGTCACATTCTGCAAGAAGCTGGTCTAATGTCATGCCGAACTCAACTTCGTATATACCGGGCTTTTTGCAGTCGCCTGATACAGAAAGAAGTTTTGTTCCCTTTGACTGCATTGTGCCCATTTTTGCGAACCATGCGCCGCCCTGGAGCATTATTCTTGAAGCACAGCAGAAGCTCTCTACGTTGTTGACAGATGTGGGTTTACCCATGAATCCGCGCTGTGCGGGGAAAGGCGGCCTGTTCCTGGGCTCTCCTCTTTTTCCTTCAGCTGATTCGATAAGGGCGGATTCCTCACCGCAAACATACGCACCTGCGCCCATCTGTATTTTTATGTCAAAATTGAATCCTTTTTTTCCGGTAGCATTTTTGCCAAGTGTGCCGTTCTTTCTCATTGTTTCGAGTACTTTCTCGAGATAATTTTTCAGGTACATGTATTCAGCCCTGAGGTAGAGAACGCCTTCGTCTGCGCCGATAGCATACCCGCCGACTGCCATGCCTTCAAAGAGCATTTCGGGCAGTTCTGTGAGTATTACCCTGTCCTTGAATGTTCCCGGTTCGCCTTCGTCTGCGTTGCATACGATGTACTTTTTGTCGCCTTTGGACTGGCGGGTGTAGTCCCACTTCATGCCCGTAGGGAAACCTGCGCCGCCGCGTCCGCGGAGTTTTGAAGTTTTCATCTCTTCGATTACACTTTCAGGAGTTTTTGACACTGCAGCCTTAAGTGCTGAACCCGGAGTGAAAGGTGCGAACAGAACAGCTCCTTTTTTACGGATATTGTTTTTAACCATAGACTTGATAAGCGCATCCTGGTTTTTACCGTCGCCGGTCTCATCTGCCATAGCCTGAACTTTTTTGTTTGCCTTCATAGCAGCAACAATTTCCTTAACCTTTGCCGCTGTAAGATTTGTGAACATTACGTCGTTGATAATCGCTGAAGGTTCCTGGTCGTTGAGACCGATGTCTGAAGTCCAGTAGAGGCGAATTTTGCCTTTACCTGAAGCATCACCGAATTCACACCCGGTTTCCTTTTCAAAAACTTTCGCAATCTCGTAGCAACCCTTCATAACAGCAACTGCACTGTTGTTCAGGTAAACAGTGTACTTGCCGGCAGGATTTTTGGAGAAAAAGTGATAGAATGTTACAACACCCTCTACGTCAACAGTGGAGACTTTCATCTCCTTGGCTATCGCGGCGATAGCTTCATCAGAAAGCTGTCCATTAGCTGCCTTGACATCTCTTATGACATCAAGCATTTTAGTAGGGTCTTTCCGATACTTGCCTGCGGCCTGTTTTACAACATCAGATATATTACCCATAGGGCCCTCTTTGTTAATAAATTTTTTTATATATGTACTAAAAAAATGCATAATCAGATGCATTATACAGATTGCGCATAATGCTTTGCATTAGTATGTATAAATAGCTGCTGTATTCCCTGCTCTTGTAAAACCGGCTGAATCCTCAGGATCAATATTATTGAACCCGGAATTTCTTTTTTTTATTTAATATGTCATTTTAGACGAAATGTTTTATTAAAAATTTTCTATTGCCCTTTTTTCCACATAATGTATTTATAACCGGATATATTATCTTCAACCCTTAAATTAATTTCAATAAACAGGCATTGTTATACAAGTATAACAATGTTGTGATATTTAAATAACGGTAAAGATTTCTACTTGCAAAATGAAAGATATAAATTTATCTATTGTTTTTAAGTTGATGGTATTACCCTATGACAACTGATGGCGGTATTCATCTTGAAAGATTTAATTACAATTTTAAACTATCAGCAGTTTCTTGATACACTGGACAGTTTATACCTGATCCTGAGTCCCAAAGGGCGGATACTGGCCATCAATGAAGCGTTGAAGAACTTTGTTATCGATGATTTAAACAGAAAACGTCCTGATCTAAAAGGGAAAATTGAAGGATTGACATACTCCGATCTGATATTAACCGGGAACTGGGGTGAAATCATTTTAGATGGGAGGGTCAAGGCGTTTAAAGAGTGCATAGCTGATAAATGTAAAAAACGTTTTGTGGATATCAACCGTGATGAAATTTTAGAAGGATTGATGACTCCCATTATTGATAATAATGTAGTGCGTTATGTTACAGTGAACATTGAGATAGTTACCGGGAACAAAATCTTTGAGTTAAGAAAAAATCTTTCTTTCTTTTCAATAAAAGAGGTCCTGTTTCTGAACGAAATAGTTAATGCCAAGTCCGAGTTTGAAATTTATTCAAACACCGAACCTTTCCTGGATTTTTATAATCTTAATTTTTCCGAATCGACAAAAAGGAAAATAGACAGGTCCTTGATGAGTGATTCAGGTGTTTTTAACCGGAGTGAATACGTAAAAAGAATCAATTTTAAAATAATAAAACACATTATTTGATCTTAATGAATTTCTATTATGCATGAAATTCAATAATATGCGCCTTGAAAAAGAACCGTAAAAATCTGTATAACAGCTGAAATTTCTTTTCTATTTAAGAGCTTTTTTCACCTGGTCCTTGAGTGTAGCAGGATCAACAGGTTTCTGGAAAACCCCGCTGAAACCCAGCTCATTGACACTTGCATTTGCCTCAGTTGCACTGCCTATACTGCTAAGGAGGTATATAAGCGCTTTTTTATCCTCTTTTTTTATCATTTCAGCAACTTTCATCCCCGCGTCAACATTCTCCATCATCATGTCAGAAAGTACAAGGTCAGGTCTCTCTTTCTTAAATTTATCAATACCGTCCTTACCGCTTGTTGCCGTAAAAACTTTGTATCCTTCAGAATTTAGAACAGCGCTGATAGATTCAATGATATCATGATCATCATCTATAACGAGTATCTTTTTATCAGACATGGCATTCTCCTTTTTTATATGTATATGAATTAATAAAAAATAATTTCAGCGGGAAAGCAACAAAAAAATTCAACAGCCCCTGATTTAAAATACCCGCATATGAATAAAATCAGGTTATGTTGATACGCCAGTCCCCGGAATAAACATTAAACCGCCCGTTTCTCAGGAAACCAACAAGAGTTATCCCCTTACCCCTTGCCAGTTTTACAGCAAAGGATGTAGGCGCGGAAACTCCGGCGATCACAGCCACCCCTGCACGCGCACCCTTCATGACCATTTCATAGCTCAACCGTGAAGAGAGCATGCAGAAGACAGCATCCTCAAGCTTATTATCAATCAGCAGCTTGCCCACACATTTGTCCAGGGCATTGTGCCTGCCGACGTCCTCCGCATAGGCCATACTTGAACCCGAAATATCATAAATGCCCGCAGCATGTGTAGCCCCTGTCTCATTATATACATTCTGCCTGGAAAAAAAATCATTCTGCATATCGAAGAGAAACCGGGCGCTGCACCGCACATTACGCGCATCATCCAGGACCCTGCTGTCATCAGATGCAAGTACACCGGCAGAACTGCGGATAATTCTTATTTCATCTGAATTTTTACACCCCGAATCATTAAGTGCGATACTTACCGTTGATTCATCCTGCTGTTCAATGCTTATAATGTTTTCCGGTGAACAGATTGTACCATCATTAAAGCAGAGCCCCGCAGCCAGCTCCCTGTCCATCCCGGGCATGCGCATGCAGTAGTATACAGGTTTACCGTTTACAATAACAGTCAGGTTGGATTCAACTGCGAGTGTATCCATCCTCTTTGTAAACTTACCGTCAGAAAAAACCAGAACGTCTGTCTTGTCAGTATTCAGGGCAGCACCTCGCTGATTATCATTACTAAAAAATTTACCGTTTCTATCAGAGTCATTCTACCCGGAAGATATACACTGTAAATAAAAAAACCTCCCCTTTCCAGGGGAGGTTTTAACTTAAACTTCAATTTGAATTTTTACTTAATTTTATCGATCCTGACAGCACATGCCTTGTATTCAGCTGTTTTTGTCTGGGGATCAAAGACGTTATTGCAAAGCCAGTTAGCGTTCCCTTCGCTGAAGTGGAATGACATCCATACAAGCCCTGCAGGTATTTCGTCAGTAACCTTTGCCCTGACCTTTACAGAACCGCGGCGCGAGCTTACCTTAACATATTCACCATGCCTGATGCCAAGTTTTGCAGCATCAGCAGCTGACATGTCTGCAGTCTCCTCTGCCATCATCAGGTCCAGACCGCAGCGTCCAGTCTGTGTCCTTGTGTGGTAATGGAAAAGGCGTCGCCCGGTACTTAACACAAGCGGATACTCGGCATCAGCAACCTCTGCCGGCGGAGTCCACTCGATGCCTACGAATAAACCCTTGCCGCGTGTAAACTTCCCGTCCCTGTGGAGGAATGTCGTTCCGGGATGTTCTTCATTTGGACATGGCCACTGGAGCCCGTCATTTTCAATCCTGTTGAACTTGATGCCCGCGAATGCAGGGGCTTCTTTCGAGAATTCATTGTCGAATATTTCCTGCCCGCTGTTAGACGGCCATTCATGCCCGAATCTTTTGGCTAACTGTTTGAATACCCACCAGTTAGGCATAGCCTGTCCCGGTGCATCCTTGATTTTACGTACACGGTTAAGCCTGCGTTCGCTGCTCGAGAATGTTCCGTTATCTTCACACCATGCTGCCGCCGGGAAAATAACATCGGCAAAACGCGTTGTCTCTGTCTGGAAAATATCGTTACATACAATGAATTCCGCAGATTCAAGTTCATGTTCCACATGGGTGATATTCGGATCTGTCCTTGCCAGGTTCTCACCGAAAATATAGAATGCCCTTACTTTTTTAGAAGGAAGTGCGGCCATCATATCCGGAATCATGAGCCCCACTTTATCGGAAAGATTATTTACTCCCCATGCCTTCTGGAACTTTTCGCGTATTGCCGGGTCAGTTACAGACTGGTACCCGGGATAAACGTTCGGCAGTGCACCCATGTCACATGCGCCCTGTACATTGTTCTGGCCCCGGAGAGGATTAACTCCCGCGCACTCCATACCCATGTTTCCAAGAAGCATCTGCAGGTTCGATGTTGACATAACATTATTTTTGCCGCAGGTGTGTTCAGTAATGCCGAGAGTGTAACAGAGCATGCCCGGTTTAATCTCGGCTATTGTATGTGCAATCTCTTTAATCAACTCAACTGATACACCGGAAATTTCAGCTGCTTTTTCCGGAGGATACTTCATTACAACAGCCTTCATCTCTTCAAAACCTTCGGTGTTCTGTTCAACAAAGTTTTTGTCGTAGAGATTTTCAGTGATCAGCACATGCATCAGGCCGTTGATAAACGCAACGTCAGAACCTACTTTGATCTGTGCGTACAGGTCAGCTTTTTTGGCAAGTGCCTGGTAACGCGGATCAACAACTATGATCTTTGCGCCGTTAAGTTTAGCCTGTTTTACGAAATATGATGCTACAGGGTGAGCCTCTGTCATGTTTGTTCCAATGAGGAAGAAAAGTTTAGCCCTGGAGAATTCACCGAAAGAATTTGTCATTGCTCCTGAACCGAATGTAGTTGCCAGACCGGCAACAGTTGGAGCGTGTCAGGTCCGGGCGCAGTGGTCAATGTTGTTTGTACCAAGTACCGCCCTGAAGAGTTTCTGCATATAGTAAGAGTCTTCATTGATGCTTCTCGCACAGCTGACACCTGCGATCGCATCAGGACCGGACTCTTTGATTATCTGTTTGAATTTGTTCGCGACAAGATCAAGTGCTTCATCCCATGACGCTTCCTCGAATTTTCCGTTTTTCTTTATCAACGGAGTCGTAAGCCTTTCTTTTGAATAAATGAAATCGTAACCGTAGCGTCCTTTAACGCAGAGATGACCGTTATTCGGTTTTGCGCCTTCAACACCTTTTATGCGCACGATCTGGTCGCCTTTAAGATGTAGTTCCTGCTGGCAGCCTACTCCGCAGTACGGGCATGTTGTCCTTACTTTCCTGATTTCCCATGGACGCCCTTTGCCGACAGCTTTTTTCTCGACAAGAGCTCCTACCGGACATGCCTGGACACAGTCGCCGCACTGGACGCATGATGATGCTCCCATCGGCAGGTCATTGTCACATATTACATGTGTATGCCCGCCGCGGTTTCCCATTTCAAGGACTTCGTTTACAACCATGCGGTTACAGGCTTCAACGCACCTTCCGCACTGTATACACTTGTTTCCGTCCCGTATGATAAACGCGCCGGACTCATCCTTCTCTTCACGCTCCGGAACAGCAAATGCCGGGGTTTCTATTCCAAGACTGTATGCGGCTTCCTGCAGCTCACAGTCTCCGTTCCTCTGGCATATAAGGCAGTTATGATTGCCGTTTGCAAGAAGCAGGTTAACCACCATTGTGCGGGCTTCAATAACACGCTCGCTCTTTGTTGAGATCTTCATCCCGTCAGCAGGTATCATGGAACATGATGTCTGCAGGTTCCTTATTCCATCCACTTCAACAACGCACACCCGGCACATGCTTGCAGGTCCCTGTTTCTTAAGATAGCAGAGTGACGGAATGTATATACCGTTCTCACGAGCTATCTCGAGGACGGTTTTAGTTCCATCGATGGCAAATTCTTTACCATCGATAAAAATCTTTTTATCCATTTTATCTTCTCCTCCTTTAAAATTTATCGTTTCACAAGGGCTTCGAATTCAGGCCTGAACTTGCTTACCATTGCCTGGATCGGAACCGCGAACGCTTCGCCCGTGGGGCAGAGTGTAAGGCCCCTGATATTTTTTGTAAGATGCAGGATAAGATCTATATCCTCCATTTTACCTTTACCTTCAACGATATCGTGAAGTTTGTGCTCAATTACCAGCGAACCCTCACGGCATGGGACACACTGTCCGCATGATTCATGGTGGTAGAACTCTATTGTACGCAGCGCGAGCTCCGGGATTGAAACTGTATCGTTGATAACCATAATCCCGCCCGAACCGAGTGCAGTACCGGCCTTCGCGCATGAATCGTAATCCATGTTAAGCCCTTCCGCCTCTTTCGCCGTGAGAATGGCCACTGAAAGCCCGCCCACGATCACGCCCTTGAGCTTCCCTTTAACTCCGCCTGCAGCCTCAAGGATCTCCTTGAGCGGTGTACCCATGGGGTATTCGAATATACCCGGCTTGTTCACGTGTCCGGAAACGCCGAATATCTTGGGACCAAAGTTATTTGAAACACCGATCTTCTGGAATGCAGCAACGCCGTTCTGAACTACATAAGGTACACACGAAAGTGTTTCCACGTTGTTTACAACAGTTGGGCATCCGTATAACCCGAAGTTTGCAGGGAACGGCGGTTTAACGCGCGGGTTGCCCCTCTTTCCCTCGAGTGATTCTATCTGTGCTGTTTCATCACCGCATACATACGAACCGCCGCCCCTGTGAACAATGATGTCTACATGGTTGAGCTGTCCGTCTTTCTTTGCCTCTTCTATTGCGGTATCGAGTATATCTGCGATCCAGTCGAATTCACCCCTGATGTATATGAATGCTTTCTTCGCGCTGAGGGCAAAGGCGCTGATTGCTATTCCTTCAACAAGAAGATGGGGATTGAATTCCATTATCTGCCTGTCTTTGAATGTTCCGGGCTCGCCTTCATCCGCGTTGCAGATAAGGTAAACAGGCCTTGGATCATTTTTAGGAAGGAATGTCCACTTGGTGCCTGCAGGGAAGCCTGCACCGCCGCGTCCGCGTATTCCTGCTTCTTTAACCTCTGCAACAATCTGCTCAGGTTTCAGCGACAGCGCTTTTTTGAGTGACTGGTACCCGCCGTTGCCTTTATAAAATGCAAGTGTACGGCAGTCCTTCTTTGTGCGGTCATTGAGCAGTATCCCGCATTTGGAAATAACTGTCATCGACGGATCATTTTCCGGCTCTTTCCCGCTTTTAAGCGCATCAATGAGAGCATCAGTTTTTTTGATCGTCATGTTCTCGAAGTAGCGGTCATTCACCTGGATAACCGGGCCTGTTGCGCATGAACCAAGGTCCTGTACAGCGCCGAGCGTAAACATGCCGTCTTTTGTTGTTTCACCGGTTTTGATGCCGAGTTTTTTCTCAAGATGCTCGAGAATCTCATCGGCTCCGTGAAGAAAACCGGGCACGCATGTATCAACCTGCAGGTGGAATTTTCCCACGGGCTGTGTGTTGAACATGGTGTAATACGTGGCTATGCCGTAAATTTTACTTTTACTGCAGCCTATCGCTTTCGCAGCGGTCTCCACTGCCCTGTCATCAAGGCGGTTATTATTTTTTTTCTGGAGATACTGCATAACCGGCATTACAGCCGAATCCTTCTTCGGATACCTGCCGATTATTGTTTTAATCATGGTGTCCTTTTGTGTATCCATACCTCACCTTTTAACATTAAAGATTTGCCGAATCCACCTTTGAATGCGCAAATTGCGGCAGAAAAGCGTTTATATACCGGCAATTTATGTGCTAAAAATAACACAAAATTATAAAAAGTATATATTTCTTTGTATTGTCATCCATGGCATATTAAATCCAGATGTCAACTTGAAATTGAAGTATCATGTCCAGGGGAAATTGCATCTAACAGTTGGTGTGTTGAAATTGAGATTCTGATACTGCAGGCAGTCCAGTACCCGGATGCATCACAAACAGATAATACAACCGGGCAGGATTTTATTATAGCAGCCGATGAAAAGATTTTATTTTATATATGGGGATTCACCTGCACAGCCGCGGCATTTGTCTCCGTGTCTTGCAGGATAGGACTCGCCGCATACCGGGCATATGGCAGAAGGCCCTGCCTTTTTCCTGGCCAGGCTTTCAGGATTAACTCTTACCTTCTGCATGCTGAGCATTGAATGCCCCGCCTCTTTTATCTGGCTCATGAGCAGGTCATAATCCTGTTCCTTTTTTGTCTTAAGCTTCAGGAACCAGCTGTTCACCTCGGGGTACTTCCTGAGCTTCTCCATGTCAAGGTAGACCCTGATCCCGTCACCGCTCTTCTTGTCGTACAGGGTCACGGCAAATTTCCCGAAGTCCAGGACCGTGAGCCACCCGTTACCGAAAGTGCACGGCGTGAGGAGCTGTACAGCGTCAGGCAGACATACCGGTGTTTCACAAATTGAATCGAAGAATTCCCCTTCGGGGCGGTTCGCCAGGGCAAGGTCAACCATGAATCCTCCAATAATCACACCCGGTGCCGCAAAGCCGTGGAATGAAATGACGCGCTGAACATACTCTTCGTATGATTGGGTGCCTATATTCATAATGAAACTCCTTTATCCTGTATCTGCCGTTTTCCCGGCTTTACCTGGATGACTTTTTTAATCCGGTACACGGACCAGATTTCAAAATTACCACTGCAGGCTGCCGGAACTAAAGCAGATTTTATTAAACTATTCTTTATGCTATTTTTAAGATAAGTAAAATCAAGATTATTTTTTTATCGTCATTTGCGGCATAATAAAAATACAGTCAAGAACTTTCACTGCCGACTGCACGGTCAATGTCGAGGCTGGTAAATTCATGCAATTGTCATGATGCAACAGAACGATGTATAAACTAATAAAGTGTTTTAAATAACGGGCATTTTTTAGCAGCATGAATACTTTTTGTCTTGAAAAAAAACTATAAATTTCAATAGTTGAACAGAAAGTATACGATTGTTTAGCTGAAAGAATTTTTATATATAAGCATGAAATACTGATCACATGATCTCTGAAATAATGAAATAATGGCTGTTATGATGAAAATCTGTTTTGTCAGAGTATTCATGATTATACCTGCGACTGGATAATCAACCTGCAGATTAATAAACATTCCGACATACCAGCCATCGCAAATCTTTAATTAAATCCCTATGCCTGTTACTTACAGAAAAATATAAAGAAAGAAGGGAGATTGTTATGAACAAAATCCAGCTCACGATCGATGGGGTGGAGGTTAGCGCGACGCAGGGCCAGACAATTCTCGAAGTAGCGAGAGAAAACGGCTTTGACGTTCCTTACCTTTGCTATCATCCCAGGATCAGTAAAACCGGCGCCTGCCGTATATGTATTGTCCGGGTAAACGGCAACATGATTAAAGCTTCATGTACCGAACCCGCAACACAAGGTGCAAAGATAATAACTGAAGATGCGGAAATTTTCGCTCTCAGGAAAGGAATCCTTGAAATGCTCCTTGCTGAAGGGGATCACAACTGTCTCTACTGCGAGGCAAACGGAAGTTGTGAACTCCAGGCGCTCTGCTACAGGTATGGTGTTGAAAATCCTTCAGCAGATTTCCCCAAAAATGTACGCCAGAGAGACGTAACCTCAAGCCAGGGTCTCAGAAGAAACGAAAACCGCTGCGTGTTATGCGGAAGATGCGTAAAAGCATGCGCAGAGATCCAGGTGCAGAACGTATGGCAGTTTGACGGTCGCGGATCACACGCGTGCCTTACATCAGACATGTTTGAAAAAATCGGCGATTCTTCATGTGTACAGTGCGGACAATGCGTTCAGATGTGCCCCACAGGCGCTCTTTCATTCCAGACAGTCCTTGGACGCGGGCCGGAATGGGAACTGAAAAAAGAATCGAGTATCTGTATATACTGCGGTGTGGGATGTAAGATTGATTTCTACACCAACAAACAGGGACAGCTGGTCAAAGCCATGGGTCACGAGGATGGCCCCAACAGAGGACACCTCTGCGTAAAAGGCCGTTTTGGTTTCGACTTTGTTCAAAGCGAAAAACGTATTACAAAGCCGCTCATCAGAAAGAACGGCAAACTGGAAGAAGCTGAATGGGGAGAAACTCTTGATTATGTTGCAAAGAGATTCTCTGAAATTAAAAAGGCGTCAGGACCTGATTCCATAATGGCATTCTCATCTGCCAAGTGCACAAACGAAGAAAACTACCTGATGCAGAAATTCATGCGCGCGGTGATAGGAACGAACAACGTCGACCACTGCGCCCGGCTCTGACACAGCTCAACAGTCGCCGGTCTGGCGGCTACATTCGGTTCAGGCGCAATGACAAACTCGATCAGGGAGATTCCCCTGACAGAGTCATTCCTTGTTATCGGCTCAAATACAACCGAAAACCACCCGGTTATCGGCTCAATGATCAAGAACGAAGTAATCAACAAGGGGAAAAAACTCGTTGTAGTTGACCCCAGAAAAATCGAACTTGCAAAACATGCGGATATACACCTGCAGATTAAACCCGGTACAAACGTTGCCATCCTTAACGGATTCGCACATGTGCTGCTTAAGGAAAACCTTTACAACAAGGAATTTGTCAAAGAAAGATGCGAAGGCTTTGACGAAATGGCGAAGACCCTTGAAAAGTACACTCCTGAATATGTGGCAAAAATATGCGGACTTGATGATCCATCAAAGATAGTTGAGGCTGCACGGATATTTGCCGCAAGCAAACCAATGGCTCTCTACTACTGCATGGGTATTACACAGTTTAAATCAGGCGTTAACGGCGTTAAATGCTGCGCGAATCTGCAGATGCTCCTTGGCAACCTCGGTATACCGGGCGGCGGTGTCAACCCGCTGCGCGGGCAGAACAATGTACAGGGCGCATGCGACATGGGTGCGCTCAACGCGACATACCCGGCATACCAGCCTGTTGCAAATGAAGACAACCGGAAAAAATTCAAGGAACTCTGGAAGACCCAGGTAGAACTTTCAATGAAGCCCGGTCTTACAATAGTTGAATCCCTTAATGCGGCGATTGCCGGTGATGTTAAAGCTCTCTACGTATTCGGTGAAAATCCGGTAATGTCAGACCCGAACCAGCACCACGTAATCGAGGCGATTGAACATGCTGATTTCGTTGTCGTACAGGACATCATTCTTACCGAAACAGCAGCACTCGCAGACGTGGTTCTTCCGGGACGCGCTTTCATAGAAAAAGAGGGAACAGCGAGCAACACTGAACGCCGCGTACAGCCGATGCACAAGGTTGTTAAACCAATGGATGGGACCCAGGATGACTGGTGGATCATTATGCAGATTGCCAACCGTATGGGTGCAGACTGGAATTACACATGCGCTAAGGATATCTTTGAAGAGGTCAGAAAGGTTACGCCTTCTTATGCCGGTATAACCTATGAAAGGCTCGAAAAAGAACTTATCCAGTGGCCATGTCCAAACGAGGAACATCCCGGCACACAGTATCTACATAGAGAAAAATTCAACAGGGGCCTGGGTCTTTTGTCCGCGATAGAGTTTACTCCTCCGGCTGAAGATGTAGATCCTGAATACCCGATGATCCTTACAACTGGAAGGATCTTACAGCATTTCCATACAGGTACGATGACCCGTAATTCAAAAATTCTTGATGAGATCGTCAGTGAAGGCTTCATTGAACTTCACCCGAATGACGCAAGCAACTATAACATCTCTGACGGAGAGGTTGTCTCCATCTCAACAAGAAGGGGAAGTATCCGTATGAAGGCAAGGGTAACAGATAAGCCTAAACCCAACGTAGTATTTATGCCGTTCCACTTTGTCGAAGCTGCTGCAAACAAGCTGACCATCGATGCCCTGGATCCTACATGTAAGATCCCCGAGTATAAGGTGTGCGCCTGTAAAATTGAAAAAGTGAACGCATAGGGGGCGGATTATGAAAACTGAAATGATTTCAAAAACAATAAATAAATACGGCAACAGCCGTGAGCACCTGATGCTGATACTCCGCGATCTTGAAACTCTGTCAGGAAAGAATGTTCTTGAGCCTGCGACTTTAAACGAAGTTGCAGAGCAGATGAACATCCCGAAAAGCGCGGTTGCAGGTTTCCTTGGTTTCTACACAATGTTCAAGAAAGAACCAAGGGCCAAGTACCTTATCAGGGTGTGCAAGTCCGGTCCATGTCACGTAATGGGTTCAACAGACATAGTCCATGAAGTCGAAAAGATCCTGGGAATCAAACCCGGCGAAGGCACAAAAGACGGAATGTTCTTTCTGGAAAAATGCGAGTGCCTGGGAGTATGTTCGGTTGCGCCGGCGATGATGGTTAACTACGACATACACGGCAACCTCACCGCTGCAAGCCTGAAAAAGATATTCGATGATTACAAAAAAAAGGAACCGGTTGACGGTGAAGCATGCGGCCCTGAAGTTGAAGGGAAGAAATGCATCATTGAGGGCACAAAGCAGACAAAGAGGCTGCTCGAGAACATGGGTGTTGTTGATCCGCTGTCGATCGACTCTTATGCTTCAAAAGGCGGATTCGAGTCTCTGAAGAAGGCGGTATCAATGGAGCGGGCGGATATCATCCAGGTAATGAAGGATTCAGGACTGCGCGGACGCGGCGGCGCCGGATTCCCTGCAGGCATGAAGTGGTCTTTTGTAACAAAGGGCAACATGCAGAAGTATGTAATATGCAACGCTGACGAAGGCGAGCCCGGAACATTCAAGGACCGTATACTCATGGAGGAGAATCCCCAGGCTCTCGTTGAAGGCATGGCGATATGCGGACACGCAATCGATGCTTCAATCGGATACATTTATGTGCGCGGCGAGTTCAGGAGAGCGATAATAAGGCTCCAGAAAGCTATAGACCAGGCAAGGGCAAAAGGCTTCCTTGGTAAAAACATATTCGGTTCAAAATTCAGCTTTGACCTTTTTATTAAAGAAGGGGGCGGAGCATATGTCTGCGGCGAGGAGACTTCCCTGATCAACTCCATGGAAGGGAAGCGCGGATACCCCAGGTTTAAGCCCCCGTTCCCGGGCGGATCAGGATTTATGAACAAACCGTCAAATGTGAACAATGTTGAGACGCTCATGTCAGTTCCCATGATTATTGAAAAAGGCGCTGACTGGTACAAATCTGTCGGTCTCCCGGCATGTTCAGGAACAAAACTCTACTGCCTGTCAGGAAAAATGAACCGCACAGGACTTGTCGAGCTTCCCATGGGCGTAACCCTGCGCGAAATAATTGATGTTCACGGCGGCGGATTAAAATCGGGGAGCAAATTCAAGTTTGCCCATGTAGGCGGAAGTGCGGGTGGAATTCTTGGCGAAGACCTGATGGATATTCCGCTTGACATAGACAATCCAATGAAGCATGGAGTAACCTTGGGTTCAGGAGTTGTCCTTGTAGCTGACCAGAACACATGCGCGGTTGACTACCTTCTCCAGATACTCAGTTTCTTTGAGCATGAATCATGCGGACAGTGCGTACCATGCCGTGCGGGTACACCACAGCTGCATGCCCTTGCTAAAAAATTTGCAGAAAGAAAAGCCGTTCCGTCAGATATTGACCTGATGATAAAAAAATCAGAAATAATGAAATCGGCTTCACTGTGTGCCCTGGGCCAGTCTCCAATAATGCCCATAACCACACTGCTTAAATATTTCAGGAAAGAATTTGAAGCACACTGCGACCACAACTATAAATGTGCAGCCTGCGACGAATCCCTGAAAACTTATTACAGCGCAAAAGGTCATTAAGTCGCGTGTGTATTTGACTATGACTTTGATTTATAAAAAAACAATTTATATGGAGGATTTGAGTAATGAGTAACGCAAATCTCGACTCAAAAAGATGGGTAATAGCCATTGCGGGAACATGTCTCCAGATATGTCTCGGAACAGCTTATGCCTGGTCATTTTTTCAGAAACCACTCAGTACAGCTTTCGGCTGGTCACAGAGCATGACAGCATGGGCCTTCAGCCTTGCGATATGTTTTCTCGGCCTTTCTGCAGCTGTAGGCGGAATTCTAATGCCTAAAGTCGGCCCCAGGAAAATGGCCATGATAGGCGGCTTACTTTTCGGTCTCGGCTACATTTTAGCATCATTTGCCCTTAAGGCACAGAGCCCGGCGCTCCTTTTTCTTACCTATGGTGTAATAGGAGGATGCGGTCTTGGTACAGGTTATGTAACTCCTGTTTCAACTGTTGCAAAATGGTTCCCTGACAAAAAGGGTTTTGCCACAGGTATGGTTGTTATGGGATTCGGTCTTGGCGCTCTCTTTATGTCAAAAATTTTCGCACCGATGCTTTTAAACGCTTTTGCTTTCAGCCCGGCTCTTGATCAGGCTGCACAGCAGGCTATACTTGTAAAAGTATTCCTTTACCTCGGTTTTATTTTCCTTATTCTCACAATACCGATCGGATCACTTATTACACCTCCGCCTGCCGGTTATGTTCCTACAGGATACACACCCCCTGCAGCAACAGCAGCTTCTTCAGCACTGGATGCACTTCCGGCTAAAGACGCTATCCTTACAGGAAGATTCTTTGTCATATGGCTGATATTCTTCTGCAACATTACAGCTGGTATTGGTATCATAGGATTCCAGTCTCCGCTGTTCCAGGATCTCTGGGCAAAGGCGAACAGTATTGATATGAAAGTTCCGGCTAACATAGCAATGCTTGCTGCATACGGTGGAACTCTTATTGCTGTAACATCAATATTCAACGGACTCGGCCGTTTCTTCTGGGGCGGCATGTCAGACAAGATAGGGCGTGTTCAGACTTTCAGGATCATGCTCGGCACACAGGTTCTCTGCTTTGTAGCCCTTGTTTATACTTCCAACCCGTGGATTTTCGCGTTAATATTCTGCTATGTTCTCCTCTGCTACGGCGGCGGTTTCGGAACTATGCCGGCTTTCATACTGGACGTATTCGGTGCAAAAACACACGCGATCGTTTATGGAACAGTACTTACAGCATGGTCAGCAGCAGGTATTGTAGGACCCCAGATGGTTGGTATGCTTAAGGATAAAATGGGAGCAAATGCTGCATTCTACACATTCTGGTTTGGAGCAGGTGTACTTGCATTCGGTTTCCTTGTAACTCTTCTTGGAAGCAACAAACCTTATGAGAAAAAATAGATCAACCGGTTTAATTAACCGTTTGTATCTTAAACTGTAATTTATTCAATCCCTGCCCATTCCGGACAGGGATTGTTTTATTGCCTCAATCTATACCTTGTATTATATTACATTGTATAGAACACAGAAACCAGCATTGCCTCGTTACATATTTTAAAAGGAGGATAAACGTATGGGTGACAAAAAACTTGATTACCTGCTCGATGTGGCAATTCAGAATGAAGTAGATGCATATAATTTTTATATGGAACTTCACAAGAAAATGACAGACCCGCAGGTAAAGGAAACTTTAAAATTTCTTGCGGACCAGGAAACGAAACACAAGGAGTTTCTTGAGAAGTACAAAAAGGGCGGGTTTGGCGCAAGCGCGCTTACTCTTGATGTGGTGATCGATTATAAAATCGCTGAACACGCAGAAAAACCTGATCTGCAAAAAAACCTGGATTCAAAAGATGTTTACCTTGTTGCAGCAAACAAGGAGCTGAACTCCTATAACTTCTACAAATCACTTTCCGACGTTCAACCTGCAGGCGAAGTAAAGGACATGCTCCTGAAGATGGCGAACGAAGAGTTGAAGCACAAGGAAAAAGTGGAATACCTCTACAGCAATTCCGCGTTTCCTCAGACTGCCGGGGGCTGAAAATCTCCGGAACATAAACTCATGCCCTGTACGGGTCATGAGTTTATAACTTATTCATCGGAATCAGTTCCAGCCTACAGATGCGAATGTTCTCTTTATACCCCTGTAGTATTTAACAGCCGGGTAACCCATTATAATGAAAATCCCCTCCCTGCTCTTGTATTTTATACGGTATTTTCCCCTGAATTTTTTTGCAGCGCTGCCATTCTGTATCATGGGATGAATGGCGCCCAGCATGCATGTGCCCAATCCCAGTGATTCCGCAGCTATCATCGCGTATGTAGCAGCAACAACAGGGTCCGCAGGATCAGAGTAAGGTGATCCGTAAAAATAGAGTGCTGCTGGAGCGTCGTAATTCACCAGGTTGATCCCTTTCTTCATACTTCCCGTATATATCTCCAGGCATGGTCTGACAAATCCCCTGAAAAGCTCATCATTTGCCTTACCCCAGAAAGGACGCATAAGCGCGAGGAACCAGTTTGAAGTAAACCACTTAATTCTCTCAAGATAAACGCAGAAATCCTCAGCGAATCCCCGCACCTTCTCCTTTGAATCAAAAACCAGGACATTAACATCAGAGGGGGGCAGCCCCATTGGAGCCGTCTCCGCGGCTGTGATTACCTTTTTTATCAGCTCACCGGCAACAGGCTGATCTTTGAACTCACGTATGCTCCTCCTGCGCTGCATCAGCGAAAGCATTGAATCGTAATCAGCCGCTGTTTTTTTATCGGGAAGCCTGATAAGGTCTGAAGGATCAGCGCATCTTCCAGATACAGTGATTGCACCCCGGGGGCATATGGCCATGCAGTGCCCGCAAGCTATACATCCGAAAACAGGTGTGCCTGAAATCTTTGCTTTTCCGTTCTCAATTATTATACTGAAATCCTTGCACACGGAGACACATAGTCCGCAACCATTGCATGACTTTTCGTTAATACTGATAGTGCCGTTTTCTTTTGTTCTTGTTGTCGGTATTGCCATCCTGGTCACCCGCAGAATCCGTTTTTTTATATCCTGGAACCGGTACGCATAATAAAGCTTTTAAAAATAAAAAAAGTCAGCTGAAAAGCTTCGCAATAACCCTGTTGTATTTTACAGGCAGGAGTCTCTGGAGCCTGTCGAGCAGACGCGCGTCTGATCCTATGCGCACACGGGCTTTCTTCTTTTTCATACCATCGATTATTGCCGCAGCAGCCCGGGATGCTGTTGTTTTTGATATTTTATCAAACCTGCGTACAAGTTTTTCAGTATCCCTGATCAAAGCGCCATTTTTTATAAAACGCGCGTTTCTTGCAATATTGGTTTTTATGCCGCCGGGAATTACACTCATGATATTTACAGGGAACGCGTAGAGTTCATCCTGCAGCGCTTCGGTTAATCCGCGCAACCCGAACTTGGTCGCGCAGTATGCACTCTGGTTGCCTACCCCTATCACACCGAATATGCTCGCTACATTCACCAGGTACGAATCCTTCTTCTCTTTAATAACCGGGAGAAATGCCTTTGTCATGTAAATTGCGCCCCAGAGGTTGATATTCACAATCCATTCAAAGTCTTTGAATGAAAGTTCGTCAAACTTTCCGAAAAGAGTAACCCCTGCATTATTAATAAGTATATCAATGCTGCCGTGTTTCTTCATGACATCAGCCGCGAACTTTGTCACCTGTTTGTTGTCGGAAATATCAAGCTTATATGCAAATGCCTCCCCACCTGAGCCTTTTACCATCTTTACCGTTTCATCAAGATTTTTTTTGTCATAATCTGCCGCAATTATAACACTCCCCTCATTGGACATCTGAAGCGCAAGTTCCCGGCCTATTCCCGAAGCTGCTCCTGTAATTACTGCAACCTTATTACTGAATGAACTCATAATATATCCCTCTCAATTGATTTCTGCCTTTTGCGGAAAACTACCGGCAAACATGCTTATATGGCAACAGACCGGGTAAATAAATCAAGAAAAAAAAGACGAACGTCCGTTTAATTTAAATCATTATTACCTGCACGCGGCCGCCTGCGGTCTCAACCTTTATCCAGAGCATGATCAAGATCACCGAATGAAAGGAAAAGTTCAACTTTTTCATCAATGTCTGCACTGCCCACTATTTCTCCGTAATGTTTCCCGGTCACAATTTTTATATTTGATTCATAAAACATCGATAACACTTTTACAAACTCTCTTACATCATCATCACTAAAACTGTTTATCTCTCTTATATCGAAGATGCAGATTTTTCCACTAATGCTTTTCATGAAGAAAGGAGTAAATAATGTGTTTATTGCAGCCTGGAATTCCTTTTCCCTTATCCCTCCTCTCATCGTGATTAAAACCATTTCACCCTTACGTGAAATTTCTATTAATTCATCCAGGTTCTGGAGTTTTCTGTTAAGGCCGTAATGAATTGCTGATTTTATTTTTACACTGAGCTTGTTGGGATCATAGGGCTTTATTATATAGTCGATGGCTCCTGACCTCAACGCATTGATTGCGGTTTCCTTATCCTTGTTGATTGTCAAAATTACTACCGGGACTTCTTTTGTCAGTTTATCCCTACGCAGTGCCTGCATTACTTCAAAACCAGTCATCAGCGGCATATTCAGGTCAAGAAGAATGACATCAGGCGGGAATTCTTTTGCAAGTTCCACACCTTTAACAGGAGATATTTCTGTAATTACCTTGTAACCGAGCATATTAAGCTGGGACTCAAGAACTCCAAGAGTTGTTTTATCATCGTCTATGGCAAGCACAGTATACATTATATTACTCCTGATTTTAGCAATAGATCCTGATACAATCCGGTTAATTTAAATATAATAACAACTTCAGGATTAGCAAATATTATTACATGGTTATAAGCATCATCCGGATGTCTGACCGATAAGTCGTATTGAAAACGCGCGTTATAACAATATTCCAGGATACGGGATTTATATTTAAAAAAACTTGTTATTCATACCACATATGCTATATTATAGTATAACCGGTTTATACAGATGCAGAATAATGAACATTCATCGGGAAACAACACTCCTGCAGATACGATATACAGCCCGGAAACTTTCTCTTTCGGCGATGAAAGTTTTCGCCGTATTGTTGAAACGATCCAGGATATAATTTATGTAAATGATTTGCACGGCAATTTTCTCTACATGAATCCGGCCGGGTTTAAAGCACTGGGTTATTCTCCAGAAGAATTCTACCTGATGAATTATGAAGATATTTTCCCCGATGAATTTAAAAACCAGGCATTTGCCTTTTACAGCACACAACTGAAGTATGGAGTTGAAACAACCTACCAGGAGATCCCCATTCTATGCAGGGATAAAAGCCTGCTATGGTTCGGCCAGAATGTTATACGGGTCGAAGAAAACGGCCAGGTGTTTTTTTACGGTCTTGCCAGGAACATCACAGACCGCCTTAAAATAGAAGAATCATTAAGAGAGTCCGAGGAAAAATACCGTTCAATACTGGAAACAATGGAAGAGGGCTATTTTGAAGTAGACCTGTCAGGTGCCTTTACCCTGTTTAATAAATCTTTATGTGAATTGATCGGCCGTTACACCATGGAAGAATTCAGGCATCTGAATTACAGGCAGGTGATGGACGAAGAAAGCTCCAGGCAGGTATTCCATGAATTCAACAAAGTCTTTACCACGGGAAAGCCCTGTGAAATAAAATTTTCGGTAATCAATAAAGAGAATGCAGTACGCAGGCTTGAGGCGATAATCAGCCCAATCAGGGATCAAGAGAATAACACTACCGGTTTCCGCGGTATTGCACGCGATGTAACAGACAAAGAAAAGATGCTGGAGGACCTGAAGAACAGCTTAACCGAAATTGAACTCAAAGAAAAAAAATACAGGCTCCTGGCGGAAAATTCCATGGATATAATATGGGTCCTGGACCGGGAAACGTATAAGTTCACCTACCTGAGCCCGGCCATTGAAAAGATGAGGGGCCTTACAGTTGAAGAGGGCATGAATGAAACCCTTGACAGGGTTTTTCCCCATGAAGATATAGTCAGGGTATTAACTGTATTTAATGAAGAACTGGAAAAAGATAAAACCGGTTTATACGATCCGGACCGCATGATCACCATTGAAGCCAGGCAGTTTAAAAAAGACGGCCAGATGATCTGGGTGGAAATTAGAACAAAATTTCTCCGTGACGAAAATGGTGAAGTTATCGCAGCACAGGGATCCACGCGTGATATTTCTCACCGTAAACAGGTTGAACAGGAACGGGATAAATTTGCCGAAGACCTGACTGCTGCCAGGCTTGTCCAGCAGGAGATAATTCCCCAGAAGCCCCCCTCTTCGGACCTGGTAAATATTGCCTTCCGATACCTCCCCCTGGATGAAGTCGGCGGCGACTATTTTACCTTTGTTGACTTCAGGGAGTATAACAGCCTTGGCGTATTTATCGGTGATGTATCAGGTCACGGAGTCCCGGCAGCATTGTATACCATGACGGTAAAAGCGGTCACAGACCGTCTCTTCAGGAAATACAATCTTAACCCTTCACGTTTCATGGAGGTGTTAAACAACGAGATGCATGTGGCAATGTCCAAGCAATTCCTGACCGGCATCTACGGGTTCTTTTCTTATGGAGATGATACAAATTCAGTGAACTTCAGTTTTTCAAAGGGCGGGCACCCTTACCCCGCATTTTACAGCACAGAAAAGAGATGTGCCGAATACCTGAAATCTTCAGGCAGGGCCATGGGTTTTTTCGAAGATGAAAAATTTCCAAACCATAATATCATTTTAAGCAAAGGTGACCGGATTTATTTATACACCGACGGACTGATTGAAGTTACGGACAGGGAGCAGAAAATATTCGGGTTTGAACGTTTCCTTGATCTAATCAATGATGCAAACAGCAATTACCGGCCGCTTGAGGATACCCTGGACTATATTGTTAAAACAGTTAATGCATTCAATCCCCACTATGACCAGGAGGACGACATGGTTATTATAGGGATAGAGGTTCGCTGATTATTTAATCCTTCTGCCCTGATCCGGTTTCTTTTGAGCCGCGGATCAAGTCTTCAAGTTTCCTGCAGGCATCGCCATCCTCCCGCCATGCGTAACATGTATTCTTCAGATACGACAGCATTCCCGATCCTTTCTTTGACCGGTCCGACTTTTCCCCGGTTTGTTTCTGGTAGCTCACAGCAAGGTACCCCTGGACAATCGCCGGCCCGGCAGCAGTGAGCAGCGTAACAAGGTGGGTGCACCCTTTTATGCCGCCGCAGAGACTGCGCACGTTCGCAGTGAATCCCCTGGTTACCGAAAGACCGATCAGCGGTTCAAGACTTTTAGTGACATTATTACAGTCGGAACGGGGAACTGACATCATTGCGACCTCGATATCCTCGATCACCAGGGATGGTGTTTTAATCAGAAGCACCACCTCCATGTCATGCAGAGTCCCTGACCCGACCTTTTCACCAGTGAGTTTGTAGTAATCCTTAAGCCTGGCGTCAGTAAGCCTGCACTGTGTTATCATGTGGCTCTCGCCCGACTTGTATGTCTTAAAAGTCATATCGCGCGTGTGTGCGGCTTCACCAGCCAGTTCCATGAGTCTGCTCATTGTAATTCCTTTTAAATTATCTTTTCTACGTACGCCGATGTAGGCATCTGGCGCATTCAACAATCAAATTTCAAGCCCCGTATGCCCTGTCACGGCCCTCTTCTTTTGCGCGGTAGAGCGCCTTGTCCGATTTGTCCTTCAGTTCCTCGGCACCGGCTGCGTGATCAGGCAGCGTCGCATACCCCATACTGCACGTAAGCCTGATCTCCGGGTGCTGCGCAAACCTCATCTCGCGCATTGCCGCGCAGAGCGCGTCGCATTTGACCTGGGCTGCTGCAGAATCCGACCCTGGAAAAATAAAAATAAATTCATCGCCGCCGTAGCGCACCAGGATGTCCTCCTGCGCAAAAACAGCACGGAAAACAACAGATGCCTCTACGATAAGGCCGTCACAAAATTCCTGGCCGTACATGGTGTTCAGGGAACCAAACCTGTCAAGGTCAAACATAACAAAGCTTAAAGGCACAGCCGAGGTCTTTGCCTTGGCAACAAGCCCGTCGAACGAATCCTCAAGGTACCTGCGGTTAAAGAGGCCTGTCGCAGGGTCCGTTATTGCCCTCTTGCGCGATTCCTCGCCCCACTGAACCATCTGCGTAATAAACGCTCCTGTCTTCATGAGCCTTTCGACAATTATCGAAAGCATCCGTTTCATGATCCTGGATGAGGCCTGCGGCATGTCGTGCATTATATGCAGAAAGTCGTCAGCATGCAGTTCAAGCAGTACACAGTCCGATATTACCCTGCAGGCTGCTGACCTGTGAGTATGGTCAATAATTGACATCTCGCCTACGTAGCTGCCGGCCTTGATCTCGGCAAGCACCACCTCTTTACCTTCATGGTCCATTATGAATACAGTTACCGCCCCGCTGATAACCACAAACAGCACCTCGCCGGGATCACCTTCGCGGAATATCATATCCCCGGTATTGTACCGGCTCATCTTCATCTCACCGGCAATCATGCTGCGCTGTTCATCAGTAAGTTCGGAAAAAATCGCTATGTCCTTTAAAAGTCTGCCGTCAATGTTAGTGTTATTCATTTGTTCACATCCTCCGGGAAGAGGATTACATTTCCGCCGAGCGCACGTCCGGCAAGCGGAAGTTCATGCGCCTTCAGTATAAGATCATCGGCAACGTCTGCATGATCGGGGAAAACCGTCGCACCTATGCTCATCGAAAGGAAGACCTCTTTGCTTTTTGTTGCAGATGATATGTCAAGGGTATTAAACATTCTCATGATGGCGCGGGCCTCTTCATGCACCGCATTGCGGTCACAGCCGGGCAGCATGACACCGAGTTCGTTCCCCATGTAGCGCAGCACTGTCCCGCGGTCAGCCATAAACCTGTTCAACGCGCCTGCCATGAGCACAAGGGTAGCGTCCCCTGCCTCGTGCCCGAATGTGTCATTTATCATCTTGAAATTGTCGGGCTTCATTAACAGCAGGCCCACGGGAACAGACCTTTTTTTCAGGAGCCCGGGAAGTGTCTCTTCGAGGTAAGTCTTGTTGTATAAACCGGTTAACTTGTCGCCGTAAACCTGGCGTTTGAGTTCCTGCACAAGCGCCGAATTATCGCGTACCAGTACATTCGCCTTACGCAGACGTCTGGAAAAAACCTTGAGGAATTCATAAAGCATACCGGCAGCAACATCCGGATGCTTCTCAAGGGCATCTGTAAATTTTGCACCCTCGCCGGGAATGCGCAGGAGAGTTGTATCAGTAACTGTTTTAGCGGTTGCATTGAACTGCGAGGCTGTGAAAAACTCGAGTTCACCAAGTATCTCCCCTTCGACCAGCTCTGCAATAACAGTTGATCCGGCATGTGAACCGTTCCCGTTCTTTAAAATCTGCACATTACCGGTAACTATAATATACAGGACACCGCCCCGGTCACCCTCGGAAAAGATTATCTGTTCGGGCGGCAGGGAACAATACTCCGAGTAACCGGCAACAAGATCCAGTTCCCTGTCACCCAACGAGGAGAAAATCTCGGTCCTTTTAAGCCATTCTTTCTTCGCTTCAGGCATAGAATCTCACAAAATCTGTATTTGCACGGCGCTTAAAATTAAAACGCCGGAATTTAGTCAAAAACAATCAGGATGTCTGATAATTTATTATTCGCGGGATATTTCAAGCAGAAAATGCGTCCGCGCAGGTATTCCCGGGCATCCCCCCTGCTCATATGCCTGGTAATAAAACAACCGGACCCTCCTGAAGCAATCCCGAAGCATTAACGGAGCGGATAGCCGCCCGGCTGCAGGTATACCGGGATTGATCACAGGCTGCCTGTTCAGTGATGCATCTCCTTTCAGGTAACCAGATATAAAAAGGTTGTAGCCGCTGTACGGTTTACCGCATGCACGTTTATTAAACATGCGCTTTACACCTCCAGGGAGTTCCCTCCATTCCTTAACAGCACGCGCAAATGTACGGCGGTTCAGCTTCTGCGCAGGAGTGTCCGGGTTACGCGGAATCACATATGACCTTGCGCATAAACGTCCCTGCCTGCTGTAGTAGACCATATTGCCTGTTTTACCGGTTAAACCTCTGAACATTGGATCCAGTTGAATTCCTGCCATTCACAATCCCCCCTGTTAATACCTGTAAGTACTACGAAATTAACGTTTAAAAAGTAAAAAGTTTTTGCTATAGGGCGGGAAAAATTTTACAAGGGAAACGGAAGGAATGCAAACAATCAGAACAGTGCGGGCGGGTTCTATGATGGAAAAAACACCAGGCAAAAGCAGGGGCATAATATTCTACATTTCGATGATAGGTTTTTTAGCTATATTTACCTCTACAATATCAAAGAATCCGGTACTGCCCTATCTGGTTAAATCACTCGGTGCGGGTGACCAGGTACTTGGACTCATATCTTCAATCTCCCCCATAGCCGGGATTGTCTTTTCATTCCCTGTTGGTTTCCTGGCAGATAAAATAGGTAAGAAGAAAATGCTTATTATCGCCTCCCTGATTTTTCTTAGTGCGCCGCTGCTGTATCTCCTGGTAACCAATGCCTTCTGGCTGATACCTGTCAGGTTTTTTCACGGAATGGCCACTGCAATCCTTGGCCCTTTAGCCTCTACAATTATCGCAGAATCATATGACAGCAACAGGGGGGAAAAGCTTGGTGTTTACTCCTCGGCAACATTGATAGGAAGGACACTCGCACCTCTTACCGGTGGTGTAATAATTTCATATTTTGCATTTTATGGCGAACTGACAAGTTACCGCGCGGTTTACGTCGCCGCATTTTTGATGAGCATACCGGTTGTTATCGGATCATTCATGGTGAAGACCGGGGAAACCTCTGTAAAAAAAAGCGTTTCCGTGAAAGAATTTTTTATCAGCATAAAATATATTGCAGGGAATAAGCTTATTCTTGCAACAGCGCTTGTAGATCTCTCCACATATTTCTCTTTCGGTATTTTTGAAACATTCACTCCAGGTTATCTGAAGAATAGCGGATACAGGCCTGAAATTGTAGGACTGATATTTTCCCTCCAGATACTGTCAATCGCCCTTACAAAACCTTTATTCGGGCGGGTTGCCGACAGGATAGACAAGAGAATCCAGATAGCGTCCGGGCTGTTCATACTGGGATTATCTGTTGCGATTATACCGTTTGTTACCTTATTTATTCCTGTCCTGGCAGTGAGTATGCTTTTTGGACTTGCAATGTCATTCTCCACTGTTGCGACCAGCGCCTTTGTCGCGGACGTCGCAGAAAAAGAACAGCTCGGAGCATCAATGGGAGCGCTCTCGTCGATCATGGATGTCGGCCATTCATCAGGACCTCTTGTTGCCGGGACTGTAATTACACTGATATCTGTTAAAGCAGGTTTTCTTTCAGGATTTATCCTTGCATTGCTGGTTTCGGCAGTGTTTGTCATCTTCGCCTGGGGGACAAAGAAATAATTAATTCACAGCATATGTCCGGCAGCATGGTTTTAAGCAGGGTTTAAAGAGGTGTCCGGGAAAGAAAAAGAGGGGATATACCCCTCTTTTTAATGATTAAAAAAGGTCCGTTACAGTCTTTGTTACAACCTGGGCTACGGTTTTGGGTTTCGCCTTGGCTTTAGCTTTTGCTTTTGCCTTGGGTTTTGCTTTTGCTTTTGCCTTAGGTTTTACTTTTGCTGCTGCTTCTTTTTTCTTCGCTGCTGCAAGTTCGCTGGTAAGCTTTGCAATTGCTGCTGTCTCAGCCTTTAATTCTTTCTGAACCTTTGCTGCTTTTGCTTTTTTAACCTTAATAGCATTAGCAATCTGTTTAGAAGTTGCCATAACTACTCCTTATTTTTTTATTTTCAATTCAATAAATACTAACAATACAAATATCGGTAAAACACTCTTTACGCTTGAATTTTATTCCACAATTTACGTCATAACTGAAGATTCGGGCCTGCTGATTTTAAAATAGAATGATATGGTTTTACCGTCTAACACACATCAAGCACAAGCAGGCACAGGTCGTCGTTGAATTTATCGCTGCTGCAGAAATCTTTCAGCTCATTAATAAGCCTTGCCGAAAACATGTCCGGTTCCATGTGCGAATTTTCCAGTATGAAATCCTTAAAACGCTCCTCACCAAAGAACTGGTTACCGGCATCCATGCATTCAGTGATACCGTCGGTGTAAAAAACAACCCTGTCTCCCTCTTCAAGATGAATCTGTTTTTCAACAAGCTGCAGATCCTCAAACCAGCCTAAAGGTTTGCCCTTTGCTTCAAGCTCAAAAAACTCTCCTGTGGTTTTCCTGTACAGCAAGGGGTAAAAATGGCCTGCATTCGCATATTTGAGTATTCTCGTTTCCCTGTCAATAAGGCAGAAGAAAGTCGTCATGTAAATTGAATTAACAGTGGAATTGCAGAGGATATCATTCAGCTGGTAAAGCACATGCGTGCATGAACTTTTCACATAAATGCTGTCATATGCCATCTTTGCTATCATTGAGATAAAAGCGGACACAAGCCCGTGACCTGAAACATCGGCTATAAATACTTCTATTGAATTACCGTTTTCCTTAAAATCATAAAAATCACCGCCAACCTTATCCATTGGTATATACGTTGAGTGAAATTTATAACCGGCAATATCAGGAATATTCTGAGGAAGGAGCCTGTGCTGGATCATTCGCGCGATTTTCAGGTCTTCCTCAATTTCATTGTTCCTTTTTTCAATCGCGTACTCATAGTTCCGGGTCTTCAGCAGCATTCTTATGCGAGTCAGAAGTTCTTTTGAGTTAAATGGTTTTGTCAGGTAGTCATCGGCCCCGTACTCGATCCCTTCAATCTTGCTTGAGATTTCAGATTTTGCCGTAAGCAGAATAACAGGAGTACGTTTGAGGAGTTCATCCTCCTTTATTCTTTTTGTCATTTCGTAACCGTTCATCACGGGCATCATAACGTCAGACACAATGAGGGCAGGCTTGAGTACTGAAGCGGTTTTAATCCCCTCCTCTCCGTTTCCGGCGATGTAGACATTGTAGTACTTCTGCAGAATAAATTTAAGGAAATTCTGCATGTCGGGATTATCCTCAACAACAAGTATATCTGTACCATAGTCATGGTTATTGTATTCAGCCACATGACGGCTCTCTTTTTCAAATCTCAGGTCGGTCATTTCTCTCATACCGGCAAAACTGTAATCGGATACAGATTCCTCAAGTTCGCTGCCTTCAGAAATGTGAATGTTATCATTTTCCTGCAGGTGTTCTTTCCCCCTGGGTATTGTCACTGTAAAGGTTGTACCGTGATCTTCCGGGGTTTCATCTATGAACCTGCTCTCGACAGTTAAAGTTCCGCCATGCATATTAACAAATTCCTTTACAAGCGCCAGCCCGATGCCTGTTCCCTCATACTTCCTGGTGGAGCCTGTATCGACCTGTGAAAAGCGGTCGAATATTGTTTCATACTTATCCCGTGGTATTCCGATACCTGAATCTTCAAAAATGATATAACAGTTTTTATCATCCTCCTTTACAAGGATCCTGATAAATCCCCCTTTATCGGTGAATTTCAGGGCATTTGAGAACAGGTTCATCACGATCTTATCCATCTTTTCAATATCTATATGAAGACGGATTGCACTGCTTAAAGTGACGAAACTTAACGAAATCCCTTTTGATTCGGCCGCTGAATGAATTGCCGTTATATAATTCCGGATGAAAATTACAATATCGATCTCCTTGATATTCAGGTTCATATGACCGGCTTCTATCTTTGAAAAATCGAGCAGGTTATTTATCAGCTTGAGCAGCTTTATGGCATTTCTCTGAACGTTCTCAAAAAAACTGTTATCCACCTCGCGGCCGTAATCCCCCTGCAGTACCGACTCTACCGGGGAGAGTATTAGGGTAAGGGGGGTCCTGATCTCATGGGATATATTGGCAAAAAAGTTTGATTTGAGCTTATCAAGCTCCTTCAGGTCCTCGTTGGCCCTGTTCAGCTCCATGGTGCGTTCCGCAACTTTTCTTTCAAGGTCCTCTGTGGCGCTCTTCTGAATTTCAATAGTCCTCAGCTGGGCTGTTTCCTTCTCTCCCTTGAGGATATTGATCCTGTCGCCCAGAGCAAATGACAATAATACAACTTCTGCGGCCGAACCGGCCTGCATGGCGTATTGCGTAACTGTGTTGAACGGAATATATCCTGTTGCCTTCAGGGCAAAGACAAAGCATCCGAGAAGGAAACATGTCCAGGCAAGCAGGTAAAAACGGGCAGACCTGTTCCCCTTGATAACGCTGAATATACCCACCAGAAAACAGATTGTTACTGCAATTACAACAGTTAAAGCCGACAGCCTGATAGCCATTGAATAATCAATAATAAAAGACAGGACCATCCCGGCAAAAGCCATCAGCATCATCAGCTGAACGATCCTGTCACTTACTGCAGAAATCTTTTTAAGTTCAAGGAATGAACGGACAAACTGGCCTATGGTGAATATGCCGGAAAAAATCAGCAGGGGTACGCTGACTTTCTGCCACCAGATACTGTCAGGCCAGAAGTTCTGAAATCCCATTCCGTTTAATGAAAATGAAAACAGGATAAATGATGTAATATATGATATGTAATACAGGTAACTCCGGTCGCGGACTGAAATATAAACAAAAAGATTGTACAGGATCATTACGAATAAAATGCCGTAATACATGCCAAGTACAAGATAGTCAATAGTGCTGGTTTCGACGAGATAATCCGGTGTCTGAAGAATAAGCGGGAATGTTACGGTTCCTGAAGATTGTATCATGGCATAGTAAGTATTTTTCCCCGGGCTTAAACTGATTTTAAAAACAATATTCCTGTACTGAACTTCTCTTTCCTTAAAAACATAATTATAGCCCGCTGTTCTCTTCTGATACCGGCCCCCTGGTTCAGGCATGTATAATTCGATCAGATCAAGATTCGGATAGCCGGTTTCAAGGTACATCTCCCGTGGAGTATTGAACGGATTGATTATTTCAAATTTAGCCCAGTATGTGGAACGTGAAAATCCGTAGTTCGGAGCATCTGCTTCACTCCGCGTAAAACGGCTGTCATATTGATGTTTCATGATACCATCAATCGTAACATCGCCGTTACGGTCTTCAAGAATATACAGGCTGCGGCCGAGGCTGTAATGTTTTCTTCCCTCTTCAAGCGTTACAACTGAAGATTCTGCCCATACTGAAAGTGGAGATAAAAATAATAATAACAGAACCAGGCATTTTTTAAATGAAAATTTTTTTAATTTCATCACCTACTCCAGGTACCGGCATTGATCAGGGACGCAAAAAAGCTGCCTTCTTTTGTCACATTATGTGCTGATTCACTTATCAACATACAGTGGATGATAAATTGATAATAAAGGCCTGAATCTGAATTTCAAGCAGAAATATTTTAAAACGTCAGTTTCTCACCCTGCAATTCATAACTGTCGGTTACCCTGTTCTCCGCAGACTCCGTGTTATCCTGCATTTTTACCGCAGACCTCAGGGTTACCTCTGTAATTCTGAAGAAGTGATACCCGTTTACAGAAAGGATTACGGCAAGGGCGAAATTACGGGGATTTATCATCAATGTCTTTACAAGGAAATGAATATACCTGAAACAATACGGTGAAAAAGCCATCAGTAAAAATGATTTTACAAATGCAATGATATCCTGTACCCTCAGCCCCCTCTTTTTGTACACGCTGTCTGGAATTCTTGAAATCAGGGCCAGGGACCGCTCAAAATACCTTACTGGTGAATATATCGTCCCCAGTACTTTTTTATACCCCTCAATGATTTTATCCTTATCCATCACAGGTATAAAGTTCAGGTCAAGCATGTTGGTATTATTACCGCAGGTTTCATAAAGTATGCGCCCATCTCTTTCAAGACGCCGGTAAAGCCGGGTACCTGGCAGGGCCAGCATGAGCCCGACCATTGCTACAGGTATTGCCGCCTCCTGTATAAAATTTATCTGCCGGTCGAATATATCCCCTGTATCTGTGTCAAAGCCGAGTATGAATCCGGCTATTACCTCTATGCCGCTTGACTGTATGCTCTTAACGCTTTCGAGTATATCATGCTCCACATTCTGTCTCTTGCCTGCTGAAGAGAGCGTATTTGCATCGGGTGTTTCAATTCCTATGAAGACCCTGGTAAAGGCGCATTCAACCATGAGATCAAGTATTTCTTTTTCAGCAGCAAGGTTGATGCTGGCCTCTGTTACAAAGGTGAACGGGTAAGACCTGTCGGCCTGCCACTGACTGAGTACGCGTAAAAGCCCGATCACACTGGATTTGTTTCCGATGAAGTTATCGTCGACGATATTGACCAGCCCCCTGAACCCGGCGGCATATACTGCGTCGAGCTCCCTGATGAACTGTTCCACTGATTTAAGCCTTGGTTTGCGGCCGAACATCTCTATTATATCACAGAATTCGCAGTTAAAAGGGCACCCCCGTGAAAACTGTACAGGCATCGATCCGTAGTCTTTTACGTTAACCAGGTCAAACCTTGGTACCGGTGTTTCCCTGATGTCAGGCTTTTCTTCAGATCTGTATATGCGCGCTGGTTTTCCGTTTTCCAGATCGTCGATGTACCGGTTAATAACAGGCTCAGCTTCTCCAAGAATGAAATGGTCCACTCCGCCGATCGCACCGCATGATGACGTGGGATAAGGGCCGCCTGCAGTAACCGGTCTGCCCAGCCTGATGCATGCATCTACCACATCCATGAACGAATTCTTCTGCACTATCATGGCTGAAATAAATACCATGTCAGCCCACATAATATCCTCATCCCTGAGATCTGCCGTGTTCATATCAACCAGTTTGATCCTGTAATCCGGCGGCAGCATGGCTGCAACTGTCATCAGGCCGAGCGGAGGTGTAAGGGATTTTTTATTTACTATCCTGAGTGTATGCTCCAGGCTCCAGTATGTGGCAGGATATTCAGGATATACCATAAGTATGTTTTTTTTCATTGTCCGGCACCCCGTGTTTTTGCGGTTTAAATACAGCGGTATGGAATAGTGAAATAAACAGGGTGCATATAAACACACTCTATTAAGGGATGCAAGAAGAAAAATTTAATTGTAAAAGTTTAAATAATAAATATTTTTTATTCCATTCTCCCCCTGCAGCAGGGGGAGAATTATCGCTCCCGGGCCGGGATTCGATTTTATTTCATATTTTTATATGAACCGTCAATAATTTCAGACTCAGGCCTGAGCATGTCAAGCTTGTAGCGGTCCGCAAGGTAATTCAGCGCGTCAGCGAGCTGCTGGGGCTGCATTCCGGCTGCAAGGGCAAATGGCCCCGCGAAAGCGTTCATCCCGAACTTCACACCGTCATCAACGTCCTTGACCGAAGCGGCTATCCCTTCTTTCATTACCTTGACAGCCTCGTTCACCTGCACTGCCATGAAATGTATAGGGGTGATCGCGTCTGTGTCGCCAAGGTCTGCGATCTGCGCCTTGCCGTTAACCCACTGGTATATACCATGTCCTGTCTTCATTCCAAGTTCATTTTTCTTTACTTTATCCTCAAGGAATTTACCGGGCTTGTACTGCGGGGAGAGTGTGCCTTCATAATATGCCAGCGTGTGACAGAATACATCGAGACCCACAAAATCCGCAGTTTCGTACGGCGCCATCTTGATTCCCAGTTTTTTCATTTTCATGTCTACCTGTTCAGGTTTCACCTTGCCCTCGTCAAGTATTGCGCTCAGAAGTGCCTGGTTTGGCGCGTTGATCCTGTTTACAATGAACCCGGGGCGGTCTTTGAGTACCTTGACCGGAAGTTTATCACACTTTACAGATACTTCGCAGAGAAGGTTCGCCGTATCATGCGATGTGCTCTCTCCGTAAATGATCTCGACAAGTTTCATGCGGTTTACCGGGTTAAAGAAGTGCATGCCTATAAAGCGTGCGGGATTCTTTACGACACGGCCGATTTCAGATACGCTCATGGTTGAGGTGTTGGTTGCAAGAATTGCATCGGCACCGGCAAGTTCTGAAAGTTCTGCAAATACCTTCTTCTTCAGGTCCATAACTTCGGGCACAGCCTCGATAATGATCTGCGCACCCTTGACTGCTTCGGCAGTATCAAGCGTTGTCGTGAGTCCCTGTGACATTATCCCCGCGCATTCATCAGCACTCATCTTGCCCTTGCTCACAAGGATGTCCAGGCTCTCCTTTACTTTTAACATTGCACTGTCAAGGTACTCCTGCTTTACATCCTTCATTACAACATTGTATCCCGCCGCAGCGCAGACCTGGGCTATACCGTGTCCCATTGCACCTGAACCTATTACTGCTATTTTTTTTATATCTTCAAGTTTCATCGTATTCTCCTTTTATTATAAATTTCCTGCCATGTACTCAAAGGGGTGCATCACCTTTTTACCGGGAAGCCCCTGCTGTATATAGAACCTGCACATGGGGCACTCGGTAACAATGATATCCGCACCTGTTGAAGTAATGTCATCAATCTTGGTTTTTCTCAGCTTTTCGCTCATTTCTTCATTGTCCATATAGAAAGTCCCTCCTGCGCCGCAGCAGCTTTCAGGGTTTTCCATGGAAATATACTTAGCTGAACTCTTCTGCAGCATTTCAACAAGATTTTTTTCAGATGACCTGTCACTGTGACATGGAACATGCATAGTGAATGTTCTCGAGCTATCCTTTGCCGGTGCAATAATTCCCTTTTCCAGCAGGTACGAGGAAGGCTCCCTCAGCCTGGCGATGACTGTTTTTATTTTTTCCTGGATCGGGTCTTCTTTATCAAAAAGCTTCGGCGCTTTCTTTATAAACATCATGCGGCATGATGTGCAATCCATGATAACCGCTTCCGCATCTATTGCTGACAGAATTTCAATATTCTGCCGCATCATCTCAGCAGCTCCATCAATATCGCCCTCAGATATAAGAGGCAGGCCGCAGCAGGAAAGAGTTTCCGGCACCACGGTCTCTATACCGTTCACGGCCAGGACCTTGACCACTGAAGCGCCGACATCAGGAAAAAGAAAATTTGAGCCGCAGCCTGCAAAATATACCACCCTGCCGCGCTGCTCACCTTCAGCCTTAACTGTTCCTTTATAAATACTGTCAAAGGGCTTCGCCGAAATCTGCGGCATGTTCTTCCCTATTCCCAGCTTACCAGCAATACCCCCGGCAATACCTGCCATGCTGCGGAAACCCTTCTCTTTCAGGACTTTTGACATGAATCCGCGTTTCATAGCGCCGAATCCCTTTTCATTTTTTATGAGTTCACTTCTCGCGGAAATAACAATCTCGTCAATTGGAACAAGACTGAAACAGTTCCTGGTGCAGTTGCCGCAGAGCAGGCACTTATCAATTATCTCCCTGAACCTTGCGCTGTCCGGGGCTGTCTTATCAAGCAGCACCTCGCGTATCATGTTCATCCTGTGCTTTGCCAGAAAGTTTTCAGTTCTTTCAGCCTTGAATGAAGGGCAGTACTCCTGGCAGAAACTGCACTGTGAACACCTGTTGATGATTTCAGAATAGTCAGCAAGTTTCATGAACGCGCCTCCTCGATCCATATTTTACCTGGATTCATTATGTTGCGGGGATCAAAAACAGATTTTATTTTTTTCATGATACCCATCTCCACAGCACCATGTTCAAGTTCCATAAACTTATTTTTATGAATGCCGATGCCGTGTTCCCCGGAAATTGTTCCGTGCAGTTCCAGGCCCGCTTTTATTATCTCCTCAATAGCCTTTTCAGCTTTTACAGACATCTTATCGCTGATTTCAGTGTGAAGTATTGTGGGGTGCATGTTCCCGTCACCTGCGTGACCAGCAAGTCCTATGAACGCGCCGGTACTCGCAGCGATTGCCTGCACCCTGCGCACAAATTCAGGAATGGAATTTCTTGGAACAGTTATATCCTCGGTAATAACACGTTTAAAAATCTGCAGCATCCCCGGGTACAACCTTGACCTGGCCCACCAGTATGTCGCGCTCTCGGCTTCGTCAGTTACGACTCTCACGTCAACAGCACCCATACCGGTACAGATTCGTTTAATGTCACGGGTCTCATCCTCCACCTGCGAAACACTGCCGTCAATTTCCATCAGCAGGTAGGCCTCACCCAGGAGCGGCAGCGGCGGCGAGATGTATTTATTCAACACGGTAATCGCAAGTTTAATAAGGAATTCGAGCATTGCAGGGGTTGCACCCGCGGCAATTATACCGGAGACTATCTCTGCGGCCTGATCCACTGTAGTGCATGTGACAACTATAGTTCTCTTTGCCGCGGGTTTTGGAAGCAGCCTGAGGTGCGCTGAGGTTATGACTCCGAGAGTTCCCTCTGACCCGGTCATGAGGTGTGTAATGTCATAACCGCTCGACATCTTCATAACCTTGCCACCGGGAGTCATCACTGAACCGTCAGGCAGAACAACTTCAAGCCCCATGACATACCTTTCAGTTGTTCCGTATTTCACACCGCGCGGTCCGCCTGCCCGTGTGGCAATATTTCCCCCCAGCGTGCAGACACTCATGCTCTGTGGATCGGGAGGGTAGAACAGCCCCTGCTTATCGATCGCTTTATTAAAATCATTCAGCACAACCCCGCAATCGACAGTTGCCGACATATTTTTATGATCAATGTCTATTATACGGTTCATCCATTTCATATCAAGGACAATGCCGCCGTGAACCGGTGTGCATCCCCCGGCCAGGCCGCTCCCTGCGCCTCTGGGCACCACGGGAATTTTATTATCAAAGGCATATTTAACAATCTTCGAGACCTCTTCAGTGGTCTGCGGAATTGCCACCGCATCAGGGGACTTTTTCGCGATATAAAACGTTGCGTCATTTGCGTAAGCAGAAACATCTTCAGGCAGGTCAAGGACCTGTTTCTCTCCAAGTATTTTCCGTAAATCTTTACCGATTGAACTCATAGTACCTCCAGAGTGTTTGATACTGTCTTTCCCCCGTACTGCTTTCTATTTCTTAACCATCTCCATGCCGGCCCTGAACGCTGTCATGTTAATTGCTATTTTCGATTCCGAAACATTCCCCCTGAGGACTTTTTCAAAATCATTTTCATCAAAAGGAAGAACGCCCAGGCCTGCAACTGCACCGATCATCATCACGTTTCCAAGAATAGCGTGCCCCAGTTTGACCGCCTCATCAGTTGCAGGGATAAAATGCATCTCCCCGCACAGACCCTCAAGGCTCTGCTTTATCTCGTCAAGCGACGGGTAGTTCTGTTCACCGCATATTACCCCCACGGGATAGATCGATCTTGTGTTCGACAATACCTTTACGTTCATGTTGCCGTAACCCGCCATGACACGCAGGGATTCTATGGGTTCCAGGGCCACAACAAGGTCCGCCTGCCCCTTGGGAATCTGCGGGCTGAACACGGTCTTATCCGAAATACGCAGGTGGCTCATTACAGAACCCCCTCGCTGTGACGCACCGAAGGTTTCACCTATTGTCACGTTGCATCCCTTAATTGCCATTATATTTCCAAGCATGCGCGCAGCCAGCACGTTCCCCTGGCCGCCGACACCTGTAATTATTACATTGTACGGATCTTTCATTTCATCACCTCGCTTCGCCTGATCGCGCCTGCCGGGCATATGTCAGTACATACACCGCAGCCCGCACATAAAATCTCGTCAACCTGCGCATGGCCTTCAGCCTTGTTCCATACAAGACCAGGGCACCTGAAAACCCTTGTGCAGAGCCTGTCGCAGCCGCAGTCAGTCCCGCGGCATAATGCAGTGTCCACCCTGACTTCATATTTTTTCTTTCCCTTTTTCTCGGGACTCAGGGCACATATCTGCCGAAGTATCATTACCCTGGCTCCTTTGCCGTTTTCAAGGGTATCAAGAAGCTTTTCCTGTGTCCCTGCTATGTCAAAGGGATCAGATGTGACCACCTCCGCGCCAAGCGCCCTGCACACACCTGCTATGTCAGTGGCCTCTGCCTTGTTCCCCATTGCGTCAACTTCGAGTCCGGGGTGCGGCTGGAAACCGGTCATTGCTGTCCCCCTGTTGTCCAGGATAATCATGAGCATGTCCGAACCGTTATGGATGGCGTTAACAAGCGGCGGCATCCCGGCGTGGAAGAAAGTCGAGTCCCCGCACACCGAGACCGCTGGCTGTTCCATTCCGAACATCTTCAGTTTCCCGAAACCGCTCGCGATGCCCGTACCTGAACCCATTGCGTGGGCAGTCTTGATTGCGTTAAAACCGGCGCCGAGTATGGCCATTGTGTAGCAGCCTATGTCGCCGCACACGAATCCCTCCCGGTTGTCAAGTGCCAGCGCGTTGTGAATAGACCAGAACGACGCCCTGTGCGGGCACCCGGGGCAGAACGTGAGTTCACGCGCCGGGGCTTTGGTGAACATCGTGATGTTCGCCTTCTGTTCGTAATCTGCAGGCATCCCGGAATATTCCACACCAAGTATACTCACCAGCGCCCTGATAACATGGTCAGGATTCATCTCGTTCACTGACGGAATGGTTCCGTTGATTTTTCCGTAATACTTTTTAATTCCGGTCTCCTCGATGCCGTCAAGAGCAATGACCTTTACATTCTCCTCGAGGAACGGAAGAACCTCCTCGACAAAAAGTACGGCACCTGCTCTTGCTATATGAGATTTAACAAGCTTTTCCGGAAGGGGCCACGTAGTACCCAGCTTAAGTATACCCACACGGTCACCAACACCAAGCAGGCTCACTGCCTCGACCGAGTAGAGGTTGCACGCGCTGCTTGTTATGATAAGCAGTTCAGGTTTCTCCGGGCCTGTATAAGTGTTAAACTTTGATGTTTCAAAAACTTCAGCTATCTGTTTAAGTTTCTTCTGCTGGTTGGCGTGCCGCATGGGCACAGGCGCGGTGATTACTGGACCGGTCTGCGCATCAAGCAGGTTGCCGTCAAATTTAAAGTATGCTTTTGTGTCGGATTCGGGGAGTTCGCCAAGAGTTACATTGCCGCTTGCGTGCGAAAGGCGCGTAACGCTCCTTACCATAACAAGCGTCCTGAACTGCTCCGAGAGCTCAAAGGCCCACTTAACCATCTCCCGCGCCTCCTGGAAGTTGCCGGGCTCAAGAAGCGGCACCTCGACAAGCCGTGCAAAGTGACGCGATTCCCCTTCATTCACGCTGGATATTGATCCGGGATCATCGCATGGAATGAGCACCATGCCGGCGCGTGTTCCCGAAAGGGCCAGGTGCAGCAGGAAGTCCGATGCCACGTTGACACCGTTCTGTTTCATAACACAGAGCGAACGCAGGCCTGCGAATGATCCCGCAGCCGCAACTTCAAGCGATACCTTTTCGTTTACAGACCATTCAACGTATATGTTTCTCTCGCCTGCAACTTTTGCAAGGTTTTCAATAATATCAGACGAGGGTGTGCCGGGATAACCAGCAGCTACCTTTACGCCCGCTTCGAGCGCGCCGCGTACCAGGGCCTCGTTTCCCATGAGCAGTGCTGTTGTACCCGCATTTTTACTTGTAAGAACTGACATATGACTGCTCCTCCTTATTTAGTTTCCAGCTTTTTTAAAGTTTCGCTGTTCACGCGGAGGAGAGATATCCCCTCTGCACTGTTTATCTTCTGCCCGGCCACCATTTTAGCCAGCGCCCGTTTCTTCTTGTTCATGGATGCCGATGCAAGGGCTGATACATCTTTGTCTGTAAGAGTTTCCGCCTCGAGGAATCCCGCGGATATCGCGGCCTGTACAAGTTCCTCACCGCGTTTAGTGCGGGTTACAAGTATATTCAGCTTATCCTTGCCTTCATATACTCCAACCGATATATCGGCAAACTCTGCAGTCATGTCGTGACAGTACGAACATGATTCAGGGATCGCGCCGCGTATTTCACCTAAAGGTATATCGACTGTGCCTGTTCCGGACTGAACCTTCATCACATCAGCAGGAGGAGGCGGTATATCGTATCTTTTTATTGAGGCTATATCTGTTTTACCTTTAAGTATCTTTTCAAAACTAAGTGTGTCCAGGGCCCATGTGCAGAAAAGGCCTACGACCATCCCGGACGGATCGCTGAAACCTTCAGCCTCCATGGGATTGGCGCGCATCTGGGTCACTGCATTCACCTGGCACGGGGTACCCACGAACCCGATTTTTTTGTATCCCGCGCTCACCGCTTCGTTATATCCGGAAACAACAGGCGAGGCGGAATAACCGGTTGCAGCGTATCCCGGAATCTTTGCCGGATCAGTAACAACCACCGGTTTCCCTTTTACGCCGTCACGCGCGGTCACCACGGCTGAATCGATATACCCCTTGTTAAGGGCAAACATCATGAGGCTGCTGACTGTACCTGCTGTCTGGAAAGCCTTAAGCCCTGCTGCCGCACCCGCTTTTGACGAACGCACTGTAATTATATTACCCATAGGTTCGCTGCTGTACGGTTTACCGTAAAGAAACTGCGACATACTGTCCAGGTCGACTTCAACTTTGGGACAGTGGGCAAAGCATCTCCCCTTCTCCCTTGAACACTGAAAGAGCATTACTGTCTTTCCATTGTGACATTTAAAGTAAGGGCATAACGACACGCACGCGCCGCACCCTATGCAAAGATTATTTTTGATGACACCGGAGACAAGCTCCTTTGAACCTGCAAGCTGCATATATCCCTCCTTTTACTATTGTTTCTTCTTTAATCCGGCTCCAGCCCTGTATCCCATCTGTTCGGATATCCTTGAGCCCACGTATTTAACCGCGTTGATTATCTCGTCGCGTTTACTCTCTATCCTGAAAGCGTTACCGCTTAATGAAACCGCGGCAATGCAGACTCCGTTGTTGTTAAACACCGGGCCCGCGATACATGACAGCCCCGATACTGTCTCCTCGAGGTCAAAACCGACACCGGCCTTTTTGACCTTATCAAGCTCCTTTATAAAATCAGTTTTATCAGTAATCGTATGATCGGTGAATTTTGCGAAATCACAGTTCGCCAGTATCCGGTCGCGCCTTGAGTCGCTCATGTGCGAAAGAAGTACTTTGCCCAGTGAAGATGAATGTACCGGTATTACGGACCCGGCCTGCGGGAAGACCATGTAGTTGCTGTCGGCCTCGACCTTCATGACCACTGTAAGCTTCTCGCCCATCATTATGCCGGCCTGCGACATCTCGCCGTACTGGGTGCAGAGCTTTTCGAGCCATACGCGCGCGATCATGGTAAGGTCCATTGAATTGGCGTATTTCATTCCAAGCTGGAAGAGCACAGGCCCCAGCCTGTACTTCAGGGTCATGGGGTCCTTTTCAAGGTAGCCCATATCCTCAAGGGTCGAGGCCAGGTTCTGCACAGTGGCCTTTGGCATATCCAGCGCCTTTGAAAATTCGGTAATTCCCAGGCTCTTCTCTTCGTCAAGGAAGAGATCAAGAATCCTGCCGGCTTTTACTAAAGAAAGTATGGATTTTGACATTTTTATCCTTTTGTTTATTATAACACTTACTCACCGTCGCCCGGGCGACGCAGAACCTTAATTATATACCTGATATATTCAAAAATTGCCAATATTATCAACATGTGTTCAACATTGTCGAACACATTACATCATTATTATAAAAAGTCAAGAAATTAATGGAAATTATAGGCAAAAATCAGGAAGTGTCGGTATGGATTTTTCATGGGGATTGCGGATTGTTACTGCTGGTTAAGGTCTCTGCAGAACTAAAAGATGCGGATGTATGATTACGGTTCCGGCCTGCAACCGGTTCAGGCCGGAGTTTATGCGTTAATCTTAAACTACTGGTTCATTGATATAAAAGTTTTAAAGCCAAGGGATACACCAATACCGCTCATGGCTGTATCTGCAACTTTTTCACCGTCTACTTCATAATCAGTCATGTATGTGTAATCAAAACCAAGCACTACGGCAAACTGCTGTGTAACAAGTATATTAAGTCCAAGCCCGAGCTCAAAGGTCATACCTGTAGTTTCTTGCTCTAAAGCACCGTCGTCAGATGAAAAATACCCGAATGAACCATGTGCATCAACAAGAAGGCCCTCAGATAATGGTACATAGAACTTGATTCCAGGAGCAACAAACACGCCTTGCGAAGGATTAGTCAATTGATCATTCTTATAATAATAAAAGCCCGCATTTAATCCCAGTGCAAGACCATCTGCAACAAAATATGCAATTCCGAATACAGGTGCTGAAAAATCTGCACTAGCATGATCATATGTATCAGCGTATGTTCCAATAACGATTTGATTAAAAGTCATATCATCATTCCACATCCTGTCATATGATACGACCTTGCCTATACCAAGCTCCAGAGTTCCAGCCGCAATTGGTGCCTCTGCATAAAGGCTGCTGCCTGCAAGCATCATTATACCGCATATTATTCCTGTTAATTTTTTCATTAGTAAATCTCCGTTAAATTAAAGTTTTATACAGGAACAGTCATACCTGAAGGCGCAGGGCCCGGTTAATTTCCCCTCTTCCAGACTGTGCCGGAACTGCCTTTTTGCACACTGTCACTGCTGCTGTTCATGTTAGTATTCATTATAAGCACAGTATATTTAAATTTCAACGTATTTTTGGTATTTTTTTTGTAATATAAATCCAGGATATACTGAATCCTTCTGTTACGCCCCCTCTGTCACGCCCCCTCTGTCACTGCCCCCTCTGTCACGCCCCCTCTGTCACTGCGTGACATCTCCCCCTGCGAAAAGACAGGTGGAGAATAGAGTCCGGAATTTTATGCCACAACCCTTCACCATCTCATCATGGGGAAGGTGCCCGCAGGGCGGATGGGGCGGAAGGATGAGGCGGGACAGGTGGATAATAGAATCCTGAATTTTATGCCACAACCCTTCCCCATCTCACCATGGGGAAGGTGGCGCGACAGCGACGGATGGGGCGGACTGGCTCTTTCTAATATAAACTTATTTCACTCCTGATTTTACCTATAACATCAGGCATGCTCCTGACAACCTGATCATTATCAAATCGTATTACTCTAAAACCGAGATAACGGATTACATACTCGCGTGTAATATCCCGCTCTTTCTGATTATCATGTATTTTTCCGTCAATTTCAATCACAAGTTTTCTTTCAAGACAGGCAAAATCTGCTATAAAAAAACCAGTTTTATTGTCCATGTGATAAACGATCGGGTGCTGACGCCTAAACTTTACACCAAGCTTTTTATTCCGGATTTCGACCCAAAGACATTTTTCAGCATCAGTAAGATTATTTCTTAAATCCTTGCAAAGTTTCGTTATTTCATTCATAAACCACCTCCTGTTATTAATACGAAAGCATCTTCCATTTTGTAAAAATATTTCTTAAATCTCTGTCACGCCCCCTCTGTCACTGCGTGACATCAATCGAGCTTATCTGGACATCCTGTCCATGCTCGATACAGAAACATCGTGTTTCTAGTCCCCCTGCAAAAAGACAGGTGGAGAATAAATTCACAGTTCAGCCGCATGCCCTCACCTGCGCATTGCTGCCGCTCGCGCGACCTCTCCCGTCTCTGGCGGGAGAGGTTTATCCTGAACTTTTTGTTTTTCATTCAGATAGATGGGATAAAACTTAAATCAGTTCATGAAATCCCTTCTCCCTATTCATGTCATAATAATATTCGGATTTATGCAAATTCATGCAGAAACCATGTTCATGTGCTAAACCCGGGAGAAGGTGCCCGGAGGGCGGATGAGGGCATGCCGGAAAAATGATGGCGCGACAGCGACGGATGGGGCGGTGCGGATGGGGCGGACCTGAAAGTCCGGAATCAATCCCGGAATTAATTTGACAATTCTGTTATACGGACTTATTCTTTTTATATCATAGATAAAAGGACAGTCATCATGGCAATACTTGAATGGAATAAATCTCTCGAGACGGGAATTGAGCTCATAGATGCCCAGCATGAAGAGCTGTTCAGAAGGATAGACAAACTGGAACTTGCCATGTACAACGGCCGCGCTGTTACGGAACTGCGGAACCTGCTGAAATACCTTGAATCATACGTTATTGAACATTTTGCAGCAGAAGAGGATTTGATGCTTCAGATAAACTACCCGGACTATGCATCACACGCGAGGGAACACACCGATTTCAGGAACATGATAAACGGCCTCCTGGCAGACTGCAAAGGCAGAGGCATAGACAGCTACCTGGCCATAGACGTTGACAAACATATGCGCAAATGGCTGGAACACCACATCATGAAAGTTGACATGGCCTTTGTGCCTTTTATAAAAAAGTAGCTTAAAGAATTTCCCTCAGCGGCCTGTACCTAATCTCTGACAGGTCCTCACTTATGGCAACACGCTCCTCCCTGCGGTCTATGTACTCCGCGCGGAAAATGTCCGACAGTTCAGCACCGTTTTTCAGCTCAAGAAGCCCCCTCTCAATGAGCGCAAGCATGTAGGTCCGCATGATTCCGAAACACATCTTCTGAATGTTCATGTCAGGGTGATGCTCGTGGTCGTAAAGCCCGATGTTTACATCAGCCATGATACGCTTATCCAGCAGCCCGTCTATGAGTATCGATGTTTCGACGCCGTAAATCTGCATGAAAGAAACGCTGTTGAAAAAATCAAGGGTACCGGCGCACTCACCAGCGAGCGGATATGAGAACTCCGCAAGCCTGTCCAGCACCGGGTGTTTTATAACAGAGAAGAGCGGCTGCGCGACAAACTTCTTCACGCGGCCCATCTCACGCCAGAATCCCGCCTTGGCAAATTCAGCGCCATTAAGGACCGCACCCGCAAGTCCTGTGACAAAATGTATGCCGAAATGTTCAGGCACAACATCAGCATCAAGAAAAACGATAATTGCATCAGACACAGGCCCTGGATGTGTTTTATTAATATGGTGCAATGTACGCCTCATGTCAGCGCCCTTCCCTTTTTCGCTTCCCATGCCGGGAACCGCAAAATCATTGCTTATGATGATTTCAGTTTCCGGCGCTCTTGATATTACCATGCGCTCTGTCCGGTCCTCTTCTTTTCCTGCGCGCCTGTGGTTAAGGATAAACCTGTCGATCATACCCGCGGGGAGGGTTTTCAGGAGTTCAATTTTGGATGCGACAAGGTCCGCCTCACGTTCACCGAAGGTTGAAAAAACAACGTAGATTTTCCTGCTCCCTTTTAGTTCAAGGATTTCAGAGTGACTAAAATCCGCGTGGTTGTATTTTATTATGCCTGTCATAAAAGTTTTCCTTGTCTACCTGTATGTTATTCACCTGTCGATATCAGAAGATTGTTCTTATCATTGCATTTAACAATCAGATTAGACCCCGTCATTGCGAATCCGTTCGGCTGTGCTCAGGATAAACTCCGTGAAACAATCCGGTCAGGCAGCAATATATTTAATATAATAAGCTCATTCCGGATTATTGGGGGAATCACTGGTTTTATTAAAGACAGCTTTATGCCCGTATTCTCCAGCCCCCTGTCCCCCAACGGGGGCACGTATCCAGAATTATTCAAATGATAAATATTCTTTAAATCATTTCTACACAGGTTCCCTGATATTTAAAAACATTTATTGGCAACCCGGTAATATAAAAAATCATTTATTAATTCTTGTTCCTTGAATCACTAATTGTTTCCATTTACGTGCCCCCTTTGGGGGACAGGGGGAAATCAGCTGTGTTGCTGGTTTTCCCAACATTCCGGAATGAGCCATATAATAAAATGGATATAATCAAAAACAGACTGCCACGGCAGTGCTGCCACGATGGGAGCCTGCAAGCACGAAACATGATGTTTCTATAATGCTTGCTTTTATGCCTCGCAGTGACGTTATGCATACAAATTTATTCGTTAACCGCTACAGTATTCATCCAGCTATGACCTGATGTAAAGCAGAAAAAAATCAGGAGATTTCTATCGACATATGCTCCCTCCGGGAGACCTCACTTCTACCTACATCTACTTTTCCGGCCCCCGGCAGAAAATCGGTGACTTTCTCATATAATTTTTGCTGCCACCTCCGGAAGAGTTTTAAACTTAACCGACATCACACAGAGGCGCAGAGGGCACAGAGGAAGAATTAAGAAAAGTTTCTCGCAAAGGCGCAAAGATGATGGAACAATTAAAGTCAGGTTTTATGTGATGGATAAAGTTTAAATAAGCCCCCGCCGGTGGAAGCCGCCAAAAGTTAATTAACAGTCATATATTTATCGGCCGGGGGCAGGATTAATAGAAGTGATGGCGACTGACTGAAAAAGTCTTTAATATTTTATTGACACCTGAAGCGCCCGGAAGAGTTAATATACAGGATCAGAGGGGATTTTCTTATTCATGAAAAACAGACTTAACACGCGTATACTTGAGATTCTTGAATGGCCCGCGCTCGAAGAGAAGCTTGTTTCACTCTGCGCGTCAGATGCAGGCAAAGGGCTCGCGTCCAGGCTGCGGCCTGTCCCCTTTAACAGGATAGCAGTGCAGCTGAAGAAAATAAGCGGCCTCAGGGAACTTATCGGGAGGGGCGCTCCGCCCTTACTCGCGGGTATCGCCGACATCTCCCGTCACACTGCACTTGCGTCAAAGGGAGGAGTACTTACAACCGAAGACCTTCTCGTGATACGGAACTTCACTGCGGCTTCGGGCAGGATCCGCGGTTACCTGGACAGGCATAAAGAGGAATTCCCGCAGCTTGGCGACGAGCATGACAGGATTGATCCTCTCCCTGAACTGACACGCACACTTGCAGCAGCCATTACCGATGACGGACAGCTGAACGAGGAAAAATATCCCGTACTTAAAAAAATAAAGAACGAGATATTCGGCGCGCGCCAGGATATCGAAAAGAGAATCAGTAAAATCATCCATTCCCCTGACAACGAAAAGATAATCCAGGAGAAGACATGGACCACGGTAAACGGCAGGTACGTGATCCTTGTCAAATCCGGCATGAGGAACAAGCTCAACGGCAACATGCACGACATCTCCGCAAGCGGGGCCACGGTCTATTTTGAACCTGGAGAGCTTACGGGCCTTAACAACAACATTATAATGCTGGAACGGGAACTCGTACTTGAAATACAGAAGATACTTGCAGAGTCAAGCCGGGCAGTTGCAGAAAAAACATCCGAGCTCGAATCCAACCTGCGGGTGCTGACGTACTTTGACTTCATCACCGCAGCCGCGAAACTCAGCATTGCCACAAATGCCACAGAACCCGAACTTTCAGAAGAACCTGTACTTAAACTCTACGGCGCTCACCACCCGCTCCTCTACATGATGTCGCCGGGGAGCATTGTCTCAAACGATATAATCCTGGGCACCGATTACAGCGGACTGATTATTTCAGGCGCAAACACCGGCGGCAAGACGGTACTCCTGAAGACAGTGGGGCTATGCGCTCTCATGGCCATGTACGGCCTGCACATTCCCGCAGGCCCGGACTCTGTAACCGGAATTTTCAGCAGCATCATGGCGGACATAGGCGACGACCAGAACCTGTCGCAGTCGCTCTCGACATTCTCAGGGCAGCTTACAATAATCAACGAGATACTCCGCAGGGCTGACAAAAACACCCTTGTAATAATAGACGAAATAATAGTTGGAACAAACCCGCGCCAGGGCGCGGCTCTCGCGCAGGCCATACTCGAAGAGATGATAAACACCGGCAGCCGCATTGTCGTGACCACACACTACACCGAGCTGAAGGAACTCGCGGTGAACGACAGCCGTTTCCGCAACGCATCTGTTACGTTCAACCTTGAGTCGCTCAAGCCCACGTACGAACTGCGTGTCGGCATACCCGGCATAAGCCACGCTGTCGAGATTGCCCGCATTTACGGCATGCCTGAGGGAATACTCAAACGCGCCGAGACACTTGTCGACAGCAGGGAGTCCAGCGTTGAGGCGCTGCTGGAAAAGGTGCAGCTGTACGAAGAGGAGATCCGCGGCGAACGTGAAAAGGTCCAGTCGCTCATGGATGAACTTACGCAGGAGAGGTCCCGCATCCGGGCAAGGGCTGAGGAGCTCGACAGGCGCATCGCCGAAACCAAAAAGGCGAAGGGGATCGAATTTCTGGACGAGATGAACCGTTACAGGGATATGATCGCAAACCGCATCACATCACTGCAGAACCTGGAAATGAAAGATACAACTGCGCTCCACGATGAATTGAAAAAGATCCAGGACGACATACACTCCAGGCTTAAGGTCGAGGCGCACGACAAATACTCCGAAAGTCTGAAACCTCTGGACACCGGCACTGCGAAAAAAGGGGACCCGGTTTTCATCTCGTCCATTGAGGCAGAGGGTACATTCGAGGAAGCGGACAGTTCGGGGAAGACCGCATCTGTGCTGCTGGGCGGAACGATCAGGTCACGCTTCCCGGTTAAGGATATTTTCATGCTGCCGAAGAGTTCCGGCTCTTCGCGCAGAAAGTTAAAACCCGCGATTACAGGCGCGGCTGAACATTTTATTCCAGTTACGCTTCAGACATCGTACAACACCATAGACCTGCGCGGCATGCGGGTTGACGAGGCGCTGCACCACATGGACCAGGCGTTCGATAAAATGGAAAGGAGCGGCATCAATACAGTAATAATAATACACGGTCACGGTACAGGGGCGATGAAACAGGCAGTACGTGAACACCTTAAAATGAGTATATACATAAGCGACTTTCGACACGGCGACATGGGAGAAGGGGGCGATGGGGTAACAGTGGCGAAACTCAGAGACTGAAAGTAATAAAAAAACCGGCATCGCCGGTTTTTTTATTACTTTCATTTCACCTTGATCTTTATCCGTTTCTGCACTACATACCCGCCGTCCGGCCAGTTAAAGTACACCCTCACTTCATAATCTCCCGGCTCCTGTGAAGCAAATGTATGTGAACCCGATTTCCGGCCTTCGGTATAGAACCATTCGCCGTATGTGCTGTCAGATGTTCCCACAGGCACAAGTGTAATCCAGTCATGTGAATTACCGGGAAGACCTGACCAGGTTATTGTTATACCTTCACTCCTGGAGTAGGTATTTTTATCTATTACTATTTTGAACGGCTTCACAGAGGTATCATCTTCAATTACCACAGTCGTTGTGTCGTCCGTACTGTCGTCAGCCACATCAGACGCGTCACCGGTTTTAAGCCTCTCATTGACAGATGAAAGTATAATCCCTTTCTCGCTTCCGATCACCCGCGCTATAAACTCGGTCTCGCCGTTTCTGACGCGTATAGTTCCAATTATCACTGCGTCAACAGAGAGTATTTTCCCTATCTTTGCTGCAGTTCCCGCATCAACAGCACCTGTCATGGAAAAACTCTGCTCCTTGAGTATCTGGTCAATCCTTGATCTTTCGATTACCGTAAGATCGCCTATCTGCACTATTTCATGAGTAAGCTTTTCTGTGGCATACTTGGCGTATGATGCATCTTTTTTATCGATAGATTCAAATCCGTAAACAGCAACGGTTTTATTGGGAAGTTTCTTTTCAACCTTCGAAAGACGTTCAGCCATCTTTTTAAATACAGCATCTGTTTCGCTGTCGGAATCGGAACGAACAGCTGCCGGTATACAGGTCATAGCACAGAGCAGGAAGAGCACGAGATATTTTTTCATAATTATTCCCCAGGGGCAAGTATGTTTTTAATATAATCATATTGTATAACTTATGTCAAGCAACAGTATTTTTTTTGAATATTCACCCGGTTTTCATTATACTCAATACCAACAGGTGAATATTTATGAAACTGTTTTTTTTAATAATAAAATTTGCCGCTGTAGTTGCAATACTTGCAGGCTGCAACCCGGTTTCTGAAAATATAACAGAAAAACTCTGGAGTTCCCTGCACTCTTCAAAACCGTTCCAGTCCGACTATTATCATGGTGCCGTTTACCGTTTCCCTCATGGAAACTGCGACGAAGTACAGTGCCACGGGAATGACCTGACAGGAGGCAATTCGGGTGCGCCTTCATGCTATACCTGTCACGGCGACACATGGACTATCTTCTCGACAACCCATTTCTCAAACAGGGGAGGCTTCTACCATCATATCGCAGTTGATGATTACCCTGCAGACAGGACCGTAAACACCGGCTGGTTCAATACATGTAAATATGCATCCTGCCATGGATCGACACTTGACGGTGTAACTAGCGCTGGGTATTCATGTAAAATATGCCACAGCGGATTTTCAGGCCTGATACCGCCTCCGGGACACAGTAACAGCGAAGAGGGGAACTGGCACCATTATAATATTGAAAGATCAAAAATCACATACTGCAGCGGTGATGCATGTCATGGCGCAGATGGTGAATCCGGGGGTTCAGCTGTATCAGGTTTTACCGGGCTTACGGGCCACGGGCAGGCATGCGATACATGCCATGACTGAAATCATGAACAGGAATATATAATGAAACTGATGATTAAATACATCACTTTAGCAGCTCTGCTGATCCTGTCGGCGGCAATAGTCACATGCAAATCACGCACTGTTGAGGAACATTCTTACGGTGATGAATGCAAACACTGCCACGGCGAGCAGCTCCAGGGCATTCAGAATATAAAGGCATACTGCGGCGAGTGCCACGATCCGCTTAAAATGAGCATGGACCAGATACAGGTACAGGAACGCAAAGATGCCATCCTTAATGGCGCGCATGTTCATAAAACCGATAATATATTTAAAAGCACGCCTTCATGCTTCTACTGCCACAGGCGGACCGATTTTTAAAAAGGATATCATATATGAAGAAAATCATATTCACCGCATTAATCATGTTATCAATAATTACAGCGGCTGAAGCCGGAAACCTTGTGCCATATGTCTTTGACCTGCCTACTGCGCAGACAAACGGCAGCGGGATATTCAACCTGGACATAGGGCACAGGTACTTCGATGTTAACAGGCACACTACCAACATAAACATTGCCCTGTCATACGGAATATTCGATCCCCTTGACGTATTACTGGCCTACTCATTCAGAAACAAGGACATCATCGGTTCACTGAAGCTGAATGTTTTAAACGACTTTTCCGAAACAGATATTCTGTCACTCTCCGTTTACGGCGGCACCGGTTACAAGGACACTAATGAGGTGAACAACTGGTTTTCTCTAAGTGCGGCAGACAGTGAGAACATCGAAGCCGTAACTACCCTGCAGGACAGCGACAGGTTCTCGTTCTTTACACAGGTCATAATACAAAAGCATATGTTCAGCAACAGGTTCAGCATTGGACTGGTCCCTTCATTTGCATATAACACTAATTTTTACCAGGTCGACTCAAAGGAAGACTGGAGTGCGGGCACTGGGATTTTCACCGAAATATATTTTACCGATCACGCCGCGTTCTGCGGCGAGCTGGTGATGAACCTTGGCGGGTTTGCGTTTAAATACATGACATACAATGCCGGGTTCAAATACGCGGGATACAGGCACACCTTTTCTTTATGGTTAAGCAACAGTAACGGTTATTCCCCTGTGGAGTATATGACAGGCAACGAGGTTCTGACACCGAAATTCTGTGCAGCGTTCACCAGGGAGTTTGATTAATAAAAAAAGGCTGCCGGTTAATGGCAGCCTTTTTTATTATTGCATCAGTATTGATTAACCAAGAGGAAGGATGGTTTTTCCACGTTTCTCGTTAAGAATCTCGCCAAGCGCTGTATAGAATGCACTTAATCCGCAGAAGATACCTTCATAACCTGCTATATGGCCAACAGTCTTGCTTAAATCAACCATACCTTTTGCAGCAAGAATGTCCCTTCCCATCAAAAGGAAGAAGAGAATTGTAAGAGAAAGGAAAATAGTCTGTGTAGCACGGTTGCCGTTCAGAGTTCCGATGAACATAAAGAATGTGTAAACACCCCATAGGCCGAAGAAAGTTGCCATAGCAGTTTCAGATGCTGCATAAGCCGCCCAAACAGGAACTTTAGGTATGATCAGAAGAAATACAAGAAGCATCCAGAAAGCGCCATAAGACATGAAAGCTGCCTGTCCAAAAGTGTTGCCTTTTTTAAATTCCATTGTACCCGCTATAAGCTGGGCCAGTCCGCCGAAGAAAACACCCATTCCCAGGATCATCGCATCCAGAGAATATAATCCCGCGTTGTGGAAGTTGAGAAGGATGGTGGTCATACCGAATCCCAGGAGCCCCACAGGTGCCGGATTTGCGAAATTGTCGTTACTCATAAAAAATCCTCCGATTTATGTTGTTTGTTTTTATATGCAGTTTTCTGACAAACCAGTCCATGCCTGAAACCTCCTGGCAGATCACCCGATGACCCGGCACGTGTTAAATCGTCGATAAATTAACAAGGAATAGTTTCAGAACCGATTTGTTCGAAAAACGCAATTTTGCAATTTTATAACTGACATTTATTTTATCAACTCAAATTTCACCCTTTAAAAGTACATTTTAAAAAAATATTCACAAATTTAAACATAAGAAAAGAGATTCCCCATGAACCTCTTTTCTGAATAACAATGATCATGATGCCTTTCTTATGCAGTTATTACTGCTGTTCCACTGCCGCAACATCTACGGCTACCTTTGATGATATCCCCACGGTAATGGCCACTTTCACTCCAACGTCAACGCCCTTACAGTATTCTTCATTTATGGTAAAATTCTGTTTATCCACAGTAAGAACGAGATAAGTCTTTTTGCCCTTTACCTCTTTCTTTATTTTTTCCACTCTTCCGGTGAGCACCTGCAAGTGGTCAGTCTCGGCATCGGCACCCAGCTGCCAGCTCTTGTTAAAAAAAATAATCATAAAAGGTACGGTCAGCAGGGCAACCATGGCCATGGACATCCCCAGGGCCAGCTTGGTTGATTTGCCTGTAACATACGAGGTGACAAGAAGTGCTGTCAGGGCAGCATCAGCCATTATAACCATAAATCCAATATACCTGAAGCGTCTTACCTGGGAAATGAACCTGTGAGAAAACTGCTCACGTCTTTCACCATCCACAATATCTATGTGTTTGATCATTCAAAAATCCTCCCTGTATGTAACTAAGTTTTAGCGGCTATTACCGGAATTAAAATAAATACTTTTAACACAAGCTACGGCTGGAACATGTATAATATGTAAACAAATTAAACGGATAGCAACAACTTTTTGGGATCATACCAAAATATTGTTTTTGCGGGGCTATAGCTATTAACGATTGGTTTAGTACAATTAACGTCACGGCGAGGCATGAAGGCAGGCAATATAGAAACATCGCTTCTACAGGATGTAATGATGCCGCGCGCAGGACACGGATTATCCGTGAGCGGCCTGTTTCGTGCTTGCAGGCTGCCATCGTGGCTGCACTGCCGTGGCAGTCTGTTTATGGAACTACTAATTTTATCAGATTAAAGACATTCCTGTCAGAACAGATTGCTTCACTACGTTCGCAATGACAGGACAAATTTAATCGTGAAATGCTATAAGTCGCATCAGACACCCTTGCCCCGAAGCATATTATCTTTAAATAATCGGTTGACACCGCCCTGTTTTTATCCGGAACTGCATCAGGGCTGACCATGAAAAAAGACATACGCAAAGATCCTATTTACATCTGCCTTCTGCTGCTCACGATCAGATCGACAGCGGGGCTGCAGGAAGTGTGCCGTATGGGGTGTTCTCCGTGTCTCCGCAGCATTCTTTACCCGGCCATATACAATTAGTGATTAACACAAGAGGTTTACATGAACGAAAAATTATCCGCGGCAGTCGAAAAAGGGAAACAGCTTATTGCATCAGGCGGGTTCGACTTTTCCGAGATCAGGCTCTCGGCAGGGGGCGGCACAGCCATCTCCCTTTCAGGAGAAAACACAGACGCAGTCACCTCGGGCGATTCAGTTGCCGGTTCAGTGCGAGTTCTTAAAAACGGGTCCTGGGGATTCGCCACGTTCAACGACCTTTCATCAATAGAAAGATTTTTCAAAAGCGCTGTGAACTCGGCATCAATTGTTGTGCCGAGGGTAAAGTCCGGCATAGCAGCGGGTAAATCCGTTACAGGAAAATTTTCCACTAAAGTATCAAGGGACTTCAGCTCTGTAAGCGTTGATGAAAAATTCGAGCTCTTGAGCGGCTACAATAAAATCCTCAGGAATGCAGAACACATCCAGACCACCAGGGCTGTTTACAGGGATGGCAATTCAAACTACGTTTACCTTAACAGCGAGGGATCGCACCTTGAGTATGACAGGTCATACTGCGGCATATCCCTCGCTTCAGTGGCAAAGAAGGGTGCGGTTGTCCAGCCCTACAATGAATCGGTTTCAGGATTCGGCGGGTTTGAAATCACCGAAAACCGTGAAGCCCTGGCAGAGAAGGTGGTAAAGACTGCAATGGACATGCTCGACGCCGAACCGGTCGAAGGGGGGCGTTACAGGGTAATACTGGACCCTAAACTTAGCGGTGTCTTTATACACGAGGCTTTCGGTCACTTATCGGAAGCGGACTTTGTGTACGAGAATCCGTCAATGCGCGGTATAATGGTACTGGGCAGGGAATTCGGTCCGCCTGAACTGAACGTGATAGATGACGGCAGCATTGAACATATCGCGGGGTATATACCCTTTGACGACGAGGGGATCATTCCGTCAAAAACATTCCTCATTAAAAACGGCACGCTCTCCGGGCGACTCCATTCACGCGAGACCGCGGACAAAATGGACGAAGAGACAACAGGCAACGGCAGGGCGATGGGAGTGATGAAACAGCCGATTGTCCGCATGACCAATACTTATATTGAAAACGGCGCTCACAGCCGCGACAACATCTTCGCAGCAATGGATGACGGTCTCTACGCAGTGAGCTACATAGGCGGGCAGACGAACCTTGAAATGTTCACGTTCACCGCAGCATACGGGTACAGGATCAAAAACGGAAAACCGGGAAAGATGTTCCGGGACATCATACTTTCAGGGAACGTCTTCACGACATTGAAAAACATATCCATGATAGGCAACGACAGGGAGATGTTCGGCGGGCTTGGAGGCTGCGGCAAGGGGGGACAGGGTCCGCTTCCAGTCACCCTGGGCGGGCCGCATATGCTTGTAAACGACGTACTTATAGGGGGCGGAAAATGATCGAACGCGTAACAAAAACAATGCCTGGCGGGACCAGGTGGTTTGACATAATACATGTTTCAGGGAGGAGCACGCCTGTTAAGTTTAAAAACAACAGGCTCCATTCACTCACAGAAAATGAAAACTCGGGTACAGGCGTACGCCTGAACATTGACGGACACACCGGGTTTTCCAGCACGAATGACGACTCGAACATTGAACGTATAGCAAAACTTGCCGCCTCTCTCTCGAAGTTCGGCGACATTGAAAACTTTACTCTTCCGGCAGACACCAAAAGTCTCTTTGATCCCTACGACCCGGAAATTGAAAACTTTAATCTGCAAAACGAAATCAGTGCATGCGAGGCATCTATAGATGAACTGACACGGCGTTTTCCGGGGATCAGCATAGACATGGGTGTCACCGCATCGACCGGCAGCCTGCGGCTTGCAAATTCCGAAGGCATAGACATTTCTTACCGCGACTCATACTACTCGGCTTCGGTTTCGGCAACCCTTGTACTTGAAGACGGCACGCGCATAGAGACATGGGAGGGTGAATCGCACACAAAACCCGTGGAGTTCAGGGAGATGGCAGGGGTTGTGGCCGATAAGATTGAAAAGGCCCTGACAGCACGTAAAATCGAAAGCGGGATGTACCCCGTGATACTGCCGCCATCCGCGTTCGGCAGCCTTCTTGGACTGGTGATCTCCGGGTTCAGCGCTGTCCCCGTGTGGAAAGGCATATCTCCCATGGCGGAAAAACAGGGGACCAGGGTGTTCAGTGAAAAACTTACTGTAAAGGACACCCCGGTCATCACGGGATCACCATACAGTATCCCCTTTGATGCAGAGGGAGTTAACGTTGCAGATAAGTTCCTGGTCAACAGCGGCGTCGTTGAAACATTTATAGCTGACTTGAAGTACGCCGAAAGGCTCGGCATCGCACCCACGGGTAACGCGTCGCGCGGCTACTCATCGCTTCCCGGACCTTCATTTACCGGGATCGAGGTTAACCCCGGATCAGAGACACATGAATCTATAATATCAGCAATCAAAAAAGGGATTGTTGCCCACCAGTTCATAGGACTGGGACAATCCAACACAATCACAGGAGATTTTTCGGCCAGCATGGACCTGGCATACCTTGTTGAAGACGGTAAAATAACAGGCAGGGTAAAAGACTGCATGATCAGCGGGAATATTATACAGCTCCTTGCAGGCGGGATTGAACTCAGCAGCGACAGGGAACGGAAAGGATCATCAATACTACCGTGGTTATGGCTGCCGCAGGTGAATATTACAGGGTGAAGGCATCAGCCATAAAGTCCGGGACTCCAGATAAATTCAACAATACTTTGGCAGAGCCCGGTTATTGAGAATATTTCATTTTCTGTAATTATTATCTGTGGAATACTTTTATCGAGAATTATTTTCTGATTATTCACTGTTACCTGCATACTGCCCTGAAGTATTATAAGCATTAAGTTTTCATTATTGAGCCTGTAATCATTATACACATCATTTTCATCAATATGCATTAATTCTACACGAAAATATTTTTCCGAAGTCAGGTGGAAGCTTCGCCGTTCATCATTTACAATTTGATCATTATTAATTAAAACCATATTAAATTCCTCAAATGATGTAATCATCTCTTAACATTATTGACCGGCTCATATCAGGGAGAGGTTAAGTAAAACTATTTTAATAATGATTCAATCATAGCAATAAAATCTTTCATTTCTTCAAGCATTGCAGCTACTTCAGTTCTATCGAAATGAATATAAGCATCATAATCACTTTTGGTACGGTTCTGAAAAGCATTCCTGAGGATCCGGCCATAACTGATATCAACAATGTTTCCGGATATAAATACACGGTTAAACCATCCCAGCAGCTGGGCATGCTTCGAGGTTTCAAACATATGCTTCAGCGCAAGCGCTGTTAAAGCATAGTATATACCATAATAAATACGGTTGACTGCTACAGGGAGTTTATCCGAATTAAACAGAAACTCTGAAACAGCTATTGTTTCCTTTGCCTGCTCAAACCTGTACGCTATAAGCGCTTCCCTGTCTGCATTAGAAATCATACATGCAGCCCGCCGGATATGGCATTTACAAATACAGGCTGTCTTCCTCTGGGCGAGTCCAACTCATCAGAACCAAGAATATGCACATCAGTTATTATTCCGTATTCCAGATCAATTTCATAACAAATGTCCGAAATTTCTCTTTCAATCTGCCAGTCCGGTTTTGATTTAAGAAGTATTAAAATGTCATAATCCGACTCACTGTTACTTCCCGATAATTGTGACCCGTAGAGTATAACATCCTGAACATCAGTACCGAATCTTTTTATTAGTTTTTTCTTAAGATCTGTCAGTATTTCGGTATTATTCATCAGTGCACCTGTATTCCCGGGGTTTTGATCTTTTATTATTCTGCACTACTATACATTGAATTTTATTTAAAACAAAGTAAAGTCAATAATTTTTTATCACGGGAGCTGGCGCCCTGACATTTCATCCTCAACCTGCGCAGCATTATAGCTGAACTCATCCATCACCTGCCAGCCATTGTTATCCGGGTCCACAAGCGCCCTCCACTCCACCTTTACATCGCAGCCATCCACAGTAACAAGGACATACCCGTAATAATCATCATTGTGATATTCACATTCGACCTTATCTCCATTACCGTATCTGCCGGACCAGCTCTGCAGCTCCCCGCCGCCTGTACCCGCAGTGACCTGCCATACGGGATTTCCCTTGCTGTCGGGGATTAATGCACGGTTGTAAAAATGGTCATGGCCGCAGAAATAAATCCTCCCCCCGGCCTTACCGATGCTGTCCCAGAACAGGTTGCGTTCATTTGGAAAAAATGAAAGATTATCTTTATGATCAGCCATGAAAGCAGGTTCATGACCGAAGACAAATATATGCTGCCGGTTGTTCGCGGCAAGGGTCGCGTCAAGCCATGCCTGGTTTACCCTGTGCTGCCTGTCTGCATACTGGTCCAGGCCGATTACCAGGGCATTCCGGTAAACAAAGCTGAATGTAAATCCCTCCTCACCTTCCGGCCCGTTCTCCGGAACAAGACATTCAACTATCTGCTCATTGTAGCCCTGCTCCAGCTCCTCAGGCGATCCGGGCAGAAGGTCAAGCTCTTCGGGCAACGGACGCACAACATAAAGCTCGGGCCCGCTGTCATGGTTGCCCCTGACCGGGTAAATTTTTATTCCCGCGTTTAATACGGGATACATGGCCTCTTTCCAGTCAGCGTACTGCCCGGAGTAATCCCTGCCGTCATGCCGCAGCCAGCCGTTCACAAGGTCCCCGGACACAAGGACAAAGTCCGGCATCCCGGCCGCGATATCCACGGCAATGGTTTTCAGTATTTTATCATTAATGCAGGATTTTACATTAACATCACAGTGATCATTCTGCGTGTCGCTGATTACGGCGAATTTCCATACGATGCGGGGTCCGGTTAATACAATTTCAGTTGAACTGTTAATGCAGTCAAAGACCAGCAGCAGGAAAAACAATATCATGGTTATGTGGAATTTTTTCTTCATGTTATCTCTTTAGTTTAAGGGCGTCTCCCTTCGCTTGTCTGAATCTTACAGGCAGTGACCTGCACCTACTTCATGCTCACTATCCCGAAAGCCAGGTCAACCAGCGGGCTCTTTGCTCCGCCGGTAACCCCGGAACTCTTCAGCATGTACTCCGCGCGGGCGATCTGCGGGTAGGTCCTCTTTAAATCATCCCTGGTGAAACGCTTCAGTATTGCGGCAAACTTTTCGCGCCTCAGCCTGCCCCCTGCAAGGCCTATCTTTGCCATGGCCTCTTCGCTGTTCAGCTTATCGTCAATAAACCTGTAATACTTCTCCAGCATGTCGGCCTGGCGTGTAATCATGTTCAGTATTAAAAGTTCAGCTATGCCGTCATCCATGAGCTGTTTAAGGTACGGGAGCGACTTCTTCTCCTTACGGAAGAGCATATCGGTAAAGTCAAACATAGACACATCCTTAACATCACCGGCAAGCTCCCGTATCATCTCTTCGCCTACATGCATCCCCTTGCCGGAATATTCAGCCATGTCGATGATCTCATCAACCCTGCGTATATCGCTCCCTGCAACTTCAATAATCAGGGGAACGACCTTTTCATGGAAATCGATTTTCTTGTCAGTTAGTGTCTTGCGGATGTAATTGAGAAGGTCCTGGTCAAAGTATTTCCAGAACTGCACTATGTGAACCGCGCCCGGGTAATCCTTTTCTATGAAGGCCGGGGGCTGGTTCTCTGTAGAGGTCATAACGATAACTGTTCCGTCGGGCATCCCGGACATCATGTCGCTGAAAGTGTTCTTCAGGCTTTCGTCGAACTTGACGTTATGGATGTTCCGGATGACACACACCCTGACGCTGGAGAACATTGATCCGCCCATGACGAAATCCGCAGCTGCGATGAACTCATCCCTGGCATTTTTATCTTCACTAAGTATAAACCTGCCGGTATTCAGACCCCGGTCCGGAGAATCGCCGAAGACCCTGTCCAGTATGAGCTTCACGGCCTTGTCCTTCTCTCCCTCCTCCTCTCCCAGGAGGAGAAAAAGTTTATGTTTCACACCCGCATGAAGTTCAGTGAAAAACTGTTTCGATGCAGGATACTTTTTAATGGTCATAGGTCCCTCGTGTCCCGCGGACTTGTGTCGACAGCCCAGCCGGTAAGTATTATTGAAAGCACCGCAGCAGATGATCTGTCCGCAAGTTCCCTGTAGACATCATTCATTATCGCGCTGTCAGGATTATACTCCGTAAAGAGATCTGTCTCCTTATCCTTTATGATAATCCTGCCGGTTGATTTTTCTGAAAGTGTAACCCGCACTGTGATTGAAATCCTGCGCAGCACCGGCCTTCCAGTCTCATCAAACCTTACATTCTCTTCGGAATAACGGACCGGGGACGCGTCAAGTATGAGGTCGGATTCGTCAACGGATTCCACAACCGAAAGCCTGCCGTCAAGGTTGATTATTCTTTTAAGCCTTCGCGCGAATTCATTATTAAACTCGGCGCCGTTAGTACCACCTGTAAACGATATGATATAGATAGTTCCTGCGCTGTCCGGTATTATTGTCCCGCCCTTGATCTGCCCGGAAATGGCCTCCCCGTTATGAAACAGGGAACAGCCAGTCAGGAGCAGGAGTAATGAAAGAAGTATAAATAGTTTTCGCATATAATCCATCTTTTATATTGATAAATTTCATCAGCAGTGTTTGTCATTCCGGTTTCGCGTCTTCAGAATATGCGAATACCGGAATCTTTATGAAGCTCACAAGTATTGGGATACACTGACAGATTCATAAAGATTTCCCACAAGGGGACTTCCGAAGGTCGCCGGCACTTCGCTTTCGCGAAGCCTGCCCCGGCGAAGGCCGGGGGCCGGAATGACACCGAAATAATTCATTCATTAACCGCTATAGTATACTTTTTAGTGCTCCCTCCGGAAAACAGGGGGCTTTCCTTCAAATTATTTTCTACAAAACCTGAAAAATAATTCAAGAAATTTAATTACACTGCCGAATATATATTAAGAATTAAATTTTCATTTTACACTCCAACGGGATTCCTTGAAAATTAAGGCAGTCAGGGAAGACCTTTTGCAACAAACGGGATAGCGATATCCCGTATTTTTTTGCCCGGAGGATGCCCTCACCCGGCCTCCGGGTACCTGACGGACATGGAGGGACTAATGTCGCGGCTGCACGGATGCAGTGGAGAGACCTCTCCCATAATAATTCGATCAACTGATTATATTCTGAAATATTTACACTACCAATACCTGACATATCATATTCCGGGAGAGGGGGTATTGTATTAATTCCCTGTTCGCACAGCTCCTGAGACCACAAAAATTTTATACCGGTATTTTCTTTAACTATTACCTCGCCCGCCGAAGACGGGAGAGGTCGCGCCAGTGACAACGATGCGCGGGTGAGGGCACGGCTGCCTGAAGTCCCGCGGCATTACATCCTGATAGTCTCGGTAAGATCATAAACGGTATTAATGTATTCCTGCGCAGGCTTGTCCCAGAAATACGACGCCTTCTCAGAGTTCTCCCGCAGTTTATTGAGCATGATATCATCAGCGCTCCTGAAAAAATCGCTGGCCCTCTTCATCGCGTCAAAAAAAGCCCATGGTGAAAAGTCAGTGAAGAGAAACCCGAATCCCTCGACATTATCGCCCTGCACCGTGACCGGCTTAATAGTATCGCGGAGTCCGCCTGTCGCCCTTGCTATCACAGCGCACCCGGCTGCCATCGCTTCGAGCTGCGAGATGCCGCCCGGTTCGTGCATTGAAGGCATCAGGAAAAAATCTGCGCAGAGCAGCGGGACGCTCACATCCTGGAAACCGAATGAAGCATGCACACTTTCAGGGTAATACTGGCTCAGCAGGTAGAGGCCGTTGGCAATAGTCTCGCCCCTGTTGTCCCCGGCGGAAACGCTGCCTCCTGTAATAACCTGGAATCCCAGCTCCCTGAAAATTCCCTCGGACGCTTCAAGAAGGAGCTGGAAACCCTTCTGTTCCGAAATACGGTGTATCATTGCAGCAAGGATCATATCAGGATCAGCTTTAAGACCACGCTCGATCTGCAGCATCAGCTTGTTCCTCATGCGGGAAACTATCTTTCTTCTCTGCGGGTCGGCGATCGATTGTACAGCCATGTCACCTTTAAGTATTTCAGGGTAGCGGATTTTTATCTTGGCTTTAAGTTCAGAATCATTTTTTATCCTGTCAAGGAGTGCCGGGTAATGGTTCTCGACGAATCCGGACTGCACCATGGATTTGTCGATCTTGCTTCTGAAGTCCGATCCTATACCGTTGCTTATGCCCTTAACGTCGTGAAGTATGCGCTCAAGTCCGTCGCATGCGATCTCAACCTGGCGGGCATACGACGGGCTCACCGTAATAGTCTTTCGCGCGAACCTTATTCCCGTGGCCATGCAGCTTAAACGTCCGCCGAAAACCGGGTCGCAGAAATCCCCGGCGCGCCACGACGGCAGGTTAAACAGGTTAAAGAGGTCAAAACCTTTTTCCATGCGCTCGTAAGCGTCGAAGTACTGCCACCCGCCGTTATGCATTATATGTATAAAAGTACAGTTCCTGAACACAGGGTTGCTGTCGTAGTAATGGTCGCTCCTTATTATGCCGTTAAAAACGCCGGTGAACGCGTCGTTTGTAAATGTGTACTTCGCGTTAATCCCGAAGGAAAGAATTACCTCAGCGCATGCGCGGGCAAAACCTATCCGCTTGCGCAGCTTCTCTTCGGCAGTTACGCCCCAGTAGAGGCCGTTGAAAAACTCGTAGTGGTCCAGCAGGTAATACTTGATTCCCTCAACCTCGCCGTAATGGACGCCGACCTCGTACTCGTTGCTCATGATCCAGAGCTTAACGTTTTTACCGGTGTACTGAATATTGTATTTTTCCAGCGCTTCATCCATCTTGCGCTTCTCTTTCTGGCTCCCGTTCCTGTACAGCGGGGTGATAACATAGACGTCCTCGCCTGCCCTCACAAGCTCCCGCGGGAGTTCATACACCACGTTGGCAAGACCGCCGCTCTTGGAGAAAGGCTCGGCCTCCGCGGACATGAAGACCATGCTCCCCTTTTCATAATGGTGACGCAGGTTCCCTGCAAGCGACGGGAAGATCCCCACATCATTTTCCATCCGGTCAAGACAGGTCTTAACCTTTTCAAGGGTAACTTCACCGTTCCTGTACAGGTGAAAAATGCTTCGTTTAAGCCCGAACTCGACCCGGTCCCTGTTTACGTTTTTATTGGCCAGGAGCCTGTCAGTAATGAAATCAGTAAAATCCTCGTAAGGATCGCAGTGCTTTACCAGCTCGGAGTAAAAGAAATTCGCGTAGATATTTTTTGTATTGTCAAGCTCGCACAACCGCAAAAATGAATCAGCAAGGAATTCATCGTAGTGTTCCGCCAGCGATGTTTTTTCAAGCCTGAGTATCTTGGTGCGGTCTGTGTATGTTACAACCGTGTTGATTCTTGATACCTTGAGTTCCCTTCCCGTGTAATACCTGTAGGTGTGCGTTATTGCCGAGTAGAGGGGGTCCGAGAGTATAAAGGCCTCGTCATCACCGATGTCAAGCACCGGATTGTCGAACTGCACAGATACGTCCTGGTTAGCATCACTGAAATTGAATATGCCCAGCCATACGACTTCGCCGGCGAACTTAAGCGAGGCCGCAGCCATGTTGTTATTTGCCCACACAAGCGCACCGCGGCCCTTATGCCCGGTGTGGAACCTGTACATGTCGCGGTAGAACCCCTCAAGGCTCCGGTGCGACGCGTACTCGAACTGGTTCCAGTTCACAAAAATGTTATCAAGGTAGACTTTCCAGCCCTCTCCCTCGGCGCTCCCCTCGTAGTCCATGATTATGCTGCTCATGAATGACGTAAGTGCGACTGCCGCACGCAGCCCCCTGTGTCCGAATGTGTTCAGGGCGCGGCGTTCGTCATGGTTGCCAAGGATCCCAAGAAGCTCTGTGCCCTCGGGCAGCACTGACGGGAAGTAGTTGTCGTATATATGGTATATTTCGCGCACGTCGCTTTTCCCGTGCGTGACATTTTCACAGATTTTAAAGAGCGATGAGTTATACGGAACAAGGCCGGTGCGGGTCAGGTACTTTTCATGACCCCAGAAACATTCCGCTATGTTGATGAAAAAATCCTTCCCCCTGCTCCTGATTTTCCGTTCAACATTCTGCATCAGGTAAAAATGGAGAGGTACCGCTATCCTGTCCCTGCACTCACAGTCGTAATACCCTGTTGTGACAAAGTGCCCGTACTCCCTGTCATTCACAATAATGTTGCCGCAGAGCATCTCTTCATCGCTCCTGCGCCTTCCATGGACAAAGGGATAGTTGTTCCTCTTCATCATTATCGGGACAGCGTGCGCGGAGTCGAACCTTATGCCGTCAATGTCGAACCTTTCAATGAGAGTGCAGATGGAATCCGACAGCCATTCCCACACTTCAAACATCCTGTAGTTAAGCAGCTTGCCGTCATTCCACGAGCCGTACCTGCCGTCAGTGGAAGCACGCTCGACCAGTATGCCTCCGCCGTCGTACGTGAAGACAGAACATTCAGGTCCCAGTTCGCTGCTTCTCCTGTTAAGGTGGGGAATAATATCAACAATGATTTTAATGTTAAGCGAATGCGCTTTCTCAATGAGCTCCCTGAGCGCCCTGTCGCCCCCAAGTGCCGGCTCGATCGCGGTCATGCTCATGGGTGAGAACGGCGACGGTGAAGTAGCCTCGGGTGCCCAGTCTTCACGGTTAGTGCCCCGCTGCTGCACCCCGAGAAGGTAGATGGAGCTTACATGGTAGCGTTCAGCCAGGTCCTCCAGGTGACAGGTGATATCATCAAGGGTTCCCAGCCTTATGACCTCTCCATGTTCATTGTAGACCAGGCCCGGGTGCTCATCATTATCGCGCCAGTAGAGCCTTGTGTGTCCGTGAATATCAACGAATACCTCGAGTATGATCTCGCCGCGCAGGTCGGGCAGAACATTGATCCTTCCGGAAGTACCGGCGTCATCGACCCATGCGCTTTCATTCTCTGTGCGCGAAATCACGCAGAAGTCATAGTGGCCGTAACTGCTGAAAGTGAATGAGCCTTTAAGCGTCCCGGACTCGTCAGCAGTCAGCGGGACCTCTTCGACCTTCATGCTCCGGAGCGTGTTAAATCCGTCATCCTCAACCGTGGAGTATACTCGCAGGTAATAACCGGAAGCGGGCTTAAAGTCGTGCAGCCTGAACTCGAAGTTGTAAGACTCGCCCGCGCGCATGTTGATAAACCTTGTGGCCAGGGGCGCGTCAAACTCCTTGGGAGAAAAAATCCTCTCGAGGATAATATTCGCCCTGTTCCTTATCTCGTGGATGTCATGCCCCGAGGCTGCCACAAGCAGTTTCACTATCTCGCGGAGAGACCGGCTGGCGTACCCCTTCTTGTATTCACGGCTGAAGTTTTCAAGTTCAAGGACAGCCTCAAGGTTCAGGTCAAAATCAAAATTAAGTTCACTCCCCTGCAGCCGGGCGTTAAGTTTTTCAACAAGAGCAGTCCTCTTCGCGTCGCTCAGTTTTTCAACTGCCTGGACAGGGGCCTCCTCTTTGTACCGCTGCTCGGTCATGGTGGAATATTCAATAACACTGTCCACAAGGTAGTTTATGAGCAGCGAAATCTCTGCGGAGTAGAGGGTGGAGTGAGAGTATCCTGTCTCTATCGCCCTCTCTTCAACTTCAAGGAGGTACCTGAAAGCCTCAAAAATTTTCGGTTCCTGCCGGTTTCTCCATTCATGTATGGCATCAAAGGTCTTGAGACCAAGGTAGATTGAGGGCACCTCCTGCCATTCCGGGCCCTGGCCTACGTGCGCAATAACAGTTGTCTGGCTGGAAATATGATGGAATGTAGGCCTGCCGGGAAGCTCCTGAATAAGTACGATCCTCCTGGTGGATATGAGCCTGTTCCCGCAAAGTGCGGCCCCCCTGTGCAGGTTGGCGATTGCGTTGGTAATCCGGGAGAAGAGACGCGTGTCACCGGCGAGTTTCTCCCTGAAACTTTTACCACCGCCCGCATTGGAATCCATGACCGCGCCGGCCATCTCAAAAAAGCGCTCCCTGAACAGTTCTACAGGGTCCCCGCTCCTGATCCTGTCTATGACGTAATTGTCAGGATAAAACTCGTAGCATCTCCCTTCTTTGTAGGCGGTGCTGATCGATTCCTTTACCGCGGAATCCCGGATCAGGTTCTCGTCTGATATCCTGAACCTGCTCAGGCTTGTAAGTGTGCTGTTTTCCAAAACATAATATCCTGACAAAATATTGTATCCCCTTATGCGGAACGCATGGGGGTTAGATGAACGTCTTAGCATTAAAAATACTGATTTTGATAATAAAAGCAAGTATATATACTATATGTGGAGGATTAAATATCAGGGTATGACGCTAATGCCTGCAATGACATTTAAACATCTTGACAAATATATTCTGTTCAGATCAGATTATAAAGGGAGTAATTTTGCATCCATTTGCTGTCATAATGGAACATAATCACTGGCACAGGATAGCCGGCCTTGATTCAGCAAAGAGGTATTCCAGATCATAGTCTCGTAGATTGTATATTTATTCACACATCAGGCAAGGTGACGGCATGAAAGAAGCAGCAAATGAAATAGTATTTGAAAAAAGAAAGCTGATTGAAAATGATGAACTCTTTTCTCAGGTACTTACGGGCAACAACCGGAGACTTATTTATTCTATTCTTTCGATTTTCCTCCTGGCAAACCTGGCGACCTGTGCAATAAAGCTGGCAGGAAGGGGATCCGAGTATCTTAGCTTTTTCAGCATCGGAATCGAGTTTACTATTAGTATTGCCATACTCGCTGTTACTGTTGCATTAGCAAGGATTTTCCGCGGGAAAAAAATATCCAGTTATACAACAATTACAGGCATAATTCTATGCCTGTGGATATTCCAGTACATAATCTACGGTGCAACCGAACTTTTCGCTGTTAACTACATTGCCCTTGCGCTCAGTGTTTTTTATTTCAACTGGAAAAACACGGTATATACTCTTACCCTTATAATTTTTGGACAGACAATACTGTTTGTGCTCAGGCCTGAACTGATCCCCGGCGGACCGGCAAGCAATATCATTGTCCGGTACCTTATATTCATATGGGTCAGCATGGGGGCTGTCACCGGCGCAGTGGCAACAAAAAAAATACTGGAACTTGCAATAATCAAAAACGATGAGGCACACAAACATTCCGAAAACCTTAAAGTGGTCGCAGGAGAAGTGATCAGTTCACTCGCAATACTGAAAAACCAGACAGGGGAACTGCACGGCGTATCTGAAACACTGCGGACAATTTCCCAGGATGAGGCCGCATCCCTGGAAGAGGTTTCGGCATCAACCGAGGAGCTTTCAGCAAGCTCGGAATCGCTCAGCGGAATCGCCAAATCGCTCAACAGCGAACTTGACATAAACATGGAGTCAGTGAATGACCTTGAAAAAGTCAATATCAGGATGCAGGCCGATGCAGGGCAGATGAACATCACACTGGGTGAAGTTGCAGAATACTCAAATAATTCCGCCCGGCAGATTGTAAACACGAAGGAGGAGTTCAACACCCTTAAACAGAAGAGTACACAGATGTCAAACTTTATCGAGATAATAAACGATATAGCAGACAAGGTAAACCTTCTTTCGCTCAATGCTGCAATCGAGGCTGCAAGGGCCGGGGAATACGGCAGGGGCTTTGCTGTAGTTGCAGATGAAATTTCCAAGCTCGCAGATGCCACCACAATGAACTCCAAGGAGATTGCCCGTATAATCAGCGAGAACCATACACTCATTGACAACAGCAGTGCCGTCATTGATAAATCCGTAGGCATGATCAACAACATGAATTCAGCCGTACTGAAAATAAAAGATGAAATAGGCGGAGTCGCCACACTCATGCAGGATATCGACAGGACAATCATGGTCATTAAAAAACTGAATGAAAGGATCCATGATTCAAGCCGTATAATCGAAAACTCGACCTCCGAGCAGAAGTTCTCCACTGACGAGCTGAGCAAAACGACCTATCATATTTCAACGGGATCACAGAAAATAGTAGAGATCTCAAACCAGATTTATGAGGCAATAGGTGTTATCAACTTCACGGCCGCAAAACTCGATGACCTTTCGAATGGTATGGTCGGCAACAGCTGATCATACCTGCAGTCCCCCCGACTTTTTTATTCACGCAGAAGCAAAAATCCTGATACTGTATTATATTAAACAGGGAGGCGTGTCATATATAGATTGCCTCCAGGGAAAAAATATGAAACAGAACTCTCTTGTATTCTTTGAAGAAAAAGACTTAATATCACCGGAAAACTTTTCTGCGAAGGAGAAATCCATTCTTGACTCCATCAACCTGAAGGTTGCGGGCGGCAGGATGGGTCAGGCGGTTGAAAAAGCATTCATCATCGAACAGCTCTCAACCGCAATGTCGTCGTACATGGAAATGCTCAGTTTTGTAAGCCATGAGCTGAAGAATCCGCTGTCGTCCATAATCATGACAGCCAAGACACTCTCTTCGGGTTATTTCGGGGAGATAGGGGGTAAACAGAAAAATGCCGCGGACCACATAGTAAAAAAAGCGGAATTCCTGCTGAACCTTACCGGCGAGGGGAGCATACTTGTATCTGTCTGGAACCGAGGGCCGGGGTTCCCTGAAAGCGAAAAGATGAACCTTTTTAAACGCTTTTCAATACTGCAGACCCCTGAACTGGCGGAAAGAAAAGGCCACGGGGTCGGACTCTATGTAACATGGAAGATAATACAGCTCCACGGCGGCCGCATATGGGCAGATTCAGTCCATGGGGAGTGGGCTGAATTCTTCTTCGAGATCCCGGTAATGATGGACCAGTGCCTGCTGCAGTGAAAGCAGCTGTAGGCTGAATTCAATTTGACAATCAGGGAACTTTCCCGTAAACAGCTGTATGTTCCGGCACCGGAAACCAGAGGAGAAACAAATGCAGCAGAAATACAATAAACTTAAAGTAATCCTGGGCGAAATAGCTGACCTGCATCATACAGCTGCGCTCCTTGACTGGGACCAGCAGACATACATGCCACATGGTGCAGCAGAGGCAAGGGGCAGGCAGATTGCCACAATAAGTACAATAGCCCACAATAAATCCACATCACCTGAGCTGGGCAGGCTTTTGGACGAACTGAGGCCATGGGCAGAAGAACATGACCCCGGCAGCAGCGAGTACCGCATGGTCAAAGTCGCGCAGAGGGACTACCTGAAAGAGGTGCGTGTACCGGCGGACTATGTTGAGGAGTTCAGCATTGTTACAACCGCTGCGCACCACGCGTGGACCGAGGCCCGCGAAAAGTCAGACTTTGCAGTTTTCAGGCCGCACCTTGAAAGAATAGTGGAACTGAACAGACGCTATGTAAGTTTTTTCCCGCCTGCGGACCATCCATATGACACGCTGCTGGACAACTTTGAACCGGGCATGAAGACTGCAGACGTAAAGGCAATCTTTGAAAAATTAAGGCCGCTGCAGGTTAAACTTATACAGGCTATAGCAGGCAGGCCGCAGGTTGATGACTCATTCATGGGCCTCCGGTATGATGAACAGAAACAATGGGACTTCGGAGTTCAGGTGGCCACCGCATTCGGCTTTGACTGGACGCGGGGCAGGCAGGACAAATCCGCCCATCCCTTCACAACTTCGTTCAGCATGGACGACGTGCGAATAACCACCCGTTTTGAGAAAAGCTCAGGCGCTTCTGCCCTCTTCAGCACCATGCACGAAACCGGCCACGCGCTCTACGAACAGGGCATCTCCCCTGCCCTTAACCGCACGCCCCTTGAAGGGGGCGCGTCCCTGGCGATACACGAATCGCAGAGCAGGCTGTGGGAGAACCTCGTCGGCCGCTCACTCCCATTCTGGGAACACTTCTACCCGAAACTGCAGAAGCTCTTCCCTGAACAGATTTCCGGCATAAGCCTTGAAACGTATTATAAAGGAATAAACAAAGTCGAACGCTCCCTCATACGCGTCGAAGCGGACGAGGCAACCTATAACCTGCACATCATGCTTCGCCTGGAACTTGAGATTGCCATGATCGAGGGAAGCATCGCGGTGAAAGACCTGCCGCATGCATGGAACTCGAAGATGAAAGACTACCTTGGGATTACCCCGAACGATGACGCCCGCGGCGTGCTCCAGGACATACACTGGGCAGGCGGTATGCTGGGCTACTTTTCCACATACGCCCTTGGTAACCTTGTCTCGGCGCAGCTCTGGGAAAAACACGCGTCTGACAACCCGGGCATAGATGAGCAGATGCGTAAGGGTGATTTCACGAACCTGCTGGACTGGCTGCGGAAGAATATCCACTGCCACGGCCGCAAGTTTGAGCCGCAGGAGCTGGTGCAGCGAGTCACGGGATCAGCGATTGACCCCGCTGCATACATGCGGTACCTTGACAACAAGTATGACGGAATATACGGATTGTAACAGTATGAAGATTATCTTCCTTGGAACTAACGGCTGGTTTGAAACAGCAACAGGAAACACGCTCTGCGTGCTGCTGAAGACGAGGGAGTACGATATTATTCTCGATGCCGGCAGCGGATTCTTTAAACTGGACAGCTTTATAGACGGAACGAAACCGGTCTACCTCCTGCTGAGCCATTTTCACATGGACCACATCACCGGTCTGCACGGCCTGTCAAAGATCAGCTGCAGCAGGGGACTTACAATAATCGGGCAGAGCGGTACGCGGGATATCATCGGCACAATTGTGAACAGGCCGTTTACGGTTCCGCTGCATGAACTTTCATATAAAACAGAAATACTGGAACTGCCCGCGGACCATGCTGACGTACCTTTCAAACTTGAGTACCTGGCGATGACCCATTCAGATCCATGCCTGGGGTACAGAGTAACAGCTGACGGGAAGAGTGTAGCGTTCTGTACCGATACGGGCTACTGCGAAAACGCGGTGAAACTTGGGCGCAATGCAGACCTGCTGATTACCGAATGCGCTTTCAGGCCCGGACAATCGAACGATGCGTGGCCCCACCTGAATCCCGGGACAGCAGCGCGCATTGCACTTGAGGCAGGAGCATCAAGGCTTGCACTTGCACACTTTGATGCAGCAAGGTACATAACAGTAGACGACCGGAAAGAAGCGGAGCGTACGGCACGGGAAGTGTTCCCCGGGACCGTTGCAGCTTATGACCTTATGGAGATAGAAATTTAGTCAGATATTACCTGCACAAACGGCACCAGGCCGGGAGCCATGACAACCATCGGATCATTCACCACAGCACTCCTGCCCCGCGCAGGAAAAAACAGCATATTACCTGCTTTATTATTATACTGCGGGAAGAAGAATTGTAAAAGTGGTACCGCTCGCATGATCAGAGTCGGCAAATATGGCGCCGCCATGATTCTTAATAATGGAATGGCATACAGTAAGACTAAGGCCCTGCCCCTTCTGACTACCCATATCTTTAGTACTGAAGTATGGGTCAAATATTTTACCAAGCATATCACTATCAATGCCCCTGCCTGTATCATTAACCGCAACCTGGACGTAACTGCCGTCCTTTAACCCTGCCTTTACAGCTGTACCATTCACGGCCACCTGGCACCTGACAGTTATACTACCTCCTGCTTCCACAGCCTCATGTGCATTCTCAAGCAGGTTGCGAAGCACCTGCCCCATCTGCCGCTCATCCGCCATTACCATGGGGACGTTTTCGATGATATCAAGGGTTACCCCGGTCATGCCGGAAGCATTATCCATTTCAACAACGGTCCTGATTAATCCTGAAATATCCAGGGCCCTCATCACAGGGTCACCGCCGCGTGCAACCGTGATAAGCCTTGAAGTAACATCGGCAGCCGCACTGCATGACTGTTCAGCCATCTCTATCCAGTGAAGCTTCTTTTCATCCTGCTCCCTGAGCCTGAGAACTGATAACGAACCAGAAATACCCATGAGCATATTGTTAAAATCATGTGCAAGTCCGCCTGCAAGTATGCCCACGGACTCAAGCTTCTGCATGCGGATTCTCTGTTCGCGCATCCGCCTGGCCTCTGTGACATCCTCCTGCACACCCAGTATGCCTATGACTTTACCATTAATGTCCGTGAGCGGGCTCTTCAGTTTCCTGTAATAAACCTTCTCACCTGAAGCGTTACTCATCTCCTCCTCGTAAAAACCCTTCTTTTCCCCTGAAGAGATTACCTCCCGGTCTATCTTTTCGTGAAGCTCTGACTGTTCTTTCCAGAAAAGATCACTGTCCCGTTTCCCTATTATTTCTCCCGGAGAAGTTAGCATTGCAGAACGCGCGAACTGGTCATTGCACCCGGTATAAACCAGGTTCAGGTCTTTCCAGAAAACCCCCATCGGTATATTATCGAGAACACCCTGCAGCATATTTTTTGATGAACTTATCTCAGCTTCCACCTGCTTCAGGTGTGTTATATCAATGCTGATCCCGCTCATGAGCAGGGCCTTTCCATCGGGGCCTTTTTCAACTACCTTGCCGTGCGATATTACCCAGAGATAATCGCCATTATCATTTTTTATCCTGTATGATGCCTCGTATTCGGGTATTTCACCCTTCAAATGACTGACGAGAGCTTTGTGTGTTTTCTTTTGATCATCGGGATGAAGCCTTTCATACCATTCATACCCTTTCTTAAATGTTACACCGGGGTTTCCTTCAGTCATCCTGCCATTAAAGCTTATGGGAATAAACTCATCGGTAACCGGGTTCCATTCCCAGATAATCTGGTTCACGTTAGAGAGCGCGGCCTGGAGGCGTTCATTCGTTTTAAAAAGTTCCCGCGTTCTGCGTTTCACTTCCGCAGAAAGGTTAAACCTCTGGTAAACAAGGAGCCCGATAACCGCCAGCAGGAAAAGCAGCCCCAGGAGGAGCGCATACGTGGCAAATGGGTAAACTACAATAAATGAATGCGGTTTATTGATTAATATACTCCCCTCAGGCGCTGAGCGTATGCCGTCAACCTGCTGGAAGAATGCGGGGAACGAAGGATTGTATGAACTTATATACAGGACATGCCCCTGATGTGTTTCAGCATCTGCCGGAGCAATCATCGCAAAAAACGGAAAAATAAGAAACAATAATATTTTAAGGACTATGATACGCAACAAATCCCCCCGCGGGTCTTTAATCATTATAATATAACTATTGTTAACAATCAGCGCAATAATTTATGCAATAAAATAATGAAACATCCGCTATATTAGAATTACTTATACCCGAAGGTTGATTATATGCCGCTGTTTATCAAAAATAATATTTTACTGATACCCGGGATAATACTGTTTTTGTCCCGCGTGTTATTCTTTTCCTGCACAGGTGAAAAACCGGATAATGCTCCTGCTCCTCCGGTTGGAGGATACTATGTCTATATGGGCCATATTCATAACCATACAACAGTATCAGGGGCGCAAGGGACACCCGAAGAGGCATATGCCTATGCACGCGACATTGCAGGCATGGACTTCCTGGGCATTACTGATCATGCCGAAGAGATCTCCAGCCGGGAGTGGGCGGATCTTAATGCAGCTGCAGAATTATTCAACGAGGATAACAGCTTTATCGCATTAAGGGGGTTTGAATGGTCATCGACGTCAAACTACGGCCATGTGTCAATAATCGAAACAGCTGATTTTGTCAGGTCAGATGACACTGCAGCAGACACCTTCAACGAACTGTGCGCCTGGCTCAGCGGTACAAACGGCATTGCATTCTTTAACCACCCCGGGCGCGAAGATGACAACAGTACTGAGTTCAGCCATTTCACCACTGCACCCGTAATTAATTTTGCCGGGATGGAACTCTGGAACAGGAACGACGGTTTCAGCATATACTACTACAATGACGGATACGTATCCGGTGACGGCGGCATGGGTTTTTACGACGAGGCACTGCAGCACGGATGGCACATAGGTGCGTCAGGTTCAGGCGACGACCACCGCGCGGCCTGGGGCACAGCGCAAAAGTTCAGGCTTGCTGTTCTTGCGCATGCGAAGACGCGGGATGACATACTTGCCGCATTCCGCGCAAATAGGTTCTACTCCACGCTTGACCGCAATCTCGCGATGTCATTTAAAATTAACGGCAGCGAAATGGGATCCACGGTAAGTGCGGGAACATATACACTGGAGATTAACCTTGATGATGGTTCGACGGACGATATATTCACCGGCATTGACCTGTTGAGAAACGGTATAGTGCTCAACTCCTGGTCACCGGGTGAAAAGCAGGTCAGCATAACACAGGAGATAACGGTTTCTGCAGGTGAATACTACTATGTCCGGGTCAGGCAGGATGACGGTGATGAGGCTGTATCGTCACCGGCATGGGTAGAGTGAAGGTTAAAGAAAAAGCCGGGAGATATACATCAGGATTAGTATTGTACTGTAAAAGAATTACTCAGCATGCACGACCTGATCCGGCAGATGAATCGGTTTTGAAACATCTGCCGGTTTTTTAACCCGGTAATAACTACATCTGCGATTCTGCAAATTCCCAGTTTACCAGCTTATCAAAGAATACGGCAACATAGTCCGGGCGCCTGTTCTGGTAATCAAGATAGTACGCGTGCTCCCACACATCTATTGTAAGAAGGGCTTTCTGTCCATGCGCAAGCGGGTTATCGGCATTTGATGTTTTCATAATCCTGACAGTATCACCATCTGCAATAAGCCATGCCCATCCGCTTCCGAACTGGGTAACTGCTGCGTTCTTCATCTCCTCGATAAACTTGTCATAGCTGCCGAACGCCTTCTCGATTTTAGCAAGGAGTTTCGCGCCCGGCTTTCCGCCGCCGTTTTTCTTCATGCAGTTCCAGTAGAACGTGTGGTTCCATACCTGTGCGGAGTTGTTGAAGATTCCAGCCTTTGCAGCGTCCGGTGCGCTCTTTTTAATTATTTCCTCCAGGGACATGTTCTCCATATCTGTTCCGGCAATAAGTTTTGTCAGGTTTGTAACATAAGCCTGGTGGTGCTTGTCGTGGTGAAACTCAAGTGTACGCGCGCTGATATGCGGTTCAAGCGCGTCCTTTGCGTAAGGCAGATCGGGTAGTGTTATAACCATTGTTCCTCCATATATCCTGTTGTTTATTTTATTTATGATTCAGCATATCAATTCCGCATCAAATAATTGACGCTTCACCTTTATTAATGTTTCAAACGTAATATAATCATTAAGCGGTTATAGTTCCATCACTGATCATTCATAATGTTTTTTATAATTTAATTAAATAATAAACAAACGTCAAGTTTTTATTTGTACAATCCGTTTGGAATTATTAATAATAATCATACTGATAGTGAATAGAGTCGGGTAGTATTCTTTGAGCGTATCGCTGTCAACGTGGAATTCGGATACCAGTACGGCGGGGAGATCACCGGGGATACACGTAATACCGGGATAGCAGCAGGAGCAGACGCTCATTCTGTTTTTTAGCGACGCGCCCTGGTTAGTGCAGCACTACTCAGCCCTCACCCTCTCCACGACAGACCTGGCGTAATCCACATCAAGCTTCAGCTCATCCCTGTTCCATGTAACAAGATCTTTCAGTTTGAGCCGCGCGAGCAGCCTTGACATTGTTTCAGGAATTGTGCCAATGGCCTCGGCAAGTTCGGCCTTTGAAAGGTCTGTTGTGATCATCGGCTTCAGCCCGAAGTGTTCATCGACAAAGAAAAAAAACCTCTCCTCCACGTCGTAGGCATTAAGGAACGCGACGCGGTCAGCAAGGTAGCGCATCTTCCTGAACAGGTTGCCCGTGAAGTAACGCACAAACTCGTCATCTTCGAGCATCTTTAAAAACATTTCGCGCCGGATCGAGTAGAGGGCTGTATCGCGCATTGCCACAGCATTAACAGGGTAATTTGCCGATTCGAATAATATGACCTCCCCGAACATCTCCCCCGGACGGATGTGCCTCAGCACGACCTCGCGCGCGCTTTCAGTAGACTTGTATATCTTGACCAGGCCCTCTGAAACAAAAAAGAACTTTTCTCCCCGGTCCCCTTCGAAGAATATCATCTCGTCGCGGCCGTAACTTTCAGGTTTTGCTGTTTTTTCCATGCGTGCGGTAAGGTCGGGCGACATTCCGCCGAAGAACAGGCTATTTTTTATTGTTTCCTTAAAATCGGGCATTTTCCCCCTTAATTGACATGAGTCAATGTAATACGGATATTAATATAATATATATAATTCATCCTCCTTTAATAAAGGTCGGCTCCTGTGCATCCATGCACACGCCGACACTAGTACATCCGTGTACGTCGGAGGTGGCCGATAGGCCGGAGGATTTTTTCAATGCAGCAGAATGTATCTCAGTTACACTGCGGTGGCCTGAAAATAAATCCCCCTGTCGCTGCCGCGACATCCCCCTTTGTTAAAGGGGGTAATTAAAACTGATTTAGTCAGAAAAAAGGAACGTTTGTCAAACTAATTAAACGGGGTAAAAAATGAAAAGAGACATCATAACAATAGATCCGGACAAATGCAACGGCTGCGGGAACTGTGTTACGGGCTGCCCTGAAGGCGCGATCCAGATGGTTAACGGCAGGGCGCGCCTTGTGAACGATTCATACTGCGACGGCCTGGGCGCCTGCATAGGCAAGTGCCCGGTAGACGCCATTACGATTGAATCAAGGGAAGCCAAAGCATACAGCGAGGCAGAGGTGCTGGATAACATAATCGCCGCAGGTCCTGGCGCAGTAAAGGACCACCTTGTACACCTTGTTGAACACAACGAAACGGGTTACTACGAAGAGGCCGCGGCCATTCTGAAAGCCAGGGGAATGGAAGTGCCCCGGGTGCAGAAACCCCTGCTGCAGGTGCACCCTGCGCATGCCCATGGCCATTCATGCCCCGGCAGCGCCAACATGCTGAAAAATAAACAGTCCGCAGAGGCGCCTGCCCTGCATTCAGGGTACTCGGCTCTGGGGCAGTGGCCGGTAAAACTGAAACTGATCAACCCGCTGTCGCCGCTATTCTCTGCTGACGGCGTTAACATACTTGTATCCGCTGACTGCGCGCCCTACGCATGCGGGACATTTCACCAGGACCACCTTGAGGGGCGCCGCATGCTCACGTTCTGCCCGAAGCTTGACCCATACATGGATGAGTACAGGGAGAAACTCCACTCGCTGTTCAGGGACCGGAATGTCCGTTCAGTACGCATTGTGCGCATGTCGGTACCCTGCTGTTCAGGTCTTTCATACATAACAAGGGAGGCCGTAAAGGATTCGGGCAGGGATATACCGGTTGAAGAGATTATCCTGCAGGCCTGAAGGTTCAGGAATAGCTGATCGCGGCACTCACTGCCGCCCTCAGTTCATCGTAGGAATAGGGCTTTACAGAGACGCCGGCAAACCCGTAATCCCTGTACTGCGACATTACCGGGTCATTGGAATAACCGCTTGAAACAATGGCCCTTATGCCGGGATCAAACTGTTTGAGTATTTTTATGACCTCGCGTCCGCCCGGTCCCCCGGGAATTGTAAGGTCCATTATAACGCAGTCAAACCTGTGACCTGCTTCAAATGCCTCCATGTATACACGGACCGCTTCGTCGCCGTCCTTAACCTTGACAGTGCTATAACCCATCTTCTCCAGCATCCTTGCGCAGATATCAAGAACAAGTTCGTCATCATCCATCACAAGTACCCTGTAGTTCGTATCAACGACAATTTTCTGCTTTCCCTTCCCGACACTTGCAACTTCTTGCGACCCGGGCAGGATGATTTCAAAAACAGAACCTGTATCCCCGGACCGCAGGACCCTTATATGTCCTCCATGTTTCCTGATAATAGAATCAGTCACGGATAGCCCCAGCCCGCTGCCCGATGACTTGGTGGTAAAGAAAGGATCAAAAATATTCGGCAGAAGATCTTCACCAATACCCGGTCCACTGTCCTCAATGAGTATCCTGAGGTAATCACCCTTATCCAGGGGAAGCTCGTCCGTGTCGCAGTGATAATTCGCCGCGCTTAAACGCAGTGTGCCCGAATCCGACATTGCCTGGCGTGCGTTGAGTACAATATTATGTATGACCTGGCTGATTTGTCCTTCGTCAACGTCCGCATTCCAAAGGTCAGCGGCTATGTCAAATTCACACTTGATCCCTGAACCGCGCAAAATAAACTCCGCTGTATCGGAAAGAAGTGTGCTGATAGACGTGACCCTGCGTACAGGAGCCCCCCCCTGCGAAAAGGTGAGCAGCTGCTGCGTCAGGTCCTTTGCCCTCCACGTTGACTTTTCAACGATGTCAAGTATCTGATCTACCTGATCATTGCCGTGGATTTCCATTCTTGCCAGTGAAACATTTCCCAGGATCGCGGTGAGTATATTGTTAAAGTCATGGGCTATACCCCCTGCAAGGATACCGATGGATTCAATCTTCTTTGTGCGGAGCAGTTCAGCCTCGGCCTTCCTGTGCCGGGTCATGTCGTTCATTATAATAAATGAAAAATCTCCCAGCGGAACAACATGGAACTCGATGTCGTGGACTGAGCCGTCAGCCGATGTCACACGGTGTTCGCTGGGACCGTAGGGTTTGCCTGTTCTGCGCATCTGCTGATAGCCTTCGATCCATTCCTTAACCACCAGCTTCCTGTACTCCGGGTCAGGGTATGCCCTTTTCCACCATGTTTCAAGGTCAGGCACGTCATCCGCGGAATAACCGAACAGTTTAAAACTGCTTGCGTTGGAATAAACCATGCGCGCTTCGTTGTTGACAACTGTAATCGGGAGCGGCGAATGGTCTATCATCTCCTTGAAACGCCGTTCACTCTGGAGCAGTGCCTCCTCTGTAACATACTGCCTTGTCCTGTCCTCGATTATTGCGACTCCCCCGGTTATGCTGCCATCGTCACTGAAAAGAGGTTCTGTCCTTATTGAAACCACGATCTGCGAGTCGCCGTTTATGGCGCGGTATGATCCATCATAATGCGCCTTCTTTCCTTTGAGCGGAGTTTCCAGGCAGTGAAGTATCGGCTGGTCATTAATAGTATGAAGGTCAAATCCCGTAAGGGCCTTCTTTGTTGAATTAAAAATCTCAACCAGCTTCCTGTTGAAATGCTGTATTACCATGTTATTGTCGTAGTACATTATACCCGCAGGTGTCCTTTCAAAAAGCAGTTTGTATTTCTCACGGCTCACGCGGAGTGCGGTCTCGGTATTCTTTGATTCTGTAATATCTATGAGTGATACAACCACCGAGAGCCGGCCGGAGTATTCAATAAGATTCACAAAAGCGCTGACCCACCTGGTTTCGCCGTCCTTTCTGACAATACGCATTTCGTATGCCTTTGATTCATCTTCGCCTTTGAGCCTGTTGAAATATCTTTGAAAAAAAGTTTCACGGTAATCCGGGTGAACGAGCTTCTTAATCTCCTCCATTTCAAAGCCCATAAGTTCGATTTCGCTGTAGCCCGTAAGAAGGGCTATTCCCCTGTTGACCAGTACCATTACAGGCGGGATGCCCTGCACAACCGCAATGCTTATGTTTTCATTTTTCATCAGTCCGTCAAGAACGCATGACGCCTCCCGGATTTTTTTCAATTCATCCGGGTCCGGACTGAATGAATAATCAATGGGCCTGCTGTCGCTGCCCATATTATCTATATTGTCTTTTACAGACATCATTCACCTGTCAGCAGGAATTATACTATCCATACAAAATATACAGTATCCCGGGGAATTTTCCATTTAAGCGGTAAAACTGTCAAAAATTGATAAATTTTTCATTGGCATGAGGCTTAAAAAAACATATATATACAATGACCATGAAAAAACTGCGTACCGGGATAAACAATGACAAGGGAAGAGAGAAGCTGGATAATGTACGATGTTGCCAATTCAGCATTTGTGCTGATCATGGTGACAGCTGTAATGCCCGTATTCTTCAAATCAATAGCAGCCGCGGGCATGGCGCAATCGGCCTCAACTGCGGTATGGGGCTATGCAGTCTCTGCCGCCTCACTGATTACAGCCCTGCTCTCCCCATTCCTGGGTTCTTACGCCGACTTCAGGGGACGCAAGAAAAAACTTTTCAGTCTTTTCCTCTTATCAGGGACGGCAGCGACCATGCTTCTCGCCTTAACCGGCCGCGGAGACTGGATATACTGCACAATCCTGTTTATCATCGCCAAGATGTCATGGGCCTCGACAAATGTTTTTTATGATTCATTCCTCACTGACGTCACTTCACCGGAGCGCATGGACAGGGTTTCAAGCCATGGCTACGCGTGGGGATACATTGGAAGCGTGGTCCCCTTTGTCGCCGTTATAATAATACTGCTCCATGCCGGTGAAAACCCGTCCGTGAACAGTTACCGCGTATCTTTTCTTATAACTGCGGTATGGTGGATCATATTCTCGGTTCCAATGCTGAGAAACGTACGGCAGGTGCATTACATTGAACCCGGGAGCTCACCGCTGCGGGAAAGCATCGCAAAACTTGCATCAACACTGCGGAACGTCAGGGGCCACAGGAACGTGTTTATTTTCCTGGCCGCGTACTTCTTATACATCGACGGGGTTGACACAATAATCGAAATGGCTGCAGCGTACGGAATAGATTCCGGCATGGGAACAACGAGCCTGATCCTGGCTATTCTCATGATCCAGGTCCTGGCCTTTCCCTTCGCCCTGCTCTACGGCAGACTTGCCGAGAAATATTCGGCCAGGAACCTTATCACCGCAGGTATAATTGTCTACATGATCATTACCGCAGCGGCATTTTTTCTTCCGGACATTAAATCCGCTGTATCAAAAAATATTATGTTCTGGGTGATTTCATTCATGGTTGCAACATCAATGGGCGGGATCCAGGCGCTCAGCAGGTCCTACTTCGGGAAGATCATCCCTGCCGAAAAGTCCGCGGAATTTTTCGGGCTATATAACATATTCGGAAAGTTCGCAACAATAATAGGACCGTTCCTCATGGGAATTGCAACAACACTTACAGGCAGCTCAAGGTACGGTGTGCTCTGCATAGTGTTCCTGTTTCTCGCAGGGCTGTTCATGCTGCGCTGCACAAAAGAACCCTCCGTGTAACCGGTAAGACTGCTTTCTCCGGGGGATAATGGGCTTTGCAGAAACTGACATATGAAACCTCAGGTAAACACAAAATCGGCTCCCCTTTTCATCGGCACATCGCACATCGATCCCGCCGGGTACAGGCACCTCATGGAGATATTGGAGAGCAATAGACCGGATATGATACTGCTCGAGGTGAGCCCGATGTCGATCATACTAAGGCGGACATACGGATTCATCTGCAGGCTTATACTTGATCACAACCTTAAAGGAGGCGGCCCCGGACTAAGCCCGGAGATACGGAATATAATCAGCTACCTGGATATCCCGTACGAATACACGGCTGCGCGCGACTACTGCATGAGAACCGGTGCGGTGTACAGGCTGGTTGATGTTTCAATTATTTCACTTGCAAGGTTTTTTCATGCATATAAACTTGTATCAAAGAAAAACCTGACCGCCGCAGCCGCGTCCAGTAATGACAGGTTCAGTCACGAGAAAGGAATAGCCGGGAATATATTCAACAAAAACGACAGGTTTCTGCTGAACATGAAACTGTCACAGTTCAGCAGGGACAGGCTTGCGGTGTACAGGGAAAACATCCTGCTGCGCAGGGTACAAAGAATTGTACGTAAAAACAGCGGAAGGCGTATCGTGTATATCGGCGGATGGGAACATCTCATGGACGCACCGGGTACAGGGCTGCTCTACCAGGGGTTCAGGGAAACCGCAGGGCGAATCATTGCATTTATGAATCAGAAGGATTATGCTAAATGAAAAGACCAGGTTACAGAACAATCCTGTTGACACTTCTGACAGTTCTTATTCTTTACTGGCTGCCGTTTATATACATCACTGTTTCCGGGCAGCCAGAAATAATCAGTTCAATAGATAAACTCCCCGCAAGCGATGCAGCCCTTGTTTTCGGGACCCTCGTGGGCAAAGACCTTAACATAACTCCGCTGCTTAAAGAGCGGCTTGAAGCGGGAATTGAAATACTGCTCAGGGACAAAAGCAGGAAGATTGTTGTTTCCAACATGAAAACAGCATCAATGGTAATGGCACGCTACATGTACGAAAAGGGCATAGACCGCGAACTCGTAGAGATTGACCCGCTCGCGGATGACACGCCGGATACATGCAGGTTTGAACGGAGGAATCACCCGGAAAAACGCAGGGTGATTTTTGTCTCGCAGGGCTTTCACCTCCCACGCATCCTTTACCAGTGCCGCCAGGCCGGCGTTGAAGGGACAGGCTTCCCCGCTGAAAAACTGCACATTGCAGGACGGGAGGAATACCCGCTCATCACAAAGGTTACAACAAGGGTGTACAGGTACTCGCGCGAGGCTGGCCTTACATGGCTTGCCGTACTGGGAATTTACAGGTAAAAAAACCATCCCCTATCTCACTCAAATCAGATCCCTTCAAAAGCTTTATCAACCTGATTCTTATCCGGAGGTTTTGTGAATGCACTCACAACCGGAATTACAATAAACGGAACAATCATAGCAACTGATGATGCAATGGGAGCATTGGACGGGCCAAGCACATAGAAAAGAGTTATGCTGGTCACAAGACCTGTAACCATACCACATGCTGCACCGGCAAGCGTTGTCCTCTTCCAGTAAAGGCCATAAATGTATGCAGCCATAAAGGTTCCCGATATTGCACCCCATGAAAGCGACATCAGTGTTACTATTATCGCAAATTCATACCGTGCAATAAAATATGAAATAATTATAAAAAGAGCACTCAGAAATCTCATCATCGCTACCGAGTTTTCAGTGGTGACCTGTGTGTTCACATGTCCTTTATACAGGTCAACAGCTATTGCCGAAGATGAAACCAGTACAAGAGATGCCAGGGTTGACATAGATGCAGAGAGTACCAGTAGAAGAATGATTGCCATGAGTGCCGAAGGCAGGTATCCAGTAAGAAGCTGGGGCACTATCCTGTCATAAGCTGGTGCACCATTCACTACTGGCATCTTGTCCATAAATATATGAGACATTGAACCAGTAAAATAGGCAGCAAAGCCGATTATAAGAGAGAACGCAAAAGTTGCTATTGCAGCCCTGTATATAACCTTTTCATTTTTTACAGCGTAAAATTTCTGAACCATCTGCGGCAGTCCCCATGGTCCAAATGATGTCATGAACACAATACCTGCAAGGAGAAGCATTGGAGGGCGTTTATCAACCGGAATGTGCGCGTTGTAACCCGCTGTCATTCTGCTTATACTTTCGCTAAATCCTCCTCCCTGGGATACAAATATTGAAACCATTGCAAGAGAACCAAAAATCATTATAAGCCCCTGTATGAAGTCAGTAAGGGTAATTGCAAAATAACCACCAAGTACAAGGTATATGCCGGTAATACCAATCATTATGATAAGTGCAATATCATATGAAATGTGAAAATTTGCCTCAAACAGGTGGCCCAGTCCTTTGAAAACAGAGGCCGAATATGGAAGCAGAAAAATAAAAATTATCACAGCAGAAAACATTTTGGTAAACCTTCCCTGGTATCTCTCCTGTAGATATTCAGGCATTGTCATAACATCAAGGTTCTGCGTCATAAGCCTTGTTCTGCGGCCCAGAACAATCCATGCAAGGAAACCGCCTATAATAGAATTACCTGCAACAATCCACATTGTGTTAAGTCCAAACACCCACCCGAATTTGCCCGCAAATCCTACAAAAGCAACAGCGGAAAAATAGGTAGTCCCGTATGCAAGTGCAGAAATCCATGGGCCAATAGACCTGCCGCCCAGGAAAAAATCGTTTAATGAACTTGTCTTTTTCATACCCCACACGCCAACACCGATCATCACAGCGAAGAAAAAAACAAGCAGTACAATTGAAAATGTCATATATCACCTCATATGCAATGTAATTCAGAATTATGGTTTTTCATGATTCAGTTTTATATAAGTCCATGATTTGTACTGATGCAGAAGAAGAAATTTTCAGCTATTGAGCTCCATCAATATTATCAGTTATACTTCATCATAATAATTCCAGCTATTCCAAGAAAAGTAAGAAGGATCAGGGTTATCCTGACATGGTCAGTCTTTCTTTTCATTCTTGTTAAATTAAAAACAATCCCTGAAATACTGAGCAATGTCTGGACTATAAGTAATATATAAATTATACTGTAAATCCATTGCCCCCCGCTTCTTAATCCCGGGCGACTTAGTGCAGTCCCTGAATGTGTCGGGTTTGCAACCGCCAGAAGGATAAAAACTACGGCAAAAATTATCCAGAGTATTGTAGATATACCGCTTATAAGATTTAATATAAAGTCAGGACCGCGTCTTTGATCGTTTTTCATTTATTCTCCGTTTATTTAAATCAAAATAGTCATGCCAGCCGCAACATTCATGCATCATGCCTCATCCCACGATAACAAGAATATCCCCGGTATTCACCTGGCCGCCCTCCTCCACAAGAAGTTCGGATACAGTTCCTGAATGTGTGGAGATAATTCTTGTTTCCATCTTCATGGATTCAAGTATAAGAATTGTCTCTCCTGCCTCAACATGATCCCCTATATCTGCAACGATTTTGAACACCTTCCCGGGAAGTGGTGCTTTTATTTCAATACCGTCCGATGAATTTTGCTTTGATTGTGATTTTACATCAGCATCGCTGCTTTCGCTTATACTGGTTGTATATGTTTTCCCGTTAACAACAGTCTTCCCATTATCAAGTTTTACGTTGTAATTCTTGCCGTTTACAGTAACAACATACGATGTGCCGCCGGACTGAGCCTTGACTACAGTCTTTCGCACACCCATCTCAGACTTTCCAAGAAGAAACGCAATCCCCTTCTCTCTGCAGGTGGCGGCAATAAATATATTTTCATCAGTCTCATCCAGACCGGCATCTTTTAAAGCTTTTCGTGCCGGTACACTACCCTTGGCCGGATTTGCGTTATCAATTTCAATTGGTATATTATCAGCAGGGGGGAGTCCCGTCTTTTCAGCCGAAATTTTTACAATTTCAGGGTCAGGTGAGACCGGTGTTTTCCCGTAATAACCAAGCACCATTTTACCGTAACCATCAGCAATCTTTTCCCATGGCCCGAACATTATGTTATTAAACGCCTGCTGGAAATAAAACTGCGATACAGGCGTAACAGAGGTACCAAATCCTCCCCTGCGCACAACTTCCTCCATTGCCCTGATAATCTCGTTATATTTGTGCATCATATTATTATCCCGGAGCATCTGGGTATTAGCAGTAAGCGCTCCTCCCGGCATGGGGCTCCACGGAATGAGCGGTTCAACACACGCTGCTTCAGGAGGAAGAAAATAATCTTTCATTTGATCCTGGAAAAATTCCTCCACATCCATTGCTTTATTTATATCAATATCAAGATCATATTCACTGCCCCGGAGTGAATGCCACATCGTCAAAACATCGGGCTGACATGTTCCACCTGACACCGGAGAGAGGGATAGATCAATAAAGTCTACACCGGCTTCAATTGCAGCCCTGTAACATGAAATACTTATACCTGCTGTTTCATGAGTATGGAAATCTACTATAGTACTCTCCGGAAGCATCTTCCTGGCCTGCTTTATTGTCTCGTACACCTTTGCAGGCGTTGACGTACCCGACGCGTCCTTAAAGCAAACTGAATGATATGGTATTCCCGCATCCAGTATGTCCCTGAGTGTTTTCATATAAAATTCCGGATCATGTGCACCTGTACAACCGGGAGGGAGTTCCATCATTGTAACACAGACCTGGTGTTGAAGACCTGCTTCAACAATGGATTTTCCGCTGAATATGAGATTATTTACATCATTAAGTGCATCGAAATTCCTGATTGTGGTTATGCCATGTTTTTTGAAAAGCTTTGCATGGAGCGAAATAATATCACCAGGCTGGGAGTCCAGACCTACAACATTCACCCCTCTTGCCAGGGTCTGAAGGTTTGCATCAGTACCTGCCGCTTTCCTGAACGCGTCCATAACATCAAAGGCGTTCTCCTGGCAGTAAAAGAAAAGAGACTGGAACTGCGCACCGCCCCCTGATTCAAAATATGTAATACCTGCCTCACGCGCGGCTTCCACAACCGGCAGGTAGTCCTTTGATAACACCCTGGAGCCGTAAACCGACTGGAATCCATCCCTGAAAGCTGTACACATGAATTTTATTCTTTTTTGGCCATTCATCTTTACCAGACCTTAATTTATTACCAGAATCCCGCTATCATCAGAGGCGGTTTACATCTTTTTACTTTACCAGAAACGACCAGAGAAAACCTGCTGCAATTGCCGAACCAACAACCCCCGCCACATTCGGAGCCATTGCATGCATCAGCAGGTGGTTGTGCGGGTCCTCCCTCTGCCCTATAATTTGTGCAACCCTGGCCGAATCTGGTACTGCAGAAACACCCGCAGCACCGATTAGCGGATTTATTTTATCTTTAACAAAAAGATTCATAATCTTGGCAAAGATCACCCCGCCTGCGGTTGCCATAGCAAATGATGTAGCACCGAGAGCGAATATGAGTATGGACTGTTTTGTAAGGAATGTCTGGGCCTGAGTGCTTGCTCCCACAGTGATGCCAAGGAGCATTGTAACAATATCAATCATTGCTGTACGTGCAGTCTGGGCAAGTCTCTCTGTTACAAAGCTTTCTTTAAGCAGGTTGCCGAAAAACAGCATACCTACAAGTGAAAGAGATCCTGGAACTATAAGGGCACAAACAAGAAAAGCAATAATCGGGAAAAATATTTTTTCACGCTTAGACACAACTCTTGGGGGTTTCATCCGGATCAGCCTCTCCTTCTTTGTGGTAAGAAGATACATTACCGGCGGCTGAATAACAGGTACAAGAGCCATGTAAGAATAAGCTGCAATAGCCACAGCACCAAGCAGGTGAGGAGCAAGTTTTGAAGTAAGGAAAATTGCAGTTGGACCATCCGCCCCGCCTATGATACCGATAGAGCTTGCCTCCTGCGGCGTGAATCCCAGGAAAAGAGCTCCAATCAGAGTAAGAAATATGCCAATTTGTGCAGCGGCCCCCAGAAGTATGAGCTTGGGATTTGAGAGCATGGTGGAGAAGTCGGTCATTGCCCCTATTCCCAGGAAGATGAGTGGGGGGAATATACCCTTAGTCACACCAAAATAGATATAATTCCAGACGCTTCCTGCGTCATATACACCAAGATTCATTCCCGCAACATAAGGGATATTACCAACAATCATTCCAAAACCGATAGGGAGCAGAAGCAATGGTTCGTAGTGTTTAATGATCGCAAGGGAAATAAAGAGTATCCCTATTACAATCATGACTGCGTTTCCCGGAGTCAGCAGATAAAAACCTGTAGTTTTAAAAAAAGCCCAGAAAAAATCCATTCTTAAACCATCACAGCTGTTTATTTGCAGATTGTGCTGAATGACAAAGAGCGGCACTTATGGCTACCACCACCTCTGACTCAGAAACTTTTTGTACTGCATTCCCGGAGAAATGCTCATCCTCTACTGGTAAGAATCTTTCTACTAATTTTAAAAGGTAGGGAGTTGAACCTATTATCAGGCTGATCAGAGCCAGGGAAAAGAAAACCAGAAGCATTCCGATTATTGTAATTGTCACGCCGTTGGCATTGACGACATTTTGCCAGTTGTGTCCAAGATTTAAAAGCAGGTATATATTGCCTCCGGGATTTACATTATGAACTGTATAAGAAAACGACAGGAACCATTAAACGCAAGTTCACGTTATCCGGTTATAATTAAACACCCATATGATGCAGGTGTTTTATATTTATTCCAAAATTGGTGCCTGAACAAGCAGTAGTTTTTTATACAAAATTCAGTAATATTTAAAAAATCAACCAAAATTTTTACAAATAATAAAATAATTGATATAATATGTAATTACATTTTTATGATTAACATGATAACGTAACCCGCCTGAAGTTGTTTGGGATAAATGATGAATAAACATTGTCAGGAATTCATTAAACAATAAAAATCAACTTGCAAGATACATAACAGTGAACTTTGTTTACTATGTTTATTATACTGGAGTGGTAATTATGAATATCGGTGCATTATTAAAACAATTCCGGCTTGATAAGGGTTATACCCTGAACGATGTCGCCACCAGGCTTGATATATCCGCCAGTTTTCTTTCGCAGCTGGAAAATATGAAACTCTCGCCCTCTCTTGACTCCCTTGAGAAGCTGCTCAATTTTTATGCAGTCAATCTTTCCGACTTTTTTAAACAGGTTGAACAGAGAAGATTAATCATAGTAAAAAAAGAAGAGAGGCAGACATATGATGTTTCAGGAGGGGCTGTAAAACTGACACTCCTCGCATCCAAATTACAGAATAATGCACTTGAAACCTATATTGTTGAATTTAATTCTAATGCGGAAATATCTACAGCCGTTCTTCCAAAAGAGATCAACGGTGAAAGGATCATATACATTCTCAAGGGTAAGATTGTAATAAACATTGATAATGAAGAACCGGTCGAGCTTTTCGCAGGGGATTCGATTAATTATAAATCATATGTTCCATGCAGAATCAATGTTAATGGAGAATCTGATACAGAGGTTCTCGTTTCCGGTATGCCTCCACTGATAATCTATACAGAGAAACATAGTTAGACATGTGAAACAGAACAACTGCATCATTTATTAACAAGCAGCCGCATCACGGAGTAATTATACAGTTTTCCTTGATGAAGACTGGTAGTTACTATCCCTGGTATTAAAATTTTATTATGATAAAGACTATAAGAATAACAAATATGATTGCTGCAAGAATGCAGTAATAAACAGCATCACTTTTTTGTTTGCTTATTTTAAATTTCAGTTATCCGGATATTCATGCAGGTTATATCTTGATCCTTTTATCAGGACTAAATTCTGTTTTTTAATCCATAAAAAATACTGCATAAATAAGAACCAGGACAAGGGCTCCTACTGCTATCAGAAATCTTTTTAATGAAAATGTGCTCTCATAATGATTATTATTGTTTTCTCCCATTTCTTCCTCTTTTTTATAAAAATCTCCAATATTTGTTTAATTATTAATATATAATTAAAAAATCAACCAAAAATTTTATAAATAATAAAATGCTTGATTTCCCTGTTTGTTGTATCTTTATCAAAATTGATGAATTCAGTTATTATTTCAGACTGTTGTTGATTTTCAAATGAGGAAATTTGCAGATGAAAAAAGTGTTAATAATATTAAATATGCTCCTGGCCATACTTCTTGTATCATCACAGCTTTTTCATGTAAAAGCTGAAACACCACCGCATACTGCAAAAATTGAAAACAACTTTGATAATGCGGATCAGATAAAAAAAGAATCCAATGTTTCTCATGCCACTGCACACATCGCACCACATATCGATGCAAAAAATTTAAGCCTTTTATGGGTCATCCCGTTTGTCGGGATACTCCTTTCAATCGCCCTTATGCCTCTCCTTACACCGCATTTCTGGCACCATCACTATGGCAAAGTGTCCATATTCTGGTGGTTGATTTTTTCCGGGGCATTTTCTTTTAAATTCGGTATAGGTACCGGGTCTTACTATTTTCTGGAAGTTTACATCCTCGAATTTATTCCGTTCATATCCCTGCTCCTGGCCCTCTTCACAGTTGCCGGAGGTATTCAGCTTAAAGGGGACCTTGCGGGAACGCCAAAAGTTAATACACTTATGATTTTTATTGGTGGTATCCTTGCAAGTTTCATGGGAACAACAGGTGCGGCCATGGTAATGATAAGGCCTATTCTTAAAGCAAATGTATGGAGAAAAAAACGGGTACATATAGTTGTATTTGTAATATTTGTTGTGGCAAATGTTGGCGGTGGGCTTACGCCTCTGGGCGACCCTCCCCTATTCCTGGGATTTTTAAAGGGCGTTGACTTTTTCTGGACAGTAAAACACATGCTTCCGCTTGTCTCGTTTATCATAGGCACTCTTCTTTTGATCTTTTTTATCATGGATGCATATTATTACAGTAAAGAAGAGAACACGCCGGCAAAAAAAGCTGCCGGCGAAAAGCTGAAACTTGTTGGTATACCAAACATGCTCTTAATCCCATGTATAATCGGGGCTGTAATTATATCGAGTTTAAATATGGGAAGTGCCTTCACACTTCATTTTGTCGAAGTACCTTTATCATCAGTCCTGCAGGTCTCGCTCCTTCTTATAATCACACTTATCTCTCTTAAAATAACAGATGCTTCAATCAGAAGGGGGAACGACTTCAGCTGGGAACCCATAAGGGAGGTGGCAAAACTTTTTGCTACAATTTTCATGACCATGGTTACACCTATTGCGATGCTTAAAGCCGGCACCGACGGTCCAATGGGGATAGTGGTAAAGAGTGTAACAGACAGCAGCGGGAATTTTATCAACTCGAATTTTTTCTGGGCTACAGGAATTCTGTCGAGCTTTCTTGATAATGCACCAACCTATCTTGTATTCTTTAACACAGCCGGTGGTAATCCTGCTGACCTTATGGGTGTACACGCTGGTACGCTCCTTGCAATAAGTGCAGGTGCGGTATTCATGGGTGCGAATACATATATAGGGAACGCCCCGAATTTCATGACAAAATCAATTGCAGAAGAATCGGGAATAGCAATGCCAAGCTTTTTCGGTTACATGGTTAAATACTCAATTCCGATTCTTCTCCCGGTATATATACTGGTTACTTATATATTCTTTTGAAACTGGACTTTATAATAAATTCAACAGGAGATAATTATGCTTAAATTTACCAACATTCTTTATCCACTGAATCTTGAATCAAACGAAATGGATAATGTATCAGAAGTTCTGGAGTTTACCAGGGGATTTCAAGCTGCTGTTCATTTTTTATTTGTGAATGATGAAGCCGCAGGTTACCGGCATCCAACAGATTTCCAGGATTCGGTTGCATTAAAAATTAAGCAGGCAGTTCCGTCAGAATTATTATCACAATCTAAAATTATATATGCAGTATCCAAAGGTGATATTGGTGATGAAGTCAAAAAATACTGTAAAGATAATTCGATCGATCTTATAATAACAAGTCACAAACATCGCGGCAAATTATATTCATCCCTTTTTGACTCACCGGACGAGGACATCATCGACACTGTAAATATCCCGGTGCTCATACTGCCGAAAACCAGGTGAGCTTCACAATGTCTCTTAAAACAAAAGCAGGTTACTCCCAAATTCAAAGATGAGTAAGATAATGAATAAATTATTTGACATGATCCTTAACCGTCCATGGCCGGTTCTCTTCACGCTTATTGCAGTAACACTGATCTGTATAGCGGGTACGTTTCTGCTCGAATTTGATAATTCATACGAAACCGGGATGCCCCGGGGGGATGCTGAGTATCTTATTGGAGAACAGACTAAAAAGCTCTTTAAGGATACAGAAACATATCTGCTTATATCTATTGAACCGGCAAAAAACCGGAAGGTACTATCGCGCGATCTTTTCTTTCATGTTAACAGAATGATTAACGAGATCAATGAATTTAAAATTTTTGACCAGGAGAAAGAGGATACTCGTCTTGACGCCATTCTAAAAAAGGCAAATGTCACGGTTATTCCATCCGTGGATTTACCAGGCAAAAAAAATATAGATGAGAAGTACCCTCAGCCATGGAGAAGCAGGAATCGATATAATTACAGCGGTTACATCCCTCTCTCTATTACTGAACTGCGCTCAGTCCTTGACCCGGCAGCATGTGACACTCTTGATACTATTCTCATGTCAATTAAAATCGAATCCGGAACTTCAGATGAAAAAATTCCGCTAAAATCATTCAAGAAAATACTCGAATTATGGGAGGATATTTATCTTTTTAAATCTGTTGAAATAGTCGAGAGTTTCAGCAATCCTATTCAAATATCCGATATACAGGGAAAAAATGACACCCTGCGGACTGTTAACCTGGTTGAAACAGATGAAAACGGTCACCGTATACTTCCTTCAACCGAAGAAGATTTTGCCAGGTATAAAATAAAGCTGCAGGCAAACCCCCTTTTTAAAGACAATTATTACTCTATAGATGACAGTGGTGAGATCCGGGCACTGGCTGCATCCCTGATGTTGCGGCCCCGGAAGGACTATGAACAGTTTATGGATTATCTCTGGATTCTGGTCCAGAAATATGATCACGACCCGGTGCATCTCTATATCCAGGGTGGTCTTGTCTTTGACAAGTTTATAAATGACTATAACCGGAATGATCTTAAAAAATTTATTCCCCTTGTGCTCCTTGTGGTAATTTTTACATTCTACCTTAATTTCAGGACCATACGTGGGACTATGCTCCCTACACTCACTGTTGTCATTGCAACAGCTATTACCATGGGTATTATGGGATTTCTTGGTATCAGGTTAACCATGGTGTCAACACTTCTGCCCCCATTGATTATTGTTACAGGTAGTTCCTATTCAATTCGTATTTTTAATCAGCACCTTCTCGATCTTGAGGAAACCCATCTTAAGGGCAAACTTTATGGCCTCAGGAAAACCCTTATAAATTCTTTCCCTACTGTATTGCTCGCCGGGCTGACTACGTTTATTGGTTTCCTCACCATGGTTGTGAATAAAATTCCAGCACTCAGGGACCTCGGGATTTACGCTGCTCTTGGCACAGCATTCTCGGTAGCTGTTTCTGTGGCATTAATCATTTCGGTACTATACCTGATGGAACTTCTGCCATATAAAATCGAAAAACAAGGCGGCATAAAAAGGGAACCAAACCGTGTTGTGAATTACATTGTAGCATTTTGTTCAAGGATAACCCTGCGGTATCATGGTGTTATAGTTGTTTTTACACTTATAAGTATTATGGTCAGTATAATCGGGATTACCAGGATTACCACCGAGACATCTGCGACCAGCTTTTTTAACAAGGGCTCCTATCTGCGGCGTTCTCTTGACCGGACCAATGAGCTCTTTAAGGGCACTTATATTATCAATGTTGTTTTCTCTCCGGGTGAAGGCAAAAGCATTCTGGATCATGACTTTCTGCAATACATAGAAGATGTTCGTCTCTGGCTTAACAGGCCCGGCCAGGACACAGAATACAGCATACTTTACAATTCCGGTGTAGGTGATTTTATCAAGCGGTTAAATATGGCTATGAATAATGACGATCCTGCCTTCTACAGTATTCCGGACACAATGAATATTCTTGACTACATGGAACTCTTTTCAGGAGATGATAAAAATTCTGACGGACGTCCCGATATGTTTGAATCAACTATCAGTCCGGGGTATGACAGGACCAACCTGATGGTTCGCATAGGGGCACTTGGCGGCGAAGTGATGACAACAAAAAAATCACAGGTCACCATTGAGCATATAAAAAAATACCTTGATGAAAAAGCTAATCCCAAAGGGTATTCATATTTGATTACCGGCGGCCCCACAAATTTTATCATCGTTTCCCAGTATATAGTAAAAGGCCAGATACAGGCGATTCTTCTTGGCATTCTAATAATAGGATTTTTTATGTTTCTGCTTTATAGAAATATATCAGCAAGTATTGTATCGTTAATCCCGATCTCATGCACAGTCCTCTGGGTGTTCGGAATTATGGGTTTTTCAGGGATGCCTCTGGGTATGGCTCAAACATTGATCTCCTCAATCGCTATAGGTGTAGGTATTGATGACACAATTCAGTTCATTATAATATTGAGGAGAAATCTCAGTAGCGGCATGGACTTTAAAACTGCTGTGCGGACCACACACCTTGAGGCAGGTCTGGCGATGGTGTACACCTCTATCGCGTTACTATTCGGGTTTTCAGTTTTAATATTTTCCAATTTCGCACCTATAAAGGAAAGCGGCCTTCTTGTGTCCGGGGTTATGTTTTTTTCAACGACAGCAAACCTGATTCTTTTACCCAGTGTTATATTGACTTTCAGATTACAGATCCATCATGTAAAAAAATGGGGAATATTTAATAAGCTGAAGATACATTATCTTCTTTGTGAAAAGGAAACAAATCATCCTTAATGATGGTAAATTAGTGTTTTATTCCTGTAACAATCAACGTGCACCCTCCGGGCAATATGTGGCCATTCTTTGATAGTTGTCTCTTTTTATAATTGAATTCAAAAATATCATTGACACTTTATGTTTCTATTAACAGAAACATATCATAACCGTGAAATCACAACTAAACAGAAAAATAAAAAGAGGTTAAACCATGGCTAAAATACCGTACAAGACATATCTTTCCGAAGATGAAATGCCGAAGCAGTGGTACAATATACGGGCGGATATGAAGGAGCAGCATGACCCGCTTCTTAATCCAGGGACACTGCAGCCCCTGAAAACAGAGGACCTGTACCCTGTATTCGCAGAGGAGCTCTGTAAACAGGAGATGGATACTACAACCAGGTATTTCGATATCCCCGGCCCTGTAATGGACTATTACAGGACGTTCAGGCCTTCACCGCTGATCCGCGCATACAACCTTGAAAAGGCACTGGATACACCCGCAAAGATCTACTTTAAATTCGAAGGGAACAATACATCGGGCAGCCATAAACTGAATGCTGCTGCAGCCATGGCCTATTACGCAAAAGCACAGGGTCTCACATCCCTTACAACAGAAACAGGTGCAGGACAATGGGGAACAGCCCTTTCCATGGCATGTGCGCATTTCGGCCTCGGCCTGACCGTTTTCATGGTAAAGGTCTCGTTTGAACAGAAGCCTTTCCGTAAAGCGGTAATGGAAACCTACGGCGCGAAAATCATACCCAGCCCGTCAAACACGACAGAGGTGGGACGTGCCATACTGTCGAAAGACCCTAAGACAGGGGGCAGCCTGGGATGCGCGATATCCGAGGCCATCGAGCTCTCAATGCACGATGACAAATGCCGCTATGCCCTGGGCTCTGTACTTAACCAGGTACTGCTCCACCAGTCCATAATAGGCCTTGAAAGTAAAATGGCGATGGAGAAGCTTGGCGAATACCCGGATGTCGTAATCGGCTGCGCGGGCGGCGGATCAAACCTCGGCGGGCTGATGGCTGCGTTTATGCAGGACAAGCTGACAGGCAGGGCCAACCCGCGTTTCATCGCTGTTGAACCTGCGTCATGCCCGTCACTCACCCGCGGGAAATACGCCTATGACTTCTGCGATACAGGTAAAATGACACCGCTTGCAAGGATGTACACCCTGGGGAGCGGCTTCATCCCTTCACCTAACCACGCGGGCGGACTCCGTTATCACGGCATGTCCCCAATCCTCTCCAGGCTTTTCCACGACGGCTACATGGAGGCAATCTCTGCCGAGCAGAACAGGGTATTTGATGCGGCAGTAAAATTCTGCAGGCTGGAACAGATACTCCCCGCGCCCGAATCATCACATGCCATCTACGGTGCGATACAGGAGGCGCTCAGGTGCAAAGAGACCGGCGAGAAGAAGACCATACTGTTCGGACTCACAGGTACAGGATACTTTGACATGAACGCGTACATGCAGTACAACGAAGGGACAATGACAGATTATGTACCTACTGACGCGGACCTGAAAGTCGGGTTCGACGGACTGCCTAAAGTAGACAGGTAACCCGGCGTGCGGTTTAATGCGTGAACTTAAAGTCATTCCGGTTTTGCTGATTCAAATTGTTTGCGGTACCGGAATGAGCCTATAATACTTTATGTCATTCCCTTGAAAAAGGGAATCCATTATTTCTGATGTATATGGATACCCGCCGGAGTTTATCCCCGCGCATGCGGGGACGGGTATGACATACTGAAAACAGATGCCCGGTTCAAGCCGGTGGATGATAATTTTATCGGCCGGGTGACAATACTTCAGGGGATGAATTTTTTTAACTGTATCCGCGGGATATGCCTGTAATGTTTGTCATTTGCGGTCAACAGAGGTTCATTCAATTCAACAACAGTTGCTGCAATAAGCGCGTCAGCAAGATACATGGAATGGCTCAGGCAATACTCCTCGACATAGAACATGGCCCTGGATGAAATATTGCCATCAAGCTGAATTATCCTGACTGACCACCTTTTAAGCTGTCTCAGAAATGCCTGCAGTTCAGCTTTATTTTTCATACCCTGGACGAGTTCAATATATGTAACAACAGACATGCTGAATGGTGTACTTTCAAGTATAACGCGTTGTGCTTTCAGGTTTCCCCTTAGTTCCCAGATAATAACATCTGTATCAATTATCAAAAAGTTCTACCCTTCCTTATTTTATTGATTTCATCATCAACAGTGTTCCCTCTTTCATGGTCCTTCCAGAGACCGAATATTTCATCGGGTTCTGACACCCCGGTATTTACCGCATTATCAGCAGGAACTATTTTTGCCATCCTTTTCCCCCTGTATGTTACAAAGACCTCGGCACCACGGGATACCTTCTCTAATATTTTACCGGGACTGATCCTTAATTCTTTTGCCGTAATATCCATAATGCTTCTCCGCCTTTGAAGTATACACTCACAAGTATACACACAACATCATTCAATGTCAAGGGATAAAAATAAATCCCCCGCCATGATACACGTACTGAATATAATTGACACTAGCAGCCCCATGATATAAATTACTTTTCAATACCGCAACAGGGGGAAACATTTATGCTGGAACTGCTGATAGCTCTGCTCACCCTTACTTTTCTTGAGATAGTTCTTGGAATCGACAACATAATCTTTATATCAATCATTACCAACAAGCTGCCGTCACACCTGAAAAAGAAGGGGCGAGTTACGGGTCTTGCCCTGGCGCTTGTATTCAGGATCATACTCCTCGCATCCCTCACATGGATGGTGAAGAACCTTACCACTGTACTTTTTACAGTATTCGGCAACGGGTTCAGCATAAGGGAGATCATACTCCTGGCAGGGGGACTTTTCCTCCTGGGAAAGAGCACTCACGAAATCCACCTCAAGATGGAAGAGGAGACTACTGAAAAAACAAAAAAAGGGAAGCCTGTAAAACTGCGCAATGTAATTCTCCAGATCGCGCTGCTTGACATAGTCTTCTCGTTCGACTCGATCCTTACAGCCATAGGGCTTACAGACATGCTCCTGGTAATGATAACAGCTGTTGTAATCGCCATGATAATCATGATGGTATTCTCCGGCAGTGTAGCCGAATTCATACACAAGAATCCCACGCTGGAGATACTCGCGCTCTCTTTCCTGATACTCATAGGTTTCATGCTTGTGCTCGAGGGATTCCACTACGCCATACCTAAAGGATACATCTACTTTGCCGTATTCTTCTCGCTATGCGTCGAGGTTATCAACATGAAGGTCCGGAAAAAACACACACCCATAGAGCTGGGCAATTGATTCCATGAAACTTTCAAACTTTATTATATTCTTCACGGTGGCGCTGACAATATACGGCGCAGGGAACTTCTACGTATTCATAAGGGGATACCACGCGCTCCCTGAAGGCACAGCGTTGCGCCGGGTATACGTCGCACTCTTCCTGTTTCTCGCGCTTTCATTCATACTGGCAGAGTTTTCCGAAAAGAGCGGCATAACATGCGGCAACAGGTTTCTTGTACTTACCGGGTCATACTGGCTTGCCTTTCTGCTCTACTGCATCCTGTTCATCGCCTGCATTGATATTGTGCGGGCCGCAGATTTTTTCTTCCATTTTCTTCCGGCGGCAGAACAGCTTAAAGCGGCCCATGTATCCCGGAAGCTCATGGCGATTGCTGCAGGCCTCTCTCTTATCATTACAGCGGCAGGATCGTACGCGGCAGCGCACCCGCGGATAAAAACAATCAGCCTCTACATAGATAAGCCCAAGACCGGTGACCCGTACCTTGACATAATCATGGTCTCTGACATCCACCTGGGGAACATCATAACCCGCAAACAGCTTGAACGCCTGGTCGGCACAATAAACGAATACTCGCCGGACATTGTCCTCATACCCGGCGACTTTTTTGACGAAAACCTCAGGCCCGTAATACAGGACAACATGGGGGGACTTATAGAATCAATAAAGTCCCGCTATGGTGTATTTGCAGTTACAGGGAACCATGAATATATAGGCGGAGTCGATGATGCAGTGGCGTACATGGTTAAACATAAAATCCGCGTGCTTCGAGACGAGGCTGTCACGGTTGACGGGCTGGTCATCATTGGACGCGAAGACAGGAGCATGAACAGGTTCACAGACAGAAAACGTAAAGACCTTGGAGAACTTGTTACAGGGATAGACATGAAACTCCCGTTAATTGTAATGGACCACCAGCCCTTCAACATAAAGGAATCAGCTGACTGCGCCATAGACCTTCACCTTTCAGGGCACACTCACAACGGGCAGATGTGGCCGCTTAACTTTATCACAGACAGGATATACGATGTTGCATTCGGATACGAAACTGTCGGCAGGACGCAGGTTTATGTATCAAACGGTTACGGCACATGGGGCCCGCCTGTCAGGACAAGCGGAAGGCCTGAACTCGTGGTGTTCAGGGTAAGATTCAGGGAATAAGCCCGGCTCCCTTATATAACAATGCACTTCATTATCATATAAGTCCGAAAATGTCAATAAGTGCACGCCATGTTAAACCCTGCTATTCGTCAAACTGCGCCTGCCAGTAATCATCGTGGTAGTGTGTTTTAACCTGTTCTATAGATTTGATTGCACCATTTTCAACTGTTATGTTCAACAAAAGCCCATGAGTCTGGGCGCCGTGTAATTCAGTCTCTTTATAACCCGAGCTAATGTCGAAGATAAAATTCCCCAGTGAATAAGCTATGTATCCGCCGTTATATCTCTCTATCGCGTCAGTCTTATTATCATCAAGCCACTGGACCACATGCGGATGATGCCCGACAACAAGAGTGGCGCCGGCATCGATTGCGGCATGGGCCAGTACCTTCTCGGTGTCCCTTGGTATAAATTCGTACTCCCATCCGAAATGCCACATCACGATAACAATACCAGCTGATGCTTTTGCAAGTTTTATATCATTCGCCATCTGGTCAAGGTTACCATAATTATCAAAACGGGTGTTATGTGCCCAGGCAAGACCCGCCCTGTCCGCACGCGCTATCCACTTTGGCGTTGGCGTCTGGCCTAAACCAATAGCATCCATGTACATCGGCACACAGCTATAACCAAGGAAGGCAATGCGCTGACCATTTATCTCTTTTATAACAAAGGAATGCGCCCCGTTAAAATTATTTCCTCCACCAACATATGATATGCCTGCTGCCGTAAGCCTGGACATGCCGTCCTGCATCGCTTCGAAATCCCAGTCCCCGAAGTGGTTGTTGGCTACAGACACTACGTCAAACCCGGCATAGAGAAGGCCGTTAATCGCCCCGGGAGCAGCCCTGAGTGAAACACCGGTAACCTGCTTTGTATCGGTCCCCTTGTCAGAGATGATGCTCTCCAGGTTGCCGACTGTAATATCGGCGCTCTTTAAATAATCGGCAACATAGAGAAACGGGAATTTATAATCGCCATTACCATTGAGTTCGACCGACTCCCCTACGCCGCTGCCGAGGTTGATATCACCGACGATGGTTATTTTTACCTGGCCCGCTGCATGCTCCTGGTCACTGTCGCCCCCGTTGTCTGCCGATGGACCTGATGAACCGTTGTCTGCCGATGGATCTGATGAACCATTGTCACAACCTGCAAAAAGCATAATGCAAAACAAAACTGGAATAATAAACGCCCTCAGATTCAGCTGGATCATCCTGGCCCCCTGCTATTGCAGAATAATAATGATTACCATCAAAAACGGAAATTTGCCCACAATTATAATTATTACATATAAAGTGTCAACAATTAATCCCGATAAACAACCGTATCATTACGGTATACTACAGCCTGTTCGCACCCCTGCATTTCGCATGTTGTTCATGCCGCAATTTTTTTTTGTCAGCATGGTTTCCTGAACTGATAACAGAATATACATTGAGAAGCAGGGATGGTCAATGATTATCGATTTTTTCATGAACTGATTTACGCCGCATGATTTGTTCGACACCCCATTTTTTCAGCAACAAGGAACCTGATCCTGCCTTTCCCGGGTTGAATAAACGACACCGCGCGTTCTGTAAAGGCCGCAATTGACAGCGCCGGGATTATGCCCTGGCTGTCTACACCGCCGGCGGGATTTTATAAGGAATCAGCATCGGCACCCGGGACTGGTATTCCCGGTATCCGTTCCCGAAATCCCGGAGGAGATCCCGTTCCTCAAGCAGCGTGGCAATTATGATCCAGATGGTCCACATGATGTTGAAAAGAAGTTTGTCCTCAGTGAGATCAGGACCGGACCAGATCATGCACAGCGAGAAGAAATATAACGGATGGCGCATCCACCGGTATGGCCCTTTTATTGTCAGGGGAAGCGCTTCCGGTTTCCTGTTATGAATTTTAAGCTTGATTGTTACGGTCCCGAAAGGGTCGAAAAATCCCAGGGATACAATGCCCCGGTAGAATCCTGCAATGCAGAGAATAAATATGATCCGCAGTAACCAGTATATAATACCCCCGGCCATGGCAATAGTACCAGTCCGCTGCCAGAAGAGCACCATGATGAGCAGGGCAATACCTGATGTTATGGCGTAGAAAGCGCCGTAGTAATCGCCGGGTATGATTTTACCCAGCCGGGCGCGGACACCCCTCCTGACCAGGATGCTGTGCTGAAGGAAGAAGAGCATGCAGAGTAAAGCGTCAAACACCAGGGCCGATACAGTGCTGAAGCCCAAAGTGACCAGGGTGAAGGGCCCGAAGAACAGGAACAGGTAAAAAAGTATCAATGATCCTCCTCCCAGGGCGAGAGCGGCATAGATCAGGATATAGACTTTATTGATGCGCATACGTGGTGCTCCAGGTGATTTTTATTCTAATGATACATGCGTTTGCGGGAATGGTCAAATTGTATGAATGGATTATTTGTATGCCTTTCTATGCCCCGGAGGGGGCAAGGCGGAAGGATGTCTATAATGACGCCATCTCTCATCGCAATAACCGGTTCACCACCCGCTGCGCTGGAGGGTCGAACACATACCGGCCTCCTGCCGGTATTCGACACTAGCTCCTCCTTGAGCGTCGCGCAAGAGCACGGAGTCTGGTGCAGACCGGATTCAGCATTCAGTTTTATCTGCCTTTCTTTTTCCGGGCAGATTCAATCTTTTGGAGTTTCTTTTCTGCTTCTATAAAATCCTTCTCTGCCATAGTAGGCTCTGTCAGCTGTTTCACATGAAACAATTCATACTCATCCAGAGTTTTTGTAATGCCTGGTCATGCGATATACTACCGGCATGTTTAAGAAGGTCACGGCCTGACATCTTCAGAAAATCATCAAGCTTATCAATCCAGTCCCTCATATACATCGGCTTGCGGCTTAATGCCTGAAGCTCGGCAAACTCCAGGTAAGCTGTTACAATACGGTTAAGTATATCAAGCTCCTCTTCGCTGAGATAATTCTTTGCCACTGTGACTTCATTTTTTCGTATTGAAGGGCCGGTCCAGTTGGTAATACCCATATTAGGCTTAGATGCATCTGCCCTGCCATATATTATCTCAGCTGCAGTCTGACCGTGAGCTGCCCAGTGCATCTTGTTTTGTATTGTTGCAAAGAATAGTCTGGATTCATCTGATTCAGGGTTGTAATCAATGCTCGTGGCATATATATCGAGCACCTTACGCCAGAAGACCTTTTCCGAAGACCGGATATCACGGATACGAGCAAGGAGTTCATCAAAATAGTTACCGCCGCCTGCGGATTTCAGGCGGTCATCATCCATTGTAAATCCCTTGATTATATATTCCCTTAAGCGTTCGGTTGCCCACATGCGGAATTGTGTACCACGTATGCTGTTTACCCTGTAACCAACCGATATTATCACGTCCAGGTTGTAATATTCAAGTTCACGGGTAACGTCCCTTTTACCCTCATTCTGAACTGTTGCAAAAAATGCAACAGTTGCCTCCTTTGATAATTCTCCTGATTCAAATATATTTTTTAAATGCCTGCTTATACCCGACTTATCAACGTCAAAGAGTTCTGACATCTGGTTTATTGTGAGCCAGACTGTTTCATTCTGCACACGGGTTTCAATGCGTATTTTGCCATCCTGTGACTGGTATAACAGGAACTCGGTATTGGCAGGGATATTTTTTTTAGTCGCCATTGTCATGCTCCTGAATTTTCAGGTTTTGTTTTATATATCTTAATGAATGCCTCAGCATCAATAATGCAACCATTTAATTCAGGATTGATCCTGTATGTTACCCGGTCTTCGTAGTTTTCATGGTCAAAGCCTGTAATGAACCTTTTACTGTTTGTATCTTCATCGCTACACCTCATCCACACCATGCACCTTTACTGATTCCATTTCAGGCAGGGATTCCACCTTCTTCAGCTTTGAGTTTATCATCCTTGCCCTTGTATCGGTCTTGTCCAGTTCCGCCCTTGCGGCATCAACGCACCTGCATCTATAGCGCATCCGATTATTTTATGAGTCAGTTCTTCGTATTCCATAAACATTGACCGTGATTCTCATGATTACAGGATTAACAGGATTTACCAGTCAATACTGGAAACCGCAATCGTCTGAACCGTGATTCTCATGATTACAGGATTAACAGGATTTACCAGTCAATACTGGAAACCGAATCATGAAAATCCTTTAATCCCGTGAATCAAGGTTATGTATTTTGCTTCGATGATTTCTAACATCTCATTACTCCAACGGAGGAATTTTCTTCAGCTGTTCATGCTTTGCCGCAAGTCCCCAGTCTTCAAGAAGCTGAATTTTATATAATTCATACCATTCAAGAACCGCGTTCAAAGCACGTTGCAGTATCAATAGCTCCTTACCATGATAAGCATAATACTCCCTGCCGTTCTGGAATTCCTCCCTGATCCGCTTACTCACTTCTATCCTGAAGTCTTCAGTGATAGATATATAACCTGTATCAAACAGTTTATGAATATCAGACCGCAGCAGCAGACCGTTTGCTGTCTGGTGCGGCCCGGACTCTGTGTATGGTTTAATATGCCCCGGCCAGTTCTTCTATTCTTAATGTGAACATGTAATATTGAGAATCGACCTTGTATATTACATTGCCGTCTTTGTCGAAGTATTTACCTATAAGGTCCTTTTTGCTAAGGTTGCAGAAATCCAGCTGCTGTTTAAGAGCTCTGGATTTAAAGTTTATTAAAGACAGTTCCTTATCAGTAATTACTTTCAGTTTATCGTTATCTATGACTGCGTCGTGGACTGTGTACATACTCATAAATTATAACTCCTTATGCCTGCTGTGTATATTCAGTAAACCAGTTTCTGCAGTAATCACTATCTTTTGCAGACTCATCAATATCAAAAGGCCAGAGAACTAATGGAACACCTTTAGTATCATTATATTTAAAGAAAACAGGTTCCCTGAATTTTTCATTTTCCGGATAAATTAAAACCAGACGAAGATCCTTATGATCCGCTTCATAAATCTTTGCGTATGACAACAACTGGTACATATCGGCCTGGGACACACCGTATTTATTCGCCCTGTCCGTGCTATCAATGAGCTTCCACTTCGCATCCATAATATAAAATGTATCACCCGCTGAAGCGGTTATATCAGTTACAACCTGGAATATGCCTTTATCATTCTCTTTCGCAAGATATTTCTCCCTGCTCTGCGCTTTGAATTCATTAAAGATCCCGCTCTGCCGCAGAACAGATGTAACATAGCTTTCAAAGACTTCATTCATCGGGAAAAGTATTGCATTCACCCTGCCGTTACCCTTCCAGTTGGTAAAGCTCTCCCCCTGAAGAAACACCCTGCACCATTTAAGCACGGTATCATAATGCTTCATGAGCCTGTTGTTAACGCATTTGCCAAAATCGCCCTTAATATCACCGGACTCATTTACATCATCAAATATAAAGACAAGCTCGCGCAGCTTCTTGATATTATCATTGCTTCCGGACGTTTTAAGGAGTAACGACAATGTGGATTTAATCAGCCTGTTTTCAGGCCTGTCACGGATAAAATCATCATACTCTATATAGAACCGCTCTTTGTGAATGATGTTTTTTTTAATATGATCATTAATTCGAAGCTTACCCTTCAGAAATTTCGAATTCTCCTCCATTGTCACATAACCGGACCTAATACCCTGCCGCACGAGCTCATTCATCTCTTTAATAAAAAGGTGTATGAATATCTCCATGATATGCATTTTATATGTCGCGATGTCAGATTCATTGAATTGTTTGAACGGTGAGTCCTTCACAGTGCGGAGCATACGCAGAAAGAGTTTGCGTGTATCAGGTATACTCTCCTCTTCCTTATTCCGCTCTCGATGGATTTTCGGTAGTATCTCTATTACAAGGCCACTATCTGTCTGTATTACACCAACGTAGTTACGGGCCTGCAGACACCGGCCAATACCCTTTTTATGCGTAAGGGAGAAGAATTCGCGGCCTTCACTTTCAGCGTCACCTGTATTACGGAGTACAAAGTCTTCCAGATGATCATAATCATGCTTTTTTATGTAAAGCACATCACCATGCTCCTTCTCTGCATTTGAAGGAGCAATTACACCGTATTCACAGATTGTATGGTGTCTTATCCGGTGATTCATAAACTATTCAACCGGGAGCTAATCCTTATATTTTTCGCATAGACCCGATATTTCCGGCAATATAGCCGGCAAGTCATAACGTATTGTTTTCCAGATAACATCTGCATCCACCCCAAAATAACCATGAATAAGCTTATCCCTCATCCTTGCCATAACTGACCATGGTATATCAGGATTAAATGCAGTTATTTCAGGTTTTATACTCTTTGCGGCCTCACCAATTATTTCAATTTTCCTTATTACCGCGCTGAATGTTTTATCATCTGTTTTAAATGCTTCAAAGGAGATACCGGATGTGAACTCAATTATTGACTCAATGGCGTTCTTTATATCATTCAAATACAGCGACTGTTTTCGTATCATATCATAATTACCTCTGACATGATCACACCCTTCAACTCCGGTCTTATGGCATTCTCCCGTACAAGATCAATTTTCCTGTTCAGAACTGTTTCAAGGTACTCCTCGGTCTTCAGGAATTCAATCATGCCCGGTATTTCACTGAATTCAACAAGTATATCGATATCACTGTCAGGGGTTTCCTCACCGCGCGCGAAAGATCCGAACACCCCAAGCCGTGTCACCTTATATTTATCATAGAGATTTCTTTTCTCAATCCGCAGCTTTGATATTATTTCCTGGTTCATTTCAGCTCCTGATTTTCTGACGTAGATAATGATAGTATAAATATATAATCTATTCTTTCAAGAATAAATTCCTGCCAGAATTTTACCGGTATATTTTAATGAATGCCTCAGCATCAATATTGCATCCGCTTAATTCGGGATTTATACTGTAGGTTACCCGGTCTTCGTAGTTTTCATGGTCAAAACCCAGTACGGATTTTTCGCTGAAGAGCCTGCTCTGTATGAACCTTGTTTTATTTATATCATCTTCAAATGATGTGGTATCTTTTTCACCGCCCTTCAACTGTTTATAATGATCCCCAATCACAAGCTGTATCTTCTCCCAGTCTTCGTAAAAGTACTCCTGCAGCAGGGGGATTATCTTTGTTGAAAAGATCCCGCATAGTGCCGGATACTGTTCTTCATTTTCAAGTTTAGCAAGATTGATAAAGTATGCATGACCGATTGTATGATCGCGGTCGTAAAGAAATTCGATACGTTCATTCATCTTTGAGAGCATTGCTTTTATGTCGATTCCATTGACGTTTAATCCGTCAAGTGTTGAAAGGTCAGGCATCATCTCCTGGAATGTAAAATGACGGCGCAGTGCTGTATCCATGAGCGCGATTGACCGGTCTGCGGTATTCATTGTGCCCACTATGTAGAGGTTTGATGGTACGCCGAATTTTTCTTTTGAGTAAGGGAGTGTCACAGTCAGTTCGTTTTCTGCACCCAGACGTTTGTCCTCTTCTATGAGTGTTATTAGTTCGCCGAAGATTTTGGATATGTTGCCGCGGTTGATTTCGTCTATGAATAGCGCATAGTTATTACCGGGATCATTTTTTGCTTTTAATGCAATTCTTTTAAATATACCTGCTTCAATATTATAAACGATTGAATCCATGTCTTCATTGTCCGATAGTACCGGCTTAATACCCTCAATGAATTCCTCGTATGAATATGACTGGTGAAATGTCACAAATTCATACCTTGTATCAATAGAAACAATTTCATTATCTTCTTCCGAACTGTTAATTATTTCCATGATTTCAGGTGCTTCATTCTGAACAACGGTTTCATCAATTGACCATAAGGATTTTTCATCTTTACTGAAGAAGTATGGTGCAGCTCTTCTTGTGTATTTGACAAATTCACAATCAAGAAGAGTGTGCTGCTGCAGCATTGCCCAGATCATCGCCCTGGGATTAGCCTGATTACTTATTTCTATTTTTGCTTTTACCAGTTCATGATTTAATATTTCTGTTACAGAGGTCTTTTTCAGTTTATATACAGCCGCAGCAACGAGCTGCCACCAGGCGTATTTTTCAGCGATTCTTTTGAGTCTTTCATCTTTATCAAGAGGTTTACTCTTTTCTGTAAACATGTCAAAATAACTTTCTTTGAGCAAATAAGTTTTGCCTGTTCCAGGAGGGCCATAGAGGATCGTGTTTAAAGATAATGTATTCATGTTTTTATCACTTCCTCGATTAATATTTTTTTGCTCTCTGTTTTCATAATCTTCATTAAAAATCATTTTTACATGCTCATCATTAGACAACTTGTGAATAGTTTGTCCATAACCAAGTTGAAATTTTCTATCAATTGGAGCATCTAACCATTTCACCTTAATCCTGTGGGCTAATCTATCTTTATCATAGCTATAAAAATCATCGCCACCAACAGCTTCTGCTATGCCAACAATTGATAAAAATGCCACATAACCTTTAGGGCTGCCATCTGACTTTACAGCAATTTTATCACCAGGCTTAATGTTTAAAAATTTTTTAAGACAATTATATGATTTAGGGGGTTCACCATTTTTTGACAGGTAACCAACAATTTCTTCTTCAGATTTACCGACTAATTCCTTTAAATCATAATCACGGGCAAAACCTGTGGAAATAACATTTTCTCTGAGCATATCAGGAAAGACATCTTCAGTGCTGCCGTACTTTGAGCCAATGATATAATAATTAATCTCTTTTTTATTTTGTTTCTGGTTCCACGCATCAAGTGATATATCCTTAAAAACTTTATCATCGAATTTCTTTGTAATTTCGTCCATTATTTCATAATATTTCTTATAATCAAGTTCATCAAAGTCTTCTCCAGTATATTCCTTCATCACACTGTCAAGACTCAGGTATTTGTCAGGCATTATCCAGAAAAGCCCGATTGTAATATTTATTCTCACACCTTTAATGTTTAAAACGCTGTTGAAAGTATTTTCAGTTATTTCTGATGTGACCGCTTCCCTGAATAATTTCCATAGAAGTTTTATATCATTTTCACCACGTTCATATTTATAGGCAAATAGCCAGGACTTCAGATTTGCCATGACCGGTATACCATCGAAATCATCAGGGAGATCGGATTTAAGATTAAACACATTCTTAAGTTCTGTAAGTATCTGCTTCCGGTTATCATTAGTAATCCCGCGATTGAAACTTGAATAAAAAGTAAACGGATCGATCTCTCTGAGTTCCGATGTTTCATTCATTGAGGGTTTATCCTGTATCGGTATCATGGGGATGCCGGTTGCTGTTATCTTTTTGATTATATCAAGGAGATCGTTCTGCCTGTTCTCGTAATTAAGGAGTTTAACAGAGAGTTCTTTGTATATTGGTATCCATGTGAAGTTTGACATTTTCATCACCTACTACATTATATCTTCTTCAAAAAACAGTATCTTTTTCATTTTCATCGACCTTAAAGATTTTATTTATGACAACCCGGATGTTCCGGATGATATTAAGCGCATACCTTCAATTCATCTGCTAAATGCAGATAATTCATAAACTGAAATACCGTTACTTTCAGGGGACATCTATCCTGGCACAGGGGTAGCCTGAATGAAAAATCTCAAAATGGACATTTATTTTGATGTATCCTGTCCATTCTCACCGGATGTGTTATTCTCTTCAGTCTGTTCATAAATCTTCATAAACTGCTTTAATCCGGGTTTTAACGGCTCAAGGTTTATTACTTCATCGTTTTGCCGTCCTTCATAGCTTAAAGCACGGATGGCCATTGTTTTTGAAGCGATCATATCGGTAAGTACTGTCTGAATTTCCTCTTCGCTATTTATAAAAGCTGCCGCGCCCTCGTAATATACAGTCATTTCTTTCGCTTCGTTTTTATCAAACCTGATGTAGAATATGCTATCGTCCCCGCTGTTAAGATACCTGCTGCCGAAAAAGAATTTAATTGTATCGATTTTTTTATCATCACCCGCATCGAACAGGACTATTGAAAAATTATCATTTATTGACGCAATGTAAATCTTTGTTATTTCATCTGTCATGATATCCTGGTTTGATGAAACCTGCCAGATCTCTTTGGCCGTTTTTTTCTCTTTTGTTTCTTTAGTATCTTTAATTTCCTTTTTCGGAATATCTTTGGAATCCAGACCTGCCGGGATTAAAGCCAGGAGAAGTAAAGCTGCAATGATGTTTTTTTTCATGATATATTACCTCGTGTTATTTGTTTAACCGGTTCATATTGTAACTCATAACCTACTCCGCGACCATACCCAGACCGTAACTCTCTTCAACATCATAAACTTCATTCTCGCAGAGCAGTTCCGCCTGTTCCATAACAGTCTTCACCGCGTTGTCCTGCTGGTCCGGCGGATAACCGTATTTGCGCAGGAGCTGTTTTATCTTTGTCCTCATCCTCGCGCGGACCGATTCCTTAAGTTTCCAATCGATAGTTATATTTTTTCTTATAGATTCAGCAAGGTCATGGGCTATCTGCTTCAGTATATCATCCCCCATGATCTTCACAGCGGCATCATTGACACAAAGCGCGTCATAGAAAGCGAGTTCATCTTCGCTAAGTCCCAGGTCTTCACCGCGCTTCATTGATGCTTCCATATCCTTAGCCATTTTAATCAGCTCTTCAATGATCTCAATGTTGGTTATCGCCTGATTGGTGTACCTGTTCAATGCCTCTTTAAGCATCTCGGAAAACTTCTTCGATTCCACAAGCTGCTTGCGGGACATCAGTTTTATCTTACCTTCGATAAGCCGTTTCAGCAGTTCAGCAGCGAGGTTCTTGTACTGTATATTCCGAACTTCATCAATAAAATCATCGGAAAGAATAGACATCTCCGGTTTATCCATCTTCAGGGCTTCAAATACATCTATCACCTCTTCAGATATTATAGACTTTGAAACAAGCTGATTTACCGCAGCTTCAATATCCTCTCTGGTTTTACCGGTCTTTCTGAATATATTTTCCTGCCTGATTTTCATTATGTTGGCTTTAATCGCTTTAAAGAATCCTATTTCAAGACTAAGAGCTTTTGCTTCATCTGTTGTGGCGCATAGTGACTGGGCCTTTTCCAGTTCAACAACTGTCTTCAGATAATCCTTCTCCCTTACTGTTCCAAGCCCCATGACGAAGTTCATACCTGCGATTATGGTTTTCATCCTTTCAGCGGGTGTACCTTTTATAAAGAGTGAATAGTCAAGCTTGTGGAGTATTCCCCGCACTATCTCGTACTTCTCTTTGAAGATTGAAAGCACCAGATTAATATCTATGCCGGCAGTATCCCGGTCTGTTTCTGTATATTGTGAAAGCGCCCTTTTTAGAAACTCCGCGATACCCAGGTAATCTACGATGAGCCCGCCTTTCTTATCCCTGAACACCCTGTTTACACGGGCTATAGCCTGCATCAGGCTGTGCCCGCGCATGGGCTTGTCTATATACATGGTATCCATTGATGGAACGTCAAAGCCCGTGAGCCACATGTCGCGGACAATTACTATCTTTAAGGGATCATTAACATCCTTCATTCTTTTGGCCATATCTTCACGGCCTTTTTTATTCCTTACATGCTGCTGCCATTCCTGCTTGTCAGAGGCAGAGCCGGTCATTACAACCTTTATCTTACCTTCACGGTCATCTTTATTATGCCAGTCCGGTCTTAGTTTTACTATTTCATTATAGAGATCAACTGCAATACGGCGGGACATTACAACGATCATCGCCTTGCCGTAGATTATTGATTCACGGGTTTCATAATGACCAACTATATCCGCCGCAAGTTCCCTTAACCTGCTCTCTGATCCCACAACAGCCTCAAGCCTTGCCCATCTTGATTTGAGTTTATCCCTGTAGCTCTCCTCCTGGTACTCGGTTATTTCATCAAACTCATCATCAAGAAGCCCTGAGGCGCTCTCCTTTATGGCGAGTTTTACCAGCCTGCTTTCGTAGAATATCCTTACAGTAGACTTATCCTCAACTGAACGGCTCATGTCGTATATATCTATATAGTCGCCGAATACCGCCGGTGTGCTGCGGTCTTCAAGGTCAACGGGTGTTCCTGTGAATCCTATAAACGAAGCATTGGGGAGAGCGTCACGCATATGTTTTGCGTAACCGTATTTAACATCTGATGTGTCGGCATTTTTACTTGAGATTTCCGCCTGAAATCCGTACTGGCTTCTGTGCGCCTCGTCTGCTATTACTATGACATTTTTACGCTCTGTAAGTACAGGGAATGCATCCTCCTCTTCAAAGGGGGAGAACTTCTGTATTGTAGTGAATATAATTCCGCCGGATTCCACAGTGAGCAGTTCCCGGAGTTTTGCCCTGCTGGTTGCCTGCCTTGGTGTCTGGCGAAGGATCGCTTCTGATTTAGAGAATGTGCCGAAGAGCTGTTCATCAAGGTCGTTTCTGTCTGTGAGGACTATAATTGTAGGATTGCCGAATGCCTGTACAGCCTTTGCAGCATAGAATACCATTGTAAGGCTTTTACCAGATCCCTGGGTATGCCACACAATACCGATCCGCCTGTCACTCTTTGCAGCCAGGGCCTTGTGCGTATTTTCAACTGCCTTGTTTACCGCATGGTACTGGTGATACCCGGCAATGATCTTTGATATGGAACTGCCGTCATCCTGAAAGAGTATAAAGTTTTTTATAATGTCAAGGAAACGTCTCTTTTCAAACATCCCCTTTATCATGGTTTCAAGCTGCGGTTCGGTGATCTTTAATATTTTGTCTCCATCCCCGGTACGCCATGACATAAACCTTTCAAAGCTTGAGGTCATGGATCCGGCTTTAGCGAACGTGCCGTCACTTAATACACAAAAGCTGTTATACGTGAATATGGATGAAATGTCTTTGATGTATGTCTCTATCTGGTGAAACGCCTTCTGGATATCTGTATCTTCATGCGACGCGCTTTTAAGTTCGAATATTACAAGTGGAATTCCATTAACAAAAATGATTATATCCGGCCTGCGGTTTACACCGTTTTCAATTACAGTAAACTGGTTTACAGCAGCCCGGTCGTTATTGTCAGGATTATCGAAGTCGAAGAGGTAAACCTTCTCTGTTTTAACAGTGCCGTCGGGCCTGTTAAACTGCACATCAATGCCGTCAGTAATCATTTTCTGGAAGTTGCGGTTGTTAATTATTAAAGAGGGGCTTTCTGTTATAAGTATTTTGCGTATCGCGTCATCAATGGCCGAGGCCGGAACTTTTTTATTTATGCGGGCAAGGGCATCACGGAGCCGTGCTTCAAGTATGACCTGGCCGTAGTTCTCCCTTTCCGGAGAATCGCCGTCGCAGGCGATATCGGGGCCGAATACTACACTATATCCAAGGGATTCAAACCATGAGAGGGCTGCCTGTTCAAGAGTATCTTCTGTGAAGAGGTTCATGGATTATCTCCGGATAGCCATTTTTTTACAGTCAGGATCTCTTTATCTTTCACTTCGATAAGTTTGTTTATCAATGATTTAAAATTCTCGTCTTTTTCATAATGATATCTGTCATGCAGTTTGATACCATCATCAGGCAATGAATAATCGGACATTTTAATCCCGGAATCAAAAGCACGGGAGATAATCCACTCCTCAAGACGTGGAGAGAGCATTACCAAGGTAATACCATTATTCTCTTTACGGGAAAACCTTTTAACGTTACCTAAACTTTCAACCTCTTCATAAGAACTGACAAAATCCCTTGTATGCGCACTGCCGGGATCTTCATCAATTAACCCTATGCCCGACATGGTGGATTTTTTTCTTAGATAATTCAGAATATTCCCCCTGCCATTCTGATGCAGAATCTTTACATTGTTTTCAGATAGAAGAAGCTGAACCAGCTTTTCGTCTGCGTTACATTCAACAGCTATGGCCATAATCTACTTACCTGTAAAATGGTCAATTGCAAGGAACGGGTCCTGTTCCAGGAGGTCTGCGATATCTGCTTCAGAGAGTTGTCTTATTTTTGTCTGGTAGTCCTCATAGTAAACAGCTACAACATTGACATCTTCGATTTTTGCTTTTTCAACTATTGCGTTAAGCAGATAAGGATTATGTGTCGCTATAAAATACTGGTTTGATTTATCTGCAGCTATAACCTCACCGAGATGCTTTGTATAATACGGGAACGCATGGGCTTCAGGCTCTTCAAATACAAGGGTTGAGTCTTTGTTTGACTTTATGGCAAGCATGTAGAAAATGATGCGAAGCAGAGTATCGGACGTCATGCTGTAAGGGTATGATATGACAACACCATCCTCAATCTTTTGAACTTCTATAGTTTTATCCTGAGGTTTAAAGACAGGATTTAATCCGTATGGTTTAAAAAGAGCAGCTATCATTTCACGATTCTCTTTACTTGAATAGGCTGTCATAAAAAGATTGTCGCCGTCGGGTGTCGATAGTTTAGAAGAAGCGCCAGTTGAAATCTTTACATCTTTACGATATTTATAATAATAAACATCCTGAACCGGATTTGACCAATGAGGTGTAAACTCACCCTGACTATTCATAATGGCAAACGGTTCATCTTTACCGGGCATTAGAAAACCATAATAATCATTAACTGACTTTAATTCAATTTCATATGTTTTTTCTTTTATTATTTTTATCTTCACAGATTCATCCAGAATACTGTCATAAAAGAGATTATTAGGGTATTCAAATCTTACAAAATCTTTCAATGTTCTGCGCGGATAGTTATCAAAAAAACATAAGAACCCTAATGCTTCAAGAATATTAGATTTCCCCGTGTTCGGTTCACCGATAAACAGGTTTACTCTTTTGCATTCAAGGGAAAGAGATTTTATCGATTTGAAGTTATTTATAATTAATGTTTTTATCATGGTGTTTCTCCTTAAAATCTGACCTCACCCACCGCAAGCGGTTCCCCCTCAGATGAACGTTTTTTCGGACGTTGTGTCCGCGTTCGACAGTGCGATCACGATGATCGCCTGCAAGCATCAGCAGGATGCTGAAACCATGCCTGCCTGGCGCATCCGTGCGCGTCGTCCACATGGATAGGGATTTTTATCCATACCCGATATTTTATAACAGCAGTCTCTTCCTGTTTAATTATTCATCAGACCCGCAGCATTTCTTGTACTTCTTCCCGCTGCCGCATGGACAGGGGTCGTTTCTTCCCGGCTTTTCAGCATTCTTTTCTATTGCCGGCTGATATAAGCCACCCTTTTCTTTATTGTATTCTTTTATAAAAGATTCAAGCTGTTTTTTATCTGTGAAATCTACACCTTTATTTTCAGCTTCTTTAAGGAGTGATTTTCCGATCCCCCAATGATCCTCATCATTTGCTTCATCCATTATACGTTCTGTAATTCCCTGCAATCTCCGGATAATGTTATTGCCATCGGCAATATACCCTTTATCCGCGCAGAATTTCATGAATGCCGTCATTACAGGTTCGATGGACAGAAAATACCCGTCATCAGCCATGACTTTCGCGGGTATTATTTCCGTCAGACACTCAACAACACGCCGTGCGTTCCAGTTTACAGGAGTGATCAGGAAATAATTATACATCATTTCGCTGAAGGTTGTTATTATAGATTCAGCTTCATCCTTCTCTTTATGTTTCAGCTTCATGTAAAGTGAAGTTTTCTTAAACTCATCTACATAACCGGCGACTGATACTTTTAAAAGCTCAAAGCTTTTGTCGGAATACTTTTTATCGCAAATCTCAGCAAGGGCTTTATCCTCATCTATTACCAGGCAATCTATAACTGTTTTTGCGTCAACAATCATCGCAGTTACACTCTGCTCTCTTACCGGTTTTTCAGGCTCATCAAATGCCGCCATTATAAGCTCAACAACATAATCGACAAGGTCGGGCTGGTTATTCGGAGTATAAAGTTCCACAGCTATTTCAGAATCACTCATGTCTTTTAAATAAACCCGCTCCTGATATTGTACAAAATTCCTGTCGAACTGCTCGTAAAGATAATCATCACTTATCTCTTTATTCCGGCCAAGGATTTTCTTTACAACATACCATCCTACTTCGACCAAACTTAGAAGAATACTTTTTTCAACATCATTCAGTTCATCACGGTTCATCAGAAATTCGCAAATCCCGGGCTGTTCATCAAAAATGAGTTCCAGCTCTGTATCCATGGCTTTGTTACCTTTTTTGAAGAGCCCGGTGACAAGTTCTTTTATATCTTCAAAGGTCATCTGTTTCATATGACTTCAATCCTTAATCCCCAGCGCATGCCAGTACGGAGCAAAACTCTGCTCGACCAGGCCTGTAATAATCTCAATAAACGGATCATAATCACCATGAACATGAGACCTGTCCAGCGCTTCGTAATATTCCAGCCTTCTTTCAACAGGAAGAATTACAGCGGGGAACCCGCCCTTCATAAGTTCAAAATTCATTATCAGCCTTGCGGTCCTTCCGTTACCGTCAACAAAGGGATGTATCTTAACGAAATCCGAATGGAGCCGTGCCGCAAGTTCAACCGTGTGAAGTTCATCCGCCATTTTATTATACCATGCTTCAAGGGCATCCATCTCTCCCGGCACAAGGAACGAATCAGGCGGTATATTTTCCGCGCCTGACACAGTTACGTTTACCTTCCTGTACACACCGGCGTTTTCATCATCAATATTTTTAAGTATGAGCGCATGTATACGCTTTATCAATCCTGCTGAAAGCTTTTCATTATGCTTTATAATATCTTCAACATAAAAAATCGCTTCGCGGTGATTTACCGCTTCAAAATGTTCGCGAAGGGTTTTGCCGCCCACGGTAATACCTTCAAGGGCCACCTTTGTTTCTTTCAGCGTCAGGGTGTTCCCTTCAATGGCATTTGAATTATATGTCCATCGGAGCACAAGGTCCTCGTGGAGGTTCTGTACCACTTCAGGAGGGAGCGGACGCAGGGAATTGAGTCTGCTTTTTAATAAGTCGAGTTTATCAAATCTGCTCATGCAATCTTCCTTGATATAATATAATAAAACGCCCTGTAAAGATAACGCCCTCACCCGGCCTACTGGCCACCCTCTCCCACTTGATGAACGGATGAGGGAGAGGGTTTAATTCACACACTCAAACAGCATACTCAAAACTCTTCACAATCTCTTCCGGTACACGGAGTTCTCCGGACTTCAGTTTTGAAGGATAAAATTATTAGCAAGCGCTGTCGCGCCTATCTGCAGATCATACGGTCCAATCGGAGTGCCGGCAATTTCAAGATCTGCCCGTATCCTGCCGCATAAGTCAGATACCGATCCATCAAATCCGGCATCTTCAAAGCAATTTAAGAATTCCCGAAGCGATTCAAGTGTCTCTTCTTTTTTCCTGCTTTTATATGCACCATAGAAAAGCTCAAATCGTACAACCGAGGGTATCACAACTTTCCTGTTATCAATCGCAGATATTTTCACTGCAATATTTTCCGAATTCCCTTTCAATATCTTTATGCAGACATTTGTATCAAGTAGATACTTCATAACTCGTCTCTTTTTTCATAATCACCCTGCGAGGTTCTTTCCGGGAAATCAGGTATTGTACCATAAAAATCTTTCAATGTTTTACTTTTTACGGAAGGGATTTCATCTTCCATAATAAAAATTATTTCACCTTTCTTGTTTATAAATTCTCTGGGCACTTTTATTGTCTCTGGTATTTCATCGTATGTTTTTTTCACAGCATTCATCTCAAACCTCCAGTATATAATATATCTTAATCACTTAATACCACCTGAGTCAAGTATCCTTTATGTTTTGCTATTTCATAATTAATACGTCTAAAACCCGATATATATAAAACTTTTTGTTTTTTTAATATTATTTATTCATTTTCAGAATCAGACAGTTTCCTCAAAACTCTTTACTATCTCTTCAGGTACACGGAGTTCCCCGGACATCAGTTTGGGGAGGAGAGAGTCACGGAGGGTGGAGAGAGTTTGAGATTGCATTGTATTATTATGAATCTCATCAAATAATGGACTAACAACAAACTCATATATTGACAGTATATTGAAGTCAGGCTTGGTTATCTTTATCTTTCTGAATGTATCTGTAGTTATTGTATTAAACACAGACCCATGTGAATTCTGTTTCAATCTGCTAATTAAATCCAACGTTTGTTCATAAACGTAGTACTGGTTAAAACCATCACTACCGATCAATGCATAACAAGATTGATTCATAGCCATATCTAGGCCCGTCATGCATATTTTTCCAACAGTACCTCTAGCTGTTATAAACACTGAATTCTTTTTATATAATTTACTATTACAATTACGAAGACCTTCTTCAGTTATATATTCTTCAGTGTTAAATATATATGCAGATTCCTCAATATCCTTTGGTGTAAAAAAAGGTATTGTACCATTCCAGTAATTATCATTTTTTTTAGAAGGTGTTCCACCACCTAATACGTTTATTATATCTGTATAATAAACTGACTCCCACCCTTCCGGTATCTGTCCAAGTTCGCTGTCGATCATTTTACCGCCGGAGGATTTGTAGCCGACCTCACCCACCGCAAGCGGTCCCCCCTCTCCAGATTGGAGAGGGTTTACTGTATCATCGGCCTTTTTTACTTTGTATATATTATTAACTTCAGCTACACGGTTCGACATACTTTCCAACTGAGAAGCCGAAGCCTGAGTTATTGGCTTGCCCTGAGCGAAGTCGAAGGGAAATTCAAAGTCTACAAACCACTGTTTGAATATGGCCTGTGCTGTTGCTTCGAGGGTTCGGTTCATCTGATTGTTCAGTTCTATTTTGTCGTCTATGGATGACAGGATTTCTGCTATTGCGCGTTGTTCCGGGAGAGGGGGGAGATTTATTTTATAATCCAATAGAGCATTAATTTGCATATTTGGTTGAGTTGAAGTACCACCAGATATTGCATCAATATGACTGTAATAATCTGATGTCCGAAAATTATAATATAAATATGTTGAATCACACAATTTTTTATTTGCTCTTAATCTAATAAGACCATTATTAAAAACAGATAGTAAATCATTCTTGATAATACAATTTACACCTATAGATGCTCCTGTTCTTGCAATTATGATATCATGTTTTTTCAACTGAAATCTGTCAAAGTTCCTTCTTTCAACATTAGTAAAACCCCAATCGTGATATGCTTTTGCTTGTGAAACATCCTGTATTCTTAAACATTTGATTCCAGTATCATTCTCAACGATAGGTGCTCTTTTAATTGCATCCAATCCTGTATTACCAGAATGAATTATTTCACTAATTTTAATTTCTTTCCATTCCATATGTTTTTTCGCTCTTTATTATGGTAATAAAAATTATACCACTTTAACAAAATACTTTAATATCCTTTCACCATATAAATGATTATCTATTAATGCTTTTTCAATTTGAGTTGCATTACAGCTACTCGGATTTTTATCACTTAAAAATGTATTGAATGTCTCGATTGCTTTATAAAAACTAGTTAATGAATTCATATCAAGGCATACTGTATTTTCTGGGGCATGCGCTTGAGAATCGAGGGTACTCGATGGATGAAATAACGCTGGAATAGCTTTAGTTGAATTATATTTATTTCTAAACCAATTCATACTAACACTAAGTTGACCTATCTCTGCTTTAGATATAAACTTTCTATTGGTACTTACTTCACTTTTAATTTCTAATATTAAAAATTTTCCTGCTAATAAATCAATCAAGACATCTGGTCCATCATCTTTCTCATTATCCGGACGTGAAGCGGAAAATCCTAATAAACTAAACAAGTTTTTAAATGCCTCTTCACAAATAGTATAATTTGAACCAAAGTAAATTTTACTTAACTCTGACTTAATTTCAACAATAGCCGCATTTGCATTTACATGCTCTTTAAACCATTTTTCCACATTTGCGGATTGTTCTTTTGAAGCTTTATTATTTTTACTATAATCAATACTAATATCATTTATAAGCATCTGATTATTCATCTCAAAAGCTTTTTTTTGAATATCTAACGAATATGTTTTATCTTGCAAATAACTATATTTTGCAATTTTTTGTAAATACCAACCATTATCATAATTATCAATTTGTTGTTCATTTGATGCTATTGTTTCTCTAAGTATTTTTATAGCACTTGATATATTATTAACTGAATATTCATAATAACTCAAGTGTTCCGCATATGCGATGTTACAATATAATTCATTCACCTGCTTGTGTGTTGAATCCATCAATTTTGTTTGATGATATTTTTGCCACCCCTCATCTCTTGTTAAACATTTATTTATAAGTTCTTCGATTTCATTTAGCGAATTATCTTCACTAATATTTTGAGCAATACCCAAACTCATTTTTATTTGTGCACTTGTTTCAGGTGAAAATAATTCAAGATTATCGATCCGTCCAATAAAATATGTTATATCAGCACCAGTTATCAATACAACTGCGTAATCATTTCGAGATCTAACAGCACGCCCCATACCCTGTTCAATTTTTTGTGCAATATTTGCTCGAGTAAATAATGAATTAAACCTAACTCCTAATTGATATTTCTCATCTAATGAAGAACCCATTGGTAAATCATTGATTACCAAAATTCTACAACAATCATCAGGCAGATCAATCCCATCATATCTATTGACAATTATAACAAAATTATCATTTTTTTCTTTAAGTACTTGTATACCTTCCGTTAAACTTTCATTAATAACAATAGCTTCATAATCTTCCCACTTCTTGCTTCTTTCAAAGGATGGAGTCAGAACTACAACATTATAATTTTTCTTTGAATAATTTGAGCACAATAGAGCTATATCGGAAATTGTTATTTTATGACTAACTAACTCTGGACAAATAATCATTTTTTCTCCAATTTCTCCCGGATTGTTTGGTATTAAAACATTATTGATAAATTCAGGTTTAACACCGAATTCACGTGCGAGTATGGATTCATCAGAAAGTGTTGCTGTCATGAATATTCTTCTTTGAGCATTATTAAGTGAGGGTATTCCATGACAGGGAATAACTTCCGGTATTATCTCTATATGCTTTCCGCTAATATAACAATTACAGAATTTCAATTCATTGCGAATTAAATGCCAATTAAAAATTTTTATTGAGTTATCATCAGATAAATTATCAATTATTCTTTTTAATTTAGTATAAATTGTTTCAAAGTTATCAAACCAAAACCAGTATGGTATCATCATTAATGAATCAGATCGTCCACTGGAAATATCTTCCAACGTTTTTAACGACTGTTTTCTTAATGGATCACTAAATAATTTATATAAATCATCAACGCCTTTAGTTGTTCTTTCTAACCGAAGAGATGAACTTTCTTTAGCAATATTAATACACGAATGAGCATCATCAATTATAATTGTCCCTATATTGATTAACTCTTTACCACTTTTATTTAAACCAAATTTTGATTGCCCATTAAAAAGTCTCTGGAAGGTTGTTATTGAAATTTTTTTTGAATTTAAAAATTCCAATGATAAAGGTCCCGATTCATCTCTAATAACATCCAATCCAAACTTATTGGCTTCTACATATACTTGATCAGCTAAATATTTATTTGGAGATAAATACAAAACAGGACCAAGCTTGTCATTCAAGGATGATTGAGCAATTAGTAATCCCAATAAAGTCTTACCAGCACCGGTATTCATTTTAATTAATGAATCCGCTTGTTTTCTAATTGTATACCATTTTTCGAGAATTTCCTGTTGATCACCTCTTAGTGTATATCGATTTTTAATTACTTCATTTAAACTTCCAAAAATTTTTATTGGATGTATTAAAGGTTGAATTTTTTCTTTTTTTAGAAGATCATCAAAATCTAGCATTCCATTCTCTCATCGATTTATCATATTATAAAATATAAATCATTAATTTTTAATTTATTTTATTCTATATTCGTATCTTAAATAATTTAAAATCAATCAACATATTACAGTTAATCTTATCAAATGGCTTCTCCTAAATTTCTCCCCCCGCGTAGGTATGGGTTCAAACCCATACCTACGCGGGGAAATCGTGCGTATCCTCTTCCTCTTCATGATCCTTCTGCTGCATCTTTATATATTGAAACACCCTGTCGAACGACGACTCATCAACCGTAAATGCGCTGTATCCGTTCTGCCACCGCAGGCCTTCAATCATCCTTGATGAATACCCCTTGATATGCTTAACAATATGCGCCACTGCATATTTTGGCGGCAGGGTCATCAATATATGAATATGATCCTTATATCCATTTACAATATGAACCAGAAAACCCAACTCTTCGGCCTTCTCTTTTGCGCAATCCCTGACGCGGGAAATAATTTCATTGTCAATAGATTGCTCCCTGTATTTTGTCCCGAAGACAATATGGTAATCCAGCCGCGTATATGTTTTGTTTGTCTTAATCATTTTCTGTCATAAATTTCTATTAAGGAGGGGTTTAAACCCCTCCGATTTTACAGAGACCTCACACCTCAAACCCAATACCCTTCAAATTATCCCTTATCCTCTTCTCCAAATGCTCACTCTTTACAAACTGCTCAGCCAACTCCTCGGTCAACCGCTGCATCTTCAACTCAAACGGTTCCCCGTCATCTTCCTTCTCTTCAATCCCCACATAACGCCCTGGAGTAAGTATATATTCATGTTCCCGCATCTCATCAATCTTAACCGACTTGCAGAAGCCTGGAATATCGGTATAACTATCAGTTGCGGCCCCTGAGTGATCGCCGCTTTTTAACAAATCAGTTTTATCTTTGCTTTTAGTTAGCGGCGATTGTATCGAAGGGCCCGCTTTCCACGCATGGTAAGCCCCCGCAATCCTCTTAACATCTTCATCCGAAAGCTCCCTGTGCACCCTGTCAACCAGGGCCCCCATCTTCCGTGCGTCAATAAACAGAGTCTCACCCTTTCTGCTTCTATATTTAGGGTTCTCCTTGTTACGGTTTACAAACCAGAGCGACACCGGAATACCTGTCGAATAAAACAGCTGCCCGGGCATTGCTATTATGCAGTCCACAAGATCATCTTCAATAATGTTCTTTCTTATTTCACCCTCGCTCGATGTGCTGGTGCTTAAACTACCATTGGCAAGTACAAACCCCGCAACTCCATTGGGCGCAAGGTGATGTATAAAATGCTGTATCCAGGCGTAGTTGGCATTACCTGTTGGCGGCGTACCATACTTCCAGCGCGCGTCATCTGTGAGCTTCTCTCCGCCCCAGTCGCTTATGTTAAATGGAGGGTTTGCAAGTATATAATCGGCTTTAAGTGTCTTATGAAGATTGTTGTGAAAAGTATCTGCGTGGTTAGGGCCTATGTTCCCGTCAATGCCGCGAATGGCAAGGTTCATGTTGCACAGCCGCCATGTTGTGGGATTCGATTCCTGTCCGTAAACAGAAATGTCACCTTTGCGACCCTGGTGCTCTTCAACAAATGTTTCGCTCTGAACAAACATACCGCCCGATCCGCAGCAGGGGTCATATACGCGCCCCTTGTAAGGTTCGATCATCTCGACTAACACCTTGACAATCGACTTGGGCGTATAGAACTCGCCTCCACCCTTACCCTCTGCCCCTGCAAAGCGCGCGAGGAAATATTCGTAAATCCGCCCCAGTATATCCGTTGATCTGCTCTCTTTATCTCCAACCATTATTGAAGAGAAGAGGTCTACTATCTCGCCAAGCCTTGTCTTGTCAAGGTCGGGCCGCGCGAATGTTTTAGGGAGTACGCCTTTAAGTCTGGCGTTCTCCTTTTCAATTACCACCATGGCGTCATCAATGATCTGCCCTATGTTGGGCTTTTTCGCGTTCTCTTTAATGTACTCCCAGCGTGCCTTCTTTGGAACCCAGAATATGTTCTCGGCTAAATATTCATCCCTGTCTTCAGGATCAGCAAACTCCTGCTTTTTCAGTACATTGTATCTCTCTTCAAATGAGTCTGATATATATTTGAGAAATATAAGTCCCAATACTGTATGCTTGTACTCCGCAGGGTCCATGTTGTTCCGCATCTTGTCGGCTGCAAGCCATAGCTTCTCTTCAAAGCCTATGTTCGCGGCATTTCCATTGGTCTTTTTTACTGGTTTTGTTTCGGATTCTTTTTTAGGCATGGATACTCCGGCAATTATAATAAATCTTCATTTTACGCCTAACATCATCAAATGATATTGTCAACTCATTATGAAAATTTTTCTATTAAAACAATATGGGCATATAACACATTAAAGACCTCACCCTCCTAACCTCCCTCTCCGGACGACGAGGGAGGAATCAGAAACAAAAACGCATACCTGCGAACAAACTTAAAGTATCATGGAACAAAACAATATATCTCAGCATAAAGTTCCTTCCACAACCTCCCCTCTCCCAATGAGTCATTATTTGCTGTGCAGATACTACTACCGGGGAGAGGGATTTCCACACGAACCGTTCATGACTCCCCTTCTCCCTGTATAGATTACCTGCAGTATTCAGACCTGAACATTCATGCCGGAATTATTCCCATGAATTCAAAACGGGAGGAGGCCGATCCTTTTTGCGACGTCCTGTCGCGGATCGGCATCAACCTCATCCTGAGAA
>Ga0116171_10000027_pt1 | contig 151519 bp, 126 predicted proteins | sample AD_JPNHW2_MetaG_FD_89798 | JGI IMG/M metagenome (GOLD analysis project Ga0116171, IMG submission 89798) | Active sludge microbial communities of municipal wastewater-treating anaerobic digesters from Japan - AD_JPNHW2_MetaG | ecosystem: Engineered > Bioreactor > Anaerobic > Digestate | place...
AACTTCCCTCTTCACCTTTTGCCAATACACTCTATATAAACACTCAAAACATAGCTATGCATACTTCTATGATTATTAAGGGCGGCCTGGTTATAACCGGAACTTTACAATTATATTCTGGAATTGAAGTAACAATCAATAAAGATGCTAATTGCGAAATCGGAGCTATTCAAATATATAGCGCTTCAAAACTAATAAATAATAGTGAAATAAAAACCGCTAATGCCAATTCATCAATCACTGTAATGGATGGTGGAACTCTTGAAAACAATGGTCTTTTTTCTGCTTCCACTGCAAACCAAACTTGCCAGGTTACAGTAAATTCCAACGGCAAAATCAACTTTGGCAGTCAAGGTTCAATAACCGGGAAGAGTTCTTTTAAAGCAAATTACGGGAGCACTATAGCTACTTCTAATCCGCAAGGTTTGGATGGTTCTTTATCTTGTAGCGGAACAATTAGCTATAATAGTCCATACCTTATTTTCAATGGTTCAGAACCTCAAATAACCGGAATTAAGCTACCGGAACAGGTTTTAGGTATAGATTTCAATAATCCTGCCGGCATAAGCTTAAGCAAGAATATAAAACTTGTAAATACTGCTTTGGTTCATAGCGGAACCACTCTCTCTTTTGGTATGTTTGTTATTGATGAAGCATGGTATGGTTCAGGAACCTTTTCTATGGAAGATAGTTCTTCAATAGCTACAGCTAATCCCGACGGCTTTTCTTCAACCGGTAAAACCGGCAGTGTGCAAGTAGGCACAAGAAATTATAACAGCAACGGCAATTATATTTTTAACGGCACTGTTCATCAACAAACCGGGAATTTTAATCCTACACCCACTTCCTATACTGTAAATGATATTATTTTTGATAATCCCGCAGGGGTTACTTTAACCAATCCAATTACAGTTGTTTCTACTATGGAACTTCTGGAGGGAGATATCAATTATGAAATTATTCCTCAAGGTATAGATGGTTTTTATAGTCCCGATGTAAAGAAAACTGTTATTTCCAAAAACGGCACTCTGATGTATAATTTTTTGTCGGATTTACAACCCTTTCAGAATAATGGTGAGTTTATTAGGCTAAAATGGTATCTTAAAGGAAATTTCAACGGTTCTAAAAAAGTAACCTTTAACTGGAACGAAGAGAATGATAATTACTGCAACTGGAGTGTTCATAATTTCCCTAAAGTTTACCTATCAAACAGTAATGAACCGCTAATTTCTATTTGGAATCCTGCTCATCCCAGAGAGATTTCCTTTATTGCACATAGTTTTCCCAATGCCAAAGAAGATTTATATTACTATATAGGCAAAGGAACAGATGATACGCTACCGGTAACTTTAAGTTCATTAACTGCTACCCAAATTGGAAGTTCCACAGTTAAAATTACTTGGGCAACTCAATCTGAAACAAATATTAGAGGATATTATATTTACCGTTCCCCACAGGCAGATTTAAATACAGCCATAAACCTCAATTACCTTATTTCAGCAACGAATTCTTCCCAATTACAAATATACACTTATAAAGACCAGGTTCCTGCTAATAATATTTACTATTACTGGCTGGAAGTTGTTGATTACGATGGATATAATTCATTTTACGGACCGTCTATTGTAGAAGTAAATGATAATGGAAATCAAACACCTTCCACACCTGTTAAGGCAGGATTCTATTCATCTTCTCCCAATCCTTTTGATTCGCAAACTAAAATTTTCTATGGCATTCCCTCAAAATCCCCTGTTTTAATGCAAGTTTACAATATAAAGGGGCAAAAAATAAGAACCCTTGTGAATGAGACCAAGGATACAGGTAATTTTGATCTTTTCTGGGATGGTAGAGATGAAAATGGAAATTTGTTGGCCAATGGAAATTATATCTTACATCTTGCTGCTGCAGGAAATTCTTGGACAAAAAAAATTACTATCTTACACTAATACAATATTATACTCCGGTATAACTTTTGCCTTCCTTAATAGTTTCACCAACTAAATGCTCACCTGTTACGGATGCCGTCCTCAATGGGTAGGTAAGGTGTCAGTAGTTAATTTAGGAAAGAATTAAATAATTACCTTTTTTCACGATGCAAGCGGCAGAAGGTTTTGACTTACAATTTTCACCTGCCTTCAATGTAATCACACCTCACCTTCTTTTCTCACTTCCGACTATTCTACTACTGGTTTCCAAACCGAAAAATTGTGAGTTAAAACAGAAAGTATGCGTCCTTACAACCAAACAATCAAGCAACCTCTTTAAACTGTATAGATAAACAACCCTTCAAAGCGATAAAACCAAATAACCCGAAATCTGACATAATAGCTGGCAAAATAAACCTTAATCCATACCTTATTTGAAAAAAAAGAGTCGGCGCTTTCTCATTTTACCGAAATAAACCACTAAATCAACACACGGTTTGCCATTAGCAAATTGACTACAAATCACTGCCAAAGAGAACCCTGAATTTTCTCAATAACTCTCCGATATGACTCCCGTATCGTTCTCGTATCGCAATATGGGAACGATACGGGAATCTCATTAGCTGCATAGCACAAAAAAACAGGAATTGATAAACAAATATCTTGGGAAGGGAAAAAGAATAATCATTGCTGATAGTGAGTTATCGCATTATGGTGTTGTTGTTCTATGCTGTGTAAATAGAGGGTGATTGATAGTTGGGTTGGAAGGGTGTGTGCTTTTTGTTTTAACTCACAATTTTCCGGTTTGGAAACAAGCTACAGAGCGGTTGTAAGTGAACTAAAAGTGTGGGGTGTAGTTACATTGAAGGCAGGTGAAAATTGTAAGTCAAAACATCCTGCCGGTTGCATCGTGAATTTTACGAGAAACTTACACCACCATTGTTATCATTGGGTTGGCCTAAAGGTTTTTTGTCAGAGGGTAAAGAGCATAAAGTTGATACTACCCTGTTTTAAAATGGGGAAAACGGAAATCTTCATTAAGGGTCATTATCCATAATAATCAGTTTTAAACATACTAATGTGCAAACCTGAAATTATAAATTCTATTTCTATATTCTTTACAAGCTGAATGTAGTGAAGGTGGAGCATCCTGATTAAGTCCATTACCTTTACACATTGTAACAAGATTATCTATTGCAGATTGGCATTCACTTTCAAATTTCAGCTTAGGATATACTGTTTCTTCATCAACTGTTTCTCCATTTAAATAGTGTATCCAGGTCTCGATATTTCTGGTCGGAACTATTATGGCTACGGCATCATTATTACTTCGAACTTGAACTCCCTTTTCCCGGCATATATTATTAAATTGAGTAATTCTTGCTTCAACACCTTTTGTGTCTCCATCAATAATAGCTATGAAAGCATTAGTAGATTGCTTAGAACGATAGATATTTAATTCTTCAACGAACTTTTCTCTAACCCATTGTTCTCCTGAACCTTTTCCAGCAGAGTTTATTCTAAAAAATAACTGTCTATAATCCCAACCCAAACCTTTGAGAAATCTTCTGGCAAAACATTCTTGTTGTTTATCTTCACAACATATAACTAAGCTTACTTTCCTTTTACTCATTTTCCCAACCCCGGGCAATTAATTCTGATAATTTTAAACTATCTTCAAACCTGTTAAAGATTTTTTTTACTCTTGCAGGACCCAGTGGCTCTCTAACTATCAGACGGCTTTTTTCCACTCCAAAATAATCAATCAGTTCAGGATGATGACTGATAATTATAATTTGGGGTATCGTAACTCCACAAACATCACTAAGTTCCATAAGCCAGGGTTGAATTTCCGCAAGTGCTACATAATTTTCCGGTTCATCCATCATCAAAGTATTACCCATATCTTGTAAACATACTAACAATGTATGTAAGATGAGCAAAACTTTTTGCCCATCGGAAAGCCGATCAAAATCAAAAAATAGGGTCTTATCTTTTTTATTTTCACTCCGAAAGCCAACTTGCAAGATACGATGTTTACCTGCTAATTCCAATTTTAAGGAATCAAATCCATAGATAGAATTCCGTAGATAAGTTATCAAATCATACATTTTATCCTGATGCTCTTGAGAAAAATAACGATACCAGGAAACAAAATTCTTCCCATCCCTAAATAACTGTGAGGATTCATCTTCAGAAACAGAATGGATGGCTTTCGGTTCCAGATTTAAAATAAATAACTTGTTTATCCAGTCCTTGAACCAAGTTAATTTTGTATTATCCTGCCTGGGGACAACCATAGAAAGTCCTGAGAACATCCAATCAAAAGAAATGACCGCTCCTTCCTTAAAATAATCATTGTATAAATGAATATCACCTTTTTCAAAAGAGAAGATTACTTTATGATCATAATGAAGCGTTTCCCGTTCAACGCGTAATTTCCCTAACTCCCTTTGATGAGAAATGACTAAACGATATATATAAATTCCTCCGTTACCCTCAACTTGGAGCTCAAATGTTTGCTCATTGGAATCAAGCCAAGCGGTTAAATCCTCAGGAAAAAAGACCTCATAGACCTTTGCATTATCTATTATTAACCTTCTTAAGTTATACAGAATATCAAATATACTTGTTTTACCCCCGCCATTGGGACCAAGTAATAAAGTTAAACTATCAAATTCAATCTCAAAATTGACTAAACAGCGATAATTATTAACCCAAAGTTTAGTTAGCATTTTATACTCCTTACTTAAGCAATTCATAAATCTGAATCCTGATATACAATTATCTTTCAAACCAACTAATTAAGTTAAGTATTTATGTCAAAGCAATTCTCTACTCTCAAGCTAACGCCAATTGGATAACTTTGCTTTTTGCGGTTGATGGCTTATATTGTTATTAAAGATAAAATGTTCCGAAGAAAGCAAAAATGCCTTTTTACTTGACAGGGAAACAGTGATTGATTTTGTGGCAAAATAAAGAGAGTGCCGAAGTGGTGAAACTGGTAGACGCAGTGGACTCAAAATCCACCGGGCATTAGCTCATGCCGGTTCGATTCCGGCCTTCGGCACCATCGTTAACTTTGAGGAGCGAAGACCTTTTATTTGCTATGGGGACTAAGTCCTAATAATGTAGTTGACTGTAGAAGAGGCATAATCTAAACTGATATTTATTTCCCGCAGATTAGATTATATGAATTCATATCATATACTTCGGTTGATCTTTATATGCAACCTGAAACTTATTATACAAAACCCTGTGGAGGTATAATGTTCAAGCGCCACATAATAGTGTTCAGCATTTTGCTGATGCTAATTCTACCTTATGCCTTGTCTGGAATTTCTCAGGCAACAATGTTATTCTTAACTTTTGAGCCCGGAGCTCGTGCCAATGCTATGGGACGTGCTTATTCTGCCATAGCTGATGATGCTTATGCTATGTGGTGGAATCCCGGAGCTGCAGCTTTTAACAAAAATACACAAATAGCTGCAACTCACATCCCTTGGTTACAAGGTTCCGGAATTGATGATATCTTCTATGAATATTTGGGATTCAATAATTATTTTTATGGTATTGGTAACATCAATGCTCATGTAATCTGGTTGGATGCTGGAACTCAGCCACAAACCAGTTCCCAGGATGTAAATTTAGGTGATTTTCACACTTATGAAGTTGCCGGAGCTTTAGGTTATGGCTATGAAGTAGTCCCTGAAAAAATTGGTATCGGGGGCAATTTTAAGCTATTGTATTCTTATCTGGGACCCGGCACTGGTTTAACTGAAACGGAAGGTTCTGCTTTCAGCTTTGCTTTTGATGCCGGAGTTTTGTTCAAAGATGTGGCTGTAGATAATTTTAATGCTTCAGTTGTTATCCAGAATATCGGACCCAATATTACTTATGTGGATAAAGATCAATCAGACCCTGCTCCTATGACTTTCAGAGCCGGGCTTGGCTATACAGTTTTTGACAATCCGATGGGACGCTTAATCACTACTGCCGAAATGAGTAAAATTCTGGCAAACGATGATCCTTTGTATGAAAGGTTTATTACCGGATGGAAGTATTTTGACGAAACCATTTATGGAGTTGGGGCAGAATATACTTACTTGAATCTGATTGCTTTACGCGGCGGTTATTATTCCGATCAAGCGGGTGAAGTTGAAGGTGCCAGTTTTGGCGTTGGAGTGCATTACAAATTCAGCAATCGTTATAAGCTGGGATTTGATTTTGCTATGGTTCCTGCAGGAGGATTAACAAATTATAACAAGATCTTCTCTCTGGGGTTTGAGTTTTAATAACGGAAGAATAATGTCCTCCTTGCACCATAGAGGATAAGGAACACTAACTTCACCTAAATAAGATGAAAAAGAATATATTACTGATATTATGTGTCCTGGTGGCAGCTATTTTACCAGGACAAAAAATGGTATTGCGTAACAGCCAACAATACCATAAACTTATTGATCATCCATATCAAAATAAGCTAATTCAGCATAATTCCAAACAGGATTTAACTAAAAGGGATAATGCAAACTATGATCGTTTATTGGTTATTCTGGTAGATTTTGCTTTAGAAGAAACCGATGATACCAATACTACCGGTAACGGAAAATTTCAATTGCAACCAGATTCCACCTATATTTATTCTGTTGGTGCTCCACCCCATAACAGAGAATATTTTGAGGCAAATCTGGAAGCATTGAAATATTATTATTTAGCTGTTTCTGCAAGCGATTATACTCTTAATTACGATGTTTATCCTAAAAATAAACCTGCCTATACTTTACCTAAAAGTTTAGGTTACTATAATCCTCCGGGAGCAAGTTCCGAATTATTTGTAAGCCGGATGGAAGAATATTTCAAAACAGCTTTGGAAACTGCTGACAGCACAGACCAGGAGATAGATTTTTCCAGTTATGGACATTATATGATAATACATTCCGGTTCGGACTGGCAACATGATATTATGGGAGATACACCATCAGACCTGCCCTCTTTTTTTATAAAAGTAGGTGACGGCAAAGAAGCGGTTGTAGATAATGGAGCAGTGCTTATTTCCCATTGCTGTAATGTTCCGGAAACAATATCACAGGATTTTTATGATAATGTAGAAAACGGAATTACAATTCATAATGGTTATGGTGCCTTAAATGCTGTGATAGCTCACGAATTCAGTCACTCTTTGGGGACGGTGGATTTGTATAATGTTTACAATTCTTCTCCGATGGTTGGTGTGTTTGATATTATGGATAGTGGTGGTTCCGGTATTCTGGTTGCGGAAATGGAAAATGGTGATTTGGTTTATGTGGAAGGTGCCTTGCCAACTTTGCCCGGAGCTTTTTCCCGCAATTTGATGTTTCGTGATAGTTACCTGGAGCGTGGTCTATTAAAAGAATTTCCTAATTTTGCTACAATGACTGAACTATCCTTAAGCGCTATTAGTGCTCTGCAAAATGATAATGCTTCCGTTCCTCATACATACAAAATTCCCCTAAATTCCAAAGAATATATTTTAGTGGAAAACCGCAATGTTGACCCTGATGGAGATGGAGGCACAGCTGTCTTTGGGGCTTTGGATGGACGCGTTATTCTGTATCCTACTCCTTTTGACGATATCTCTCCCCCACCTCCAACTTACGAATATGACTATCTTTTACCTTCATTTATCAAAACGGATGGTTCGGCAATTGGAGGCGGTATTCTTGTTTGGCATATCAATGAAGCTATCTTGTATGATGAAGGGCAAACCGATAGCGATGGTAATTGGGTTAGTAATTTTGATGCGAATACTGTAAATACCGGTTTTTACCATAAAGGGGTTTCCGTAATTGAAGCTGACGGGCTAACAGACCTGGGTAGTGACTATTCTATGTATTGGACGGGAACACCTTATGAATATTTTCATTCCCGTAAACCGGTTCTTGATACAAACGGCTTATTTATAAACTGGAGTCAGGAACCTTGGAAACCTGAACTTACTGCAACTACAAAACCACCTCTGGTAGATAGTTTCAATGTCCCGGGGTTGTATCATTTAAAGGAAATCGGCAATCCTGCGAAAAAAATGAGTTTCAAGGTAGAAAGCGGTGATTTTGACAGCACTCAGATTTTAGATTTTGCTGCCAATCTTATTCTTACCGGACCTATCATCAACACCAGTTTTGAGGAAACTAATCTTCCTGTTGTTATCGGTAGTTCTATACATCTAATTAGCTATAATGAGACAGATAACGAATGGCAGGATATGATGGGTGAATTTAGCACACATTCTCACTTATCGGATTATCCTTTGCAAAAAACAGACCTCAATAACGATGGTTATAACGAACTTGTTACTGTTAACGGCAATTATTTGTTTTTTACGGATTGGGCAAATGATTCACCTGCCTATCATCACATTTCCTTTCCTGATACTATTACAACTACCCCCTTATCTATAACTAATACTTTAATTGTAACTACAAAAGATTGTATTTACTCCGTAAAAAACTTCAGCATTCAGGATTATATCAGTTTACCTGGAACTATATGTATTGCGGGTTATGACAATAATGTTATAATATTAAAAAAGGACTATCTATATACTTTGGCATTAGATAACCTGGAAATAGCCAATGAATTTATCCTGCCTGAACCTTGTGGCAATATTGAACCGCTGATTTATACAAACCCGGATAAGAGCATTGCAATGATTTTTGTAATGGCAAATAGCGGAAATTTATACCGGATATATAATAACCGTCTGGAATTAATCTTTGCTAATCATACCAATGAAATTCCGGGGCAACTTGCCTGTTCCGCTTTGGGAGATATTTCTCCGGTTTTGTTCTTTGGGCTTGGTAATAAACTTTATGCCCTAAAAGCGGATGGAACAAAGTTAACTCACTTTCCGGTTATTTCTCCGCAGACAGTTTCTACCAGCAAAAGCCCAATCGCTTTAAAAAACGATACTGCTGAGATTCTGTATTATCCTATCCAGGATGAAGGTTATTTGGCAATAGATAAAACAGGCAACATAATTCCTGAGCTGTGTTTATCCGTAAATAACGATGCAAAGAATGATTATCTGTATTACCAGCCGGAACAGCAAATCCTATCCTGGTATTATCCTGAAAATAACGGAAAGCTGTTTATTCACAGTAAACAGAATATTGCCTGTAACCCTATCCTTTTTGCCGGTTACAGAAATGCAGAAAGCGGATGTGTCACTTTTGACTTCCAAGATGAAAATATCGGTTCAGCGGATAAATTTGCCTATATCTATCCAAATCCCGTACGCAAACAATATTTTAAATTAAACCTCCAGAATTATTTTGGAGACACCAAACTATGTCTTTATGATATCAGCGGAACCTTAGTAAAAAAGATGTTGATTCCTGATACCCAAAATAACCCGCGGGATTATGAATTAAGCACTAAAGGTCTCAGTTCCGGGGTTTACATTATGGTTCTGGAAAATAACGATTCCACTAAACGCCTGAAATTTGCAGTGGAGAAATGATTTTTTTTAGGGAGTTAGCAATGAAGAAATTTATGCTGCTTATTTTTATTGCCGGCTTTGGCTTATACCTCTTCTGCCAGGAAAAACCTAAAACCGACATTGACCAATGGCTCAATCAAACAGAAGAAGAACCACAGAATGCAATGCGTGATTCCATTGTTACTAACGATTTAATAAAACAAAACTACAACCGGAAAAGTGCTCAATTGGCTATGGTTATGTCTATGCTGGTTCCTGGTGCAGGTCAATTTTATGCCAATAAAACCGTTCTTACAACCTATATTTTCCCGGTTTTGGAAATCGGGCTGATTGGCGGACTGGTGTATTTCAACAACGAAGGCAAAGATAAAACCGATAAATACGAAAAATATGCCAATGGAGAAAAGATAACCTATACCACTGCAGATGGAGAAAAAATAACCGAATACCGTTATGACAGGGCTCGTCAGAATAGGGTTCAAGCTATTCTAATCAATGTTAATACAGTGGATATTTATGATGAGAGCTATTTCCGTCTGGACGCCTCAAATACCCAACATTTTTATGAAGATATTGGTAAATACCCTCAATATGTTTTTGGCTGGATGGATTGGTATTATCGTTTTGCTACCGATGCCTCAGGAAATCCTGTATCTCCAAGTTGGCAATTTGACGGACCCTTGGATAGCCCTCAGACACATTGGATTGGTAATTATCCTACCGACGGAACTAATCCCGGAACGCCTGTTTCTATTGACTCCCCCGAAATGAGCAGTATGCGTCAGACCTATATTAGAATGCGTAACGACGCCAAAGATTCTTACAGCGTGGCTCAACTTTTTACTTTAGGTTTGGCATTCAATCATTTAGCTGCAGGACTTGATGCCGTTAGGGTTACCCGTAATTTTAACCGTTATTATATTTCCCAAACCGTTCCTTCCTTAAATTTTTATGCTGCAATGCCTTCCGGAAATGTTACACCGATGTTGGGGGTGAAGTGGAATTTTTAAAACGGAAGACCTGGCTTTTAATTACAGTCCTGTTATGGGGAATAATTCCTCTCTTTGCCTTACCTAAAATTATCTATCCTGTTTCTTCCTTAATTTTGCCGGGAACGGGAGAATTACTTTTAGGGCATAACACCCGGGGTGCCACTTTGCTGGGTGCGGATTTAGTAAATATTTATGTTTTTATCGCTACGGATAAGGAAATTGAGATGCAGAAAAAGAACTATATGCAATTTGCCGAACTTTATGCCGGCGTGCCTTATGGAATGCCCAATGACCTCTATCAGGCAGTGCAAGATTATCCCAATAGCGATTATTACAACAATATTCAGGAAATGATGGCTCGCAACTATTATCTAATCTATAATTATGATCCGAATGCTTATACTGAATACATTGCTGCTAATACTTATCAAGGCAATGAAGAATGGAATTGGCAAAGCGAAGAAAAATGGCAGGAATATAAACACATCCGCAAAAGGTATCAAACGGTAAAAATGAACAATCAGCTTGCCCTGGGTTTAATGCTATTGAATAGATGTGTTAGCGTAATTGACAGTTCCATTTTATCCAAGAAAAAACACGGAGAGCTTTATTTTGCTCCTTTACCTGCCAACGGAGCAATGCTGAATTATCGGATTGAATTTTAGGAGTAACAATTTGAAACGCCTGGGCATAATTCTTTTAGCCATCTTTCTTTTCCCGATGCTATGTGCACAAAGCAGAGCAGTTACCACCTTAAAATCTTTAGCTATCCCCGGCTGGTCACAAATAAGTTCCGGTAAAGATTACGGCTATGCAATGCTAACTGCAGAAGTATTAATAATTGGTTCCATTTATTATTATAACAGTGAAAGCGAAGTGCTAAAACAGGATTCTTATGAATACGCCGTTAAGTTTGCTCATCTGAATCCCGATGGTTATAATGATGATTTTTATAAACAATTAGCCCGTTATGAAAGTAGCGGTTTTGATGCCGGGGGCTATAATAATTGGGTGCGTCAAACGGCTATGGAATTGTATCCGGATAATCCTGAATTACAGCAACAATATATTGACGAAAATGCTTATGGAACAGATAAATATTGGTATTGGGATAGTTCCAATCACAGAAGCGAATATAACAAAATCCGGAATCGGAGTATGGACTACGATGATTATGCTCTGGTTGCCGGAGGGGTTTTAATTTTAAACCATTTAATAAGTACTATAGATGCTTTAAGGATAACGGCTCCCAATAAAAAAGCCGGGGTATCTTTTAATTTACAAAATAAAACGCCAATTCTGCAGATTAATTATCATTGGTAAAACGGGTTTACTCTTTGGGGATTTTAGCCAAGGGTAAATAGTTTGTCATTATTACAAGGGGCTTACCCACCATCGCTATACTATATCACCCTAAAGAGCTTTAAAGTAGTTCAACCATCTCAAACTTCAAAACCTTCTCAACCTTTCCGATGGTGATATTGTTTACAGTCCTTCCTGATACCAGAAAAGTTTCTCTTCGGGATTTTGCCAGCTGTAATGCACTTTGCCAATATATATTGTATGGTCTCCACTCAATATTTGGGACACAACTTCGCATTCAAAACAAGCGACGGCATCTTTCAAAACAGGAAGTTTATGCAGTTTTCCGGAAATGAATTCTACATTATTTTCAGCGAATTTATCCATATCCCTGCCTGAATTGGAACCGCAAAAAGTTAGCAACGGTTTCATTTTTAGAGAGGGAAATACCAGATTAAAATATCTGTTGGCTTCCAAACATTCATAAGAATATCTGGTTTTCCCGATAGAAATTGCAAACATCGGGGGCTGCAGAGAAGTGCGCATAAACCATTCAATCGTAATTAAATTATAACCGCCGGCAGGTTTTTGCGTAACAACCAGGGCAACTTTTGCAGGAAGATGAATTTTACCGTAACTAACAGGTAGCTCTGAGAGCTGAATCATTGTTTCTCCTCAATTCATAAGTCGTTATAGATAATATAGCGTAAAATCGGTTGAAAACAAAGAGAAACAGAGGATAATTTTTTTCTCAGCCAAGAAGAAAAAAAGGGCTTTTAGCGGAGGGCGGAGAGCGGAGGGCGAAGAGCAGAGGGCAGAGGGCGGAGAGCGGAGGGCCAAGGGCTATAAGGTATCTCAATTCTCAATTCTCAAATAAATCTCTTTTTCTCTTTCTCTCTTTGTTTAAATATCCTCTTTTTCTTATATATATTTACAATATGGACTGGCTATAAGTTGTTCAACGAAAAATGGATAACTGCTTGTCTCAGAGCCGTTTCTTTAAAGACGCTTTAACACTGCTTTAACAATTCCTTAACGAAATTAATTCAGCGTTAAAGGGTCGTTAAGGAGTCATTAAGCCAACAAGAAAGAGGAGAATCGGCAATTGTAAAAAAAGGCACTTGACAGAGAAGGTATCTTGTAAAAAAGATAAAATATGAATTCTAAATATATACTTTACTGTGTTGCAGCGGCTATAATTATAGTTGGTATTTACCAGATAGTTGCCATCGGAAGAGTTAATTATCCGGAATATAATCTGAAGGAAGGTCAGGTTTCGGAAGTGGAAATTATTGCTCCCTTTGATTTCCCTGTTTTGAAATCACCTCAGGAACTTGCTGAAGAAAAGGAGGAGGTTCTTTCCCGGGTAAATAAACCCTACGAGCTATCGGATGAGCCATTATTTGCTGCCGTTAGTGCTCTGGATAATATCTATTCTATATTATGCACAATCCAGCCGACAATGGATGGGGAAAAAATTGCTTCCGAACTGAAACGCGGTGGCTATTCTTTTTCTTCCGAAGCACTTGCGTTTGCTACGCATTCAAATGACCGCGATAAAATTTACGAATCGCTGCGTCGCGAACTGGGCATTTTATATAAACAAGGTATTTACGAATCTATTACCGAGGATAGTATCCTGGTTTTGCAAAATGGCAACCCGGTAAAAAGAGCAAGCAAAGAGTTTCTTTCTTTGGCTATGGCGCAAACTACTCTGCAAAGCAAATTCCCCGAAGCAGAGACCTTTGTAACTGAATTTGCGGAACAATATCTAAAACCCAATTTGCTGGTTAATGAAGAAAAACTGAATGAAATAAACAATAATTCTTTACAAACGGTTCAGCCAAGCGAAGGAATGGTACTAAAAAACGAAGTAATCGTGCGAAAAAACTCTCGGGTTACCGGCGATGATGTTCGTAAGCTGGAATCGTTGCAGGAAGCATACCGTCGCCAAAAAATCCGCAAATCCCCGTTAGAAGAAATGTTTTTATCTTTGGGTTTGCTGCTGTTCATCTTTGTGGTTATCTTTCTGGCAAATCATTATTACGGAGTGCAGAGTAAAGAAGCAAAAATTCCGGTGGCGGATTTCTTACCGGTAAATTTAGGATTCCTATTGCTGGTAATCTTTACGGTGCTGAGTAATTTCGTTCTTTCCTTAAGCAATTTGATAATTCCTTTTGCAATGATTGCCATCGCGGGAGCTATTCTGGTTAATTTTGAATTCGGTTTACTTTATAGCGTTTGCAATATATTGGTAATCAGTCCGTTTTTAAGCTGGGAAACATTCACTCCGGTGTTGATGTTATTATCCACCGTTATGTGTTTATTGATTCTAAAAAGACAGAATGCCTGGCACGAATATTTGATGATTTGGTTATATTTAATTATCTCCTTAGCGGTGGTAACTTTATGCCTTGGAATTTACAAGCGGGATACATTTATAACGATATTGCGTAACCTGGGCTATGATTTCATTTCCGCTTCCTTAAGCGTTACGGGTATTTTGTTGATTGTTCCCTTTTATGAAAAAAAGTGGAATAGAGCCACTAAGCAGACCCTTTTGGAACTGCTGGATTTTAATCATCCATTGCTAAAACAACTGGCAACCGAGGCAGTTGGAACTTATCATCATTCTTTGGTAGTGGGAAATTTGGCAGAACACGCGGCAGAAGCGATTGGAGCCAATCCTCTATTAGCCAGAGTTGGCAGTTATTATCACGATATCGGCAAAGTTATCAATCCTGAGATATTTACGGAAAATAATGAGGATTCCGGAGATATTCATTCTCAAATGGAACCGGAAGAAAGCGCTCAATTAATTCGTAATCATGTTACGGAAGGCATTACCTTAGCCAAAAAATATAAAATTCCTCAGCCGGTAATTGATATTATTATGGAACATCACGGAGATTCCATTATCCGCTATTTCTATGAAAAAGCACATCAAGAAGGCAAAGAACTGGATAAAGATGCCTATCGCTATCCGGGTCCCCGACCGCGAACAAAAGAAGCTGCCATCGTAATGCTGGCAGATATTGTAGAATCCACTACCAAAGCCAAAGAAATTGAAAATGAAGAGGATATTGCCAAAATTATAGACACTACGATTCACTATTTGCTACAAGAAAAGCAATTTGATGATGCTCCTCTTTCTATGCAAGACCTGAAAAAAGTGAAGCAAAGTTTTATTCCCGTTTTAGATAGCATCTATCGTAAACGGTTAGATTATCCGGAACCTCAAAAAGATGAATAACTTGAATATTATTGGCGAAGCAATTATCCCGGAATCCACGCAGGAAAAAATAGCAGAGCTTATCTGTGGACAGGAAGACCCGGAACATTGCTATCAGATTTGTGTAAAAACGGTTGATAGCGAAACTATGAAACACTATAATAAACAGTATCGGGGATTAAATGAAACCACCGATATCTTAAGTTTTATCACTGCAGATTTACCTGTTAGCGACCTGGATTTAGACATTGAGGAAGATGAATTTTACGCCAAACCTGTGCGTATTTGTGATATTGTTATTGACATAAAACAGCTTTTCCTGCAAAAGGGAAAAAGAACTATGGAAGAAGAATATCGCGCGGTCTTAATTCACGGTCTGTTACATCTGGTTGGATATGACCATATTAAAAGCGCGGATGCAGAAAAAATGAAGAAGCAAGAAGAATATTATTTAGAACTTACAGAAGGTAAAATTTAACTGTGGATGACGGTAAGGCGTTTATAATAATTGTCCTGTTTGCGTTATCGGCTTTTTTTTCCGGCTCTGAAACGGCTCTCTTTTCCCTGTCGCGAATTCAACTGAAGCGCTTGGAAAATAGTGATAAAAACAGCGCAAAAAGGATATTAAAGTTACTTGGCAAACCCAGACAAATACTGATAACTTTGCTCTTAGGCAATACTTTCGTAAACTTGGCAATTTCCTCTTTTGGAACTTTGCTGGCTTTACAAATTGGGATTAAATACGGTTTCACAGAGTCCTCTGTAGTAACCGTGCAAATTATAGTTACCACTATTCTGATTCTGTTTTTGGGAGAAATAACTCCCAAACTGATTGCCCTTTCCAAAGCGGATGTTGTAAGCGCTTTTTTGTCGCTGCCTCTGGTTTTTTTCCATACAATCTTATACCCTGCAGTTTGGATTTTGGAAAAAATTAGTGAACTCATTTCCAGCCATAAAACGGTAGATCGCTATGTTGGAGCTCAATTCACGAACGAAGAATTTCACAATTTACTGCAATCGGAAAGTGGCAGCCATACCTTGGAAGAACACGAAAAAAAGATGCTGGTAGGTCTTTTCAGATTTAAAGAAACGGAAATAAAAGAAATTTATGTTCCCCGCGTAAAAATTACAGCTATTGAAGAAAACAAGGGTCTGGAGGACTTGAAAAAGGTTATTATTGAAAGCGGATATTCCAGAATTCCTGTCTATCGCGGTAGCATAGATGAGATTATCGGAATTATTTATGTGAAAGACCTGTTGCTCTATCCGGAAAAGAAGACCATCAAACAATTGATGCGTCCCGTTTGGTTTGTAACGGAAAATATGAAAGTGCAAACCTTGTTGAATCAGTTCAAACAACGCAAACTGCAGGTTGCCGTAGTAGTGGATGAATATGGAGGCACCAGCGGTATAATTTCTTTAGAAGATATTCTGGAAGAAATCGTTGGCGATATCAGAGATGAATATGATAAGGATGAAATTCCCGAATTGATAAAAAAAGATGATACTACCTATATCTTAAACGGAAACTACAGTATCCGCCAGTTTAATGAAATCTTCTCTACCTCAATTTCTGTGGATGATTACGATAATTTAGCTGAATTTCTGCTTGCCTCTTTCAATCAGGTGCCGGCTATTGGTGAAAAACTTAGCTCTGAGGATGGAATTGAATTTACTATTCTGGATGCAGACGAAAAAAGCATTAAACAGGTTCAGGTGCAGATAAAAACGGAGGAAACATCCTGAAATACCTTTTAACTCTTATTCTGATTGGCTGCAGTTTGCTGAATGCCTTAACCGCTACATATTATATGAAGGCAGCAGGAATTAAACTGGCTAAGATTGATATTCAAATCAGTGACCGGGAACCGCTGCTTGAAATTAAAGTAAAATCGGTGAAAGAAACTCCTCTCTTTCCACAAATCAATAATATATACAGAATTGAACACAACGGCGAGTTTCTGCCTCTAACCTATTGTCGCATTGTAAAACAGAAAAATGTTAGCGATGAAGTAACCGTAAACTACAATCACGATGCTGCCGAAGCTACTATGTCTCGCTTATCCGATAACAGTTTATGCCGATATAAAACAGCTATTGGTAGCCGGGATGTTTTTTCTTTTCTGGCAGAAGTAATTAGAGGTAAAGCTACCGGTGGCAATTTTCCGATAGATGCCAACGGCGTTCGCTGGCAGGCAAATGTTAAAAAGCTGAGTGCAGAGACCATCTCAACTTCCCTTGGCAAATATCCTGCTAAACACTATGAAATTACTTTCCAAAATTTAACAGACCGGAAAATGCCCTACATTGATATGGTTACTTTTAATATGCTGCAGGAAAACAACAAGCTTAACCTGTGGGTTTACAACAATCAGTATGCCGTGAAGGCAACATTTAAAAAGAAAGGGCTCACTTCCAGCTGGGAACTGATAGCTGTTAAATAAATGAGAATGCCGAAATCTATTAAAATGTGTTACCAGAGGACACCAAATTTCCCGCCTGAAAAATGCCCGGTCAAAGTAAGCTCCTTTTACAACAGTAGATAATGAAAAAATTCTTTCGCACTCTCTACCCTACTATAATCTGGTTTTGTTTAATCTGGATTTTATCTTCCCTTCCCTCCAAACATATTCCCTCCGTAAATATTATCGGTTTGGACAAACTGGAGCATATTGGCATTTACGCTGTTCTCAGTTGTCTGCTTGGATACTGGCTTCGCTTTAAGGACTGGAAATTTATTACGGTTGTGCTCATTTATCTTCTTCTGCTATTGCTTGCCGGGCTGGATGAATATCATCAGCGTTTTATATCAGGTCGGGATGTATCTATTTATGATTTTATGGCAAATTCGGCTGGAATTATCATCGTTTTTTTGTTTTTCTGGCGTAAATATGATAGATGTTAACGAGCTCTGTGTTTCTTTAAACGATAATGATATCTTAACGGATATCAGCTTCAAACTGCATAAAGAAAATAATCTGGTGATTTTAGGTCGTAGCGGTAGCGGTAAAACTGTATTGATAAAAACTCTGCTGGGAATATATTTTCCTGTTTCCGGCAAGGTTATTATTGATGGCGTAGATATTCACCGGGCTAATGAAGAACAACGCAGAGCCACTAAAAAACGCTTTGCTATGGTCTTCCAAAATGCTGCTTTGCTGGATTCCTTCACGGTTCTGCAAAATGTTGCCTTGCCTCTTTATGAACGCGGAGAAAAAGATGCCTCTCTCATTCGGGAAAGGGTATATAAATGCCTGCAAATGGTAGGTCTGGAAAATACCGTAAACCTATATCCTGCACAACTTAGCGGAGGTATGCGGAAAAGAATTGGCATCGCCAGAGCTTTGGTTTATCAACCGGATTATATTATTTTTGATGAACCCGTTTCGGGATTGGACCCTATCACCTCGCGGGAAATAATGTATTACATCACCCGGATAGTGGAAACTGCTTCCGCTACTTTGATTACTATTACTCACGAATTGAAGGATATTGAAACAATAGCTAATCAGGTGCTGTTTTTAGACAACGGCAAGGTGATTTTCAGCGGTAATGTCAAAGAACTCTATAAAGCGGAAAATCCTTTTGTGAAACAATATTTGCAATGAACATCAGCAATAAATCTACCCTCACTCAATTAGCTTTCTATACTGCTTTAGCAGCCACAATTCACATTGTGGAAGACCTCATAATGCGGATGCTGCCTTTACCTTTTATCAGAGTTGGTTTTTCCAATATTGTTATCCTCTACCTAATCCTTCATCATAAAATTTGGGAGGCATTCGTAGTAAATATCAGTAAAACTCTTTTAAGCGGTATTGTTACACTCACTTTGCTTAGTCCTTCAACAATCTTATCTTTAACTGCGGGAATAACTGCTATCGTAATTATGGTTTTAGTGAGTTGGTTTCATTTGGGTTTGGGTGTTTACGGAATTAGTATTTGTGGAGCTATCGCTCATAATTTGATGCAGTTAATTATGGTTCGCAGCATTCTTATTCATAGCGATAAAGTTTTTGTGTTGACACCAATCCTGCTCTTAATTGCCTTGCTTAGTGGTAGCATAATTGCTTACTTTACATTATATATAGATAGGAAAAGTGAAAACACAGACATTATAAAATTATGAAAACACGCTCTAAAGAAAAGATATATAGCATTCTGAAATACCTGTGGTTTGCATTTTGTGTGCTTACCGGTATTTTTACAGGTGCCTTATGGTTTTATCACGACAGTTTACCTCCCACCAGTGAACTGAGGAATTTTACTATGCGTTCCGGTTCTGAGGTTTATGATCGTAACGGAAAAATGGTCTATCTCTTTGCCTTTGAAAAACGGAAACTGGTTTCCCTGAAAGAACTTCCTCCATATCTGATTGATGCTTTAATAATTACGGAAGATAAACATTTCTATCACCATTTCGGAATTGACCTTTTAGGCAATATGCGTGCTTTGGCAGTTGATATTATGCGGCTGGATTTTTCCCAAGGGGCAAGTACAATCACTCAACAAATGGCACGCAATATGTTTCTTACTTTGGATAAACGGGTTTCCCGCAAGCTAAAAGAAATTATCCTGGCATTAAGGATTGAGCGGGAATTTACTAAAGACGAGATTCTGGAGATTTATTTTAACAAAATCTTTTGGGGAGGGCAACTGCATGGAGTGGAAACAGCTTCTCTGTATTATTTCGGAAAACATGCCCGCGATCTTACTTTAGCTGAATCAGCCGCCTTAATAGGAATGATTCAGCGTCCCAATTATTATAATCCTGCAAAACATCCCGAGCGTTTGATTGAACGACGAAATATGATTTTGGGCAAAATGCTGAAAGCAAAAAAGATTAGCCAGGATGAATACAATCAGGCAGTTGCTTCTAAAATAACAGGTGACCGCAGTTCTATGCAACAATATGCTACAGATTATTACATAGAACACATCCGTTTGTATCTGGAACATAAATATGGCACAGAAAAACTCTTTGAAGGTGGTTTGCGAATTTATACTCCTATGGATTGGGAATTATCTGTGTATGCCGATTCAGTGCTGAATAAATATCTTTCCCGGGTTGAAAAGGGCTATCCTGCTTCTATGCAATACAGTAATGTTTCGCCAAACAGTGTGGATATCAATACCCGCTATTTGCAAGGGGGTTTATTATTGATGGACAACAGCACCGGGCAGGTTTTAGCTATGATTGGAGGTAGAAATTTCGCTCACAGCAAATTCAACCGCATCACTCAAGCAAAGAGACAACCCGGTAGTGCCATAAAACCTACTTATTACACAGCTGCAGTAGAACATGGTTATACTCCAGCCACCGTAATTAACGATGCTCCTATAACTTTAACTGGAGGAAACGGAAAGGATTGGACTCCTCAAAATTTCAGCCGGGTATATTACGGACCTACCAGAATGCGCACTGCCATTACTCATTCTTACAATGTGTGGGCTGTTAAAACTGTTATGGACTTAGGGTTGGATGTGGTAAATGATGCTTTCAGGCGTTTTGGCATTGATGCTAAAGCAGAGGATTTTTCCGTTGCTCTTGGTGCTTATGAAGTTACCCCCATAAACCTGATTTCGGCTTTTACCACTTTTCCAAATAACGGTTTTCGCACAAAACCTGTGTTTATTACTAAAGTGGAAGATATGAACGGTAAGGTTTTGGAACGCAAGAGCTCTGCAAAATATGAAGTCACCTCTCCTCAGGTTGCTTACATAATGACTTCTATGTTGCAATCGGTAGTCAGTTCCGGAACAGGTGCCGCTGCCAGAAATAATTACTATTGGCAGGCAGCAGGAAAAACAGGAACTTCCAGTGACCATCGTGACGCCTGGTTTATCGGTTTTAACAAAAAATACACTTTAGGTATCTGGAATGGCTTTGATAACAATGCTGCCATTTCTGCCAGTGCCAGTTGTGCACCTATTTGGGGTCAAATTATGACTAAGGCAATTCGCAATGATAATAAAGGACGCCTGCCCAAAAGTGATGACCCGCGTTATAGTTTTGAAGTTCCGGAGCATATTGTAACCAGAACAATCAATCCTAAAACCGGATTTGTTTCCGAAACCGGCATTGAAGAATATTTCATTGAAGATAATGTTCCTCCGGCTCGTTCCGATACTTTAAGTTATAACTACCATTCTACCCGTGTGGGCAACCACAATTAACTGGAACCGTAAAAGTGGTTAGTGTTCTTTTTTATATTCTTTGTGCTTTTGTGGCAACCGGTTGCCTTACTTATCTGGTTTTTTGCATTCGTTTTTACTTTGGTTATAAACACTACAAGCCGGTTTTCAATTATCAAAAAAAGACGGTCAGCGTTGTTATTGCTGCTCGTAATGAAGCCAGAAATTTACAGGATTTATTACTGTGTTTATTGAATCAGGATTATCCTTCCGAACTTTATGAAGTTATTCTGGCAGATGACGATTCCGAAGATGAAACAGAAGCAGTGGCAAATAAATATATAGCAGCAGGATTAAACCTGCATTATTTAAAAATAACGGGAAGGGAAAATGTTCTTTCTCCCAAAAAGAAGGCATTGGAAGATGCCGTTTATGCTACTCAAGGGGAAATTATTCTTACTACCGATGCGGATTGCATTGTTCCCGTAACCTGGATTTCTTCTATGGTTTCGCTATTTACAGATGATGTTTCTATGGTTGCGGGTTATTCCAGAACTTTGCTTCCCAGTTGGAAAAAGGCCTCTCTCGTGCAAAAATATGAACATCTGGATTTTGCCTTAACTTATATGGTTTTAGGGGGTGGCTACACAATTGGCAAAAGTTGGGCTTGCATCGGACAAAATTTAGCTTACAGACGCTCCGCTTTTGATGATGTAGATGGTTTTAGCAAGATTAGGCATTTACTTTCTGGCGATGATGTAAACCTATTACAACTAATGAGGAAAAAAGGGCACCGGATAATATTCAATTTTTCCCCTACCAGTTTTGTTTACACGCATCCTGTAAAATCCTGGAAACAGCTAATCAATCAACGCAGTCGTTGGGCTTCCAATATGAAATATCAGCTGAAGTTAAATCCGGAATTCTTTTTCATCCTGTTTTCGCTTGCCTGTTTATATTGGGGTGGTTTATTGATGCTGTTTTTTAATTACAAACTGGCTCTGCTGATTTTTGCCTATCGCATAATTATGGAGAATTTCACTTTCCATTACTCTCATTCCCGTTTTGGCATAACGAAAGCAATGCTCACTTTTTATCCTGTCTGGCTGATTATTCAAAATTTCTTCCTGGTTTTTACAATGGTGCTGGGACAGTTTAATATTTTCGTCTGGCAAGGTAAAAGACCTGATAAAAAAAGGAATAACAATGCAAACCATAATCTTTGATGATGATTCCCGCCCCAATTTTTATCCTTTAACTTTGAATAGAAGTATTGGAGACCTGCGTTGCGGAATTACGAAATTGCGTCAACGCCTGGAAAGTATCTTTCCTGATACGGAAAAGACCTGTGTAATTATTGCAGAAGACCTTGTTCCTCTATACCGGGAACGGCATCCCGATTGGCTAATCAATTCTGAAATTGAGGGAGAAAAAATATATCTAAACTCCCGCATTATACTAAATACAGACGCACTGGAAGCAATGTCTCAGCTTTCTTTCGGTTCCTGTTTATATAACGAACAGGAACTTATTGCGGTAAAAGTGAAGGATGCTTCCATTTTTCCCGATGTAGCTAACCTGAAGAAAATCCCCTGCCGGATAAAACTCTACAATTCCTTGCCGGAACTTATTCAAGATAATGCCCGTTTGCTTAATTGGGATTATCATTTGCATTTTTACGACAGTGATAATTACTTTGAAACCGAACCGGGAGTAACTGTTTTACATCCATATAATGTTTGGATTGGAGAAGGTGCGGAATTTGCCCCCGGAGTTATTTTGGATGCTTCAGAAGGACCCATTGTAATTGATAACGGAGCTCGCATAATGGCTAATGCGGTTCTTTGCGGTCCCGTTTACATCGGCAAAAAATCGCTGATTAAGATTGGGGCAAAAATTTACGGAGGCACTTCTATCGGACCCGTTTGTAAGGTTGGTGGTGAAGTAGAAGGCACAATTTTTCAGGGCTTCAGCAATAAACAGCATGACGGCTTTTTAGGGCATTCTTACATCGGCGAATGGATAAATTTGGGAGCTGATACTAATAATAGTGACCTGAAAAACACTTACAAATCAGTTGCCTATTATTCTTATCCCCAGAAAGCCAAAATTGATTCCGGCAATCAATTTTTAGGTTGTGTAATTGGAGACCACACTAAAACAGGTATCGGGTGCAACATTAATACCGGAACCGTTATTGGTATTGGCTGTAACCTTTATGGTGCGAACTTAATTAAAGATTTTATCCCCGATTTTTCCTGGGGCGAAGCAGATAAATTAGTTAAATACCGTTTCCCCGAATTTTGTGAAACAGCCGTAACCGTTAAACAACGGCGCAAGCTGTTTTTCACCAATACCGAAAAAGAACTCTATAATAAAATATATAATATGAGGATGTAATGCAGGACTATATAGAAGTAATATTTAGAACAGGACGTTTGGGCTATTATCAGAATAATCTGGAGCTTAATATTCAGCCCGAAGACCTGATTGTAGTAGAAGTTGAACGCGGTGACGATATAGCGCAGGTAATTCATTTGGGCGTAAACGAAGAAGAATTGGATGCCCAGGTTTTAGCCGGAAAGAAATTCAGTATCCGACGCCATGCCAATGAAGAAGACCTGGAAAAGATAAAAAACATCAATTATGAAGAAGATAAGGCATCCAAAACCTTTATGGATATTCTGGAGCGTTATCCTTTTGAAATGAAACTGATTGAAACGATTTACCAGTTTGACGGCAATAAATTAACCTTTTTCTTTACTGCCGATGGCAGAATTGATTTCCGCACTTTTGTTCGGGAACTGGCAAATGTATTCAAAACCCGCATTGAATTACATCAAACCACAGGCAGGGATGAAGCAAGACGCTTGGGCGGTTTTGGAATGTGTGGCAAACAATATTGTTGCAGCAGTTTTTTAAAGCATTTCAATCAGGTAACCATTAAGATGGCAAAAGACCAGAATATATCAGGAAATTTAACTAAAATATCCGGTCCCTGCGGTCGTTTGCTTTGCTGCTTGAATTTTGAAGAAGATTTTTATGTAGAAGAAGCAAAGGGCTTTCCCTTGGTTGGCACTTTAGTTCAATACCAAAACACCAAAATGATGGTTTTTCGGCTAAATGTTTTAGGCAGGAAAGTTTTGCTTGCCAATGAGGAAGGCATAATTCAGGAAATTGATCTGGATGAATATAACACTCTGAAAGTTATCAGCGTACCCACAATAGTTGAAGAATGCTAACGAATGTTTTTTCAATGCTGCCTGAAGAGCTGGCAAGAAATATCCTTTCCAGGCAACCCGGAATTCCCGCCTACAGAACTAAGCAGCTACTTTTTTGGCTGTATAAATCCTTTTGCGGTGAACCGGAAAAAATGACCAATCTGCCTGAGGAGTATAAAGCATTCCTGCAAAGCAATTACTCCTTCTTTTTACCTGCCATAGAAAGTAAACTTGTTTCCCGAGATGGCGCAATTAAATACCGTTTAAAATTAGAAGACGGCAAATTGATTGAAAGTGTGCTTATTCCAACGGAAAAGAAAAATACGCTTTGCATTTCCACTCAAGTTGGTTGCGCCCATAATTGCATCTTTTGCTCCACAGGCAAAATGGGGTTTATTCGCAATTTGGAAACGCAGGAAATTATTGGACAGGTTATATTGGCAGAAAAAGAACAAAAAGATTCCGGCAACAACAAGCTTACCAACCTTGTTTTAATGGGAATGGGAGAACCTCTCAATAATCTGCAAAAGGTTTTGGAAGCGCTTAAAATCTTACAAAGCAATGAGGGTCTTTCTTTCAGCCCCAGAAGAATAACCGTTTCCACTTGCGGAATTGTTCCAGGAATTATAGCTTTGGCTGATAGCGGAGTTAAAACCAAACTTGCCCTTTCGCTAAATTCCGCAATTCAAACAAAACGCAATCAATTGATGCCTGTTAGTAAACAATATAACCTTATTCAGCTGAAACAGGCATTGCTCTATTACCTGCGCAAAACCTCCTTCCGGGTTACCCTGGAGTATATTCTTATTCCCGAATTCAATATGAATAATGAAGACCTGACCGCTTTACGCAAATTCACAGGTGACCTCTCCTGCAAAATAAATTTTATTCCTTACAATCCCGGCAGGGGTTCTCGCTTCAGAGCTCCCACGGAAACAGAAATAAAGAATTTTATGAGCAAGGCACAAAACCTGCCTCAGGCAATAACTTTACGCAAAAGCAGAGGAGCCGATATTTTCGGTGCCTGCGGACAACTTACCGATAATAATAGAGGAGAAATATAATGAAAAGCATTCCGGAAATTGCCAAAGAACTTTTTGGCGACAATCATCCCGCTCAATGTGGTGGGGGACATATCATCTGTTTAAATTGTTACAATTGCCATCTTAAAGGTCCCGATAGAATATACAATCCCGAAAAGGGTTTGGCTGCCGTGATAGATGCTACTGTTTTGAAAGCAGAAGCTACCAAAAAAGAAGTAACTGAACTCTGCCACACGGCAAATAATTTTCAGACCGCAGCGGTATGTGTAAATTCTCATTTTATTCCTTTGCTGAAAGAACTCTTACACGAACCGGTTAAAATCTGCACGGTAATCAATTTTCCCTTGGGTGCGGGCGCAAAAAATGCCATCGTAAATGAAGCAAAAGCCGTTTTAGCCCTTGGAGCTGAAGAAGTAGATTTAGTGCAGAACTTAAGTGCTTTTCTCAGTGGTGATTACGATTTGGATTTGCAATGTATTGCGGATACGGCTATATTATGTAAAGAACACAATGCCCTCCTGAAAGTTATTCTGGAGACCTGCTATCTTACCGAAGAACAAATCATCATCAGTTGCCTGCTGGCAAAAAAAGCAGGTGCGGATTTTGTTAAGACCTCAACCGGTTTCGGTTCCGCTGGAGCTACTATTGAAAACATCGCTTTAATGCGCCAAGTGGTAGGACCCAAAATTGGAGTAAAAGCTGCAGGCGGAATTAGAACCAAAGAACAAGCACTGGCTATGCTTGATGTCGGAGCCAATAGAATCGGGGCATCCAGTGTGAATGCTATTTTACAATAAGGAAAATAAAAATGAAAGTAAATATCGCTGGATACAACATAGATAAAGAACTGATTGATAAATTGCAAAGCCCTTTAGCTACTCCGGAATTAATCTCTGCCTCTTATGCCAGAATCAGCCGTAGCAATAAAAGCATTGCCGACCTCAGGAAAGAAGCAATGATGGAATTGGAAAAAGCGAGAAAAACCAATACCGATATTATTTTTTCTATGGGTCACAGCTCCGTTGCGGAGCATTCTGTTTTTAATATTGATCTTATTGGAATTTCCAGAGCGCTTACAGAATTGGTAGAACATAGCAGAATAGCTTCCTTCACGGAAAAATCGCAGCGTTATGTAACTTTTAATAAGGACTATGTTGTTCCCCCTGAATTTGCCAATCGCCCCAAACTGAAACAGCCCTATCAAAAATTGATGGATAAGCTCTTCGCAGAATATGCATTATGCTATCTTGCTTTAAATGAATTCTATAAAGAACAAAAACCGGAGCTTAAACCGCGGGAAAGAGAATGCCTTGCCAAAGAAGATGCCCGCTACATTTTACCTCTTTCCACTAAAACCCAATTAGGTATGACCATCAATGCCCGTTCTCTGGAAAATCTCTTAGCCCATTTAGCCAAAAGTCCCTTAAAAGAAGCAGCGGAACTAAAAGAATTACTTTATTCCAATGTTTGCACTATAGCTCCTTCTCTAATTCGTTACACAGAAATTGATAACTATACCGGCTTTGTAGATTTGGAAAAGGTCGGTTTTACCGGTTTTCTGCAACAGGAATTGCCTTGGGTGAAAGAACTGGATATGGAAAATAAAGTGAAGATTATTAGCACTCCTGCTAATGCCGATGATACAATTTTAACTGCTATCATTTATCAGCAGGGGGAATTGGACTGGAGGGAAACACAAGAAACAGTAGCTCATTTGCCCCGGATAATTAAACAGCAACTCTGGAATCAGGTTTTTAAAAATATAAAGCCCTGGAACAAAGTCCCCCGTGCTTTTGAGACAGTTAATTTCAGTTTTGAACTTACAATGAGCGAAAGTTGCTGGGCTCAATTTAAGCGTCATCGCTATTGCACCGTTTTACGCAAAGCAGGAAGTTCCTTAGCTACCAAAATCCCTCCTGCCATACAAAACATTAAACGCGAAGAGATATGGACAAAACTGAATAATTCCATCATCCGAATGGGCAGCTCTCTACCTGCTAAATTGGCATATCTTACCCCCTATTTTAGAACTAATGCCTCAATTGTTACCGTTTTCGTGAATATGAATTTACGAGAAATATATCATTTTGTCCGCCTGCGTAGCGATGAAAATGCTCAATGGGAAATTAGAGAACTTTCACACTTGATGGCTGCCCAAGTGAAAAAAGCTGCTCCTCAAGCAGCTGCCTTCCTGTGTGGAAAAAGTGAATTAAAAACCTCTTCTGCATTATCCTAACCGCCTTTATACCCAACTTGAGCAATTAGAAAAAATAGGGTTGGCAAATTTTAGCCCCTTAGGGCGACACTAAAATAGCGACGGGTGCGTAAGCCCCTCGGAAAATGCAAGCTACGATAGCTTTTTTCACTTTCCCGGTTCCCTAAAGCCCCTTAGGCCTTTTTTATTCGGAAGAACGACGTCCTCGTCGTTCAAGCACAAGAAGGGATTGACCAGGAGGTCACCATTGCGATGTCGCCCTAAGGGGCTTTCTGGATGCGGGAAAAAGGATAAAAAGATACTGTATCTTACATTTTCCGAGGGGCTTACGCACCCGTCGCTATTTTAGTGTCGCCCTAAGGGGCTTTCAAGCATAGGTAAAAGGCGAAGAGATATTTTTTCCGCATTTTACGAGGGGCTTACGCACCCATCGCTATTATCGTGTCGCCCTGAAGGGCTTTCTGGATGCGGGAAAAGGATAAAAAATACTGTAGCTTACACTAAACGAGGGGCTTACGCCACCATCGCTATTTTAGTGTCGCCCTAAGGGGCTTTTTTATTCGGAAGAACGAAGTCCTCGTCGTTCAAGTATAAGAAGAGGTTTACCAGGAGGTCACCATTACGATGTCGCCCTAAGGGGCTTTCCAGCATAGAGCAAAAGAAGAAAAGTTTGTTTTCCCATTTTCTCTCAAGTGTATCATTTTCGCTTGCCAACTCGTACCATTTTTTATTGCCATCCACACTCAACCCTCTAAACCTTATTTTCCTTTTATGTCTTTTTCAATATGAAATGGATATAAGTTACAAATATAACTGCCTGTTTTCCTTTATCCCTGTATAGCTATCTATGGTATAGATACAGTGATGTTCTTCGGTATTTTGCCCAGTAACACCACGGTATCTCTACCACAAATAGCTAAGGAAGAAGAAGGGAAAATAGTGCTGTTTCCAAAGCCAGAAGGGAATAGCCGAAGGTTGATGTCTTAGTCAACCACCATTATCTTTCTATCTCGTTACTGTATAAATAGTAATAAAGAAATAGCTCGGTTGCAAGGGGAACGACAAGATGTCGTTCGTCCGAACTGAAAAAAGAGTAATAAAGAAATAGCTCGGTTGCAAGGGGAACGACAAGATGTCGTTCGTCCGAACTGAAAAAAGAGTAATAAAGAAATAGCTCGGTTGCAAGGAGAACGACAAGATGTCGTTCTTCCGAACTGAAAAGACCGAGGATGCTGTTTTTTTCCGTAATGTTGATGTCCTTTGTAGATGCATTTGGTATGCAGGGCAAAGATTTTTCTTGTCTTTTTTCAGGATTATAAATAGTCGGTATCAGAAGAATAAGATGATGATAAGGATTTAGAGATTTGCGGAGGAATAGCGTCCTCCGTTTACACGAATTTGCGGAGGAATAGCGTCCTCCGGTTCACAGTAATATAAATAAAAAAAATATAAAGGAAACAGAAATGGAACTCTCTAAACGAGCCCGAGAAATTCAGGCATCACCTATCCGTAAATTGAATCCCTATGCCAATGCTGCCAAAAAAAAGGGAATTAAGGTTTATCATTTAAATATTGGACAGCCCGATCTGCCTACTCCGAAGGAAATGTTAAAAGCATATCACGAATATTCTGATGAGGTTTTAGAATACGGACCTTCTCAAGGCATTGATCTGTATCGTGAAAGTTTAGTGCACTATTACCATAATTTAGGCATTGAATTGAAAGTGGAGGATATCATTGTAACAACCGGGGGAAGCGAAGCTATTACTTTCGCGATGATGGTTGTAGGTGAAGTTGGTGATGAAATAATAGTTCCCGAACCCTTTTATACAAACTATAATGGTTTTGCCACGATGGCAGGAATTAATTTGAAACCGCTAACTACTTATGCTGAAAACGGTTTTGCCTTACCTGCCGATGCCTTAATAGAGGAAAAAATTACTCCTAAAACCAAAGCTATAATGCTTTGCAATCCTGGAAATCCAACTGGAACTGTTTACAGTAGAGAAGAAATATTTCGTATTGCTGCTTTGGCAAAACGCAAAGGTCTATATTTTATTTCCGATGAGGTCTATCGGGAATTTATTTACGACGGTTTAAGCCATACAAGTGTTTTGGAAGTTCCCGGATTTGAGGAAAACGCTATCCTGGTAGATAGTATTTCCAAACGCTACAGTGCTTGTGGAGCCAGAATTGGTTGTATTGTAAGCAGAAACAAAGAAATTATGGCTGCCTTGCTGAAATTTGCCCAGGCGCGTTTATGTCCTCCCACCGTAGATCAATTAGCTGCCAATGCCGGAATTTATTTACCGCCAGAATATTATGAACAAATAAAACAAGAATATCAAGCCCGGAGAGATTTGGTATTTAGCGAACTGGAAAAAATTCCCGGTGTAATTTGTAAGAAACCCGAAGGCGCTTTTTACATTTTTGCCAAACTTCCAGTTGACAATGCAGAGGATTTTATTATCTGGATGCTGAAAGAATTTCAGATTAATAAGGAAACCGTTATGGCTGCTCCCGGAGATGGATTTTATGCCACTAACGGCTTGGGAAAAAATGAATTGCGTTTAGCATACATTCTTTGTAAAGAAGATCTTGCCAAAGCAATGCATATCTTTAAAATTGGTCTTGAGACATATCAAAAGCTGCATTAAACAAAAACAAGACCGCAAATGCTTCCTTTGGGAAACTTAAGATGATAGTTATTTTCCCTCTGCTCTAAGCAGAGAGGCATAAATTGAAATAAAACAGGTAAATAAAGGGATAGCGATATGAAAACAAAGCGGAAAATTTCCCCCTACCTCTATATTCTACCAGCGCTTTTTTTGCTGGTTGCCTTTCGCTTAATACCAATTGTGATGAGCTTTGTGCTCAGCTTTTTTGATTGGTCAATTAGGGGTACCGGTAAATTCATCGGCGTTCTGAATTATGCTAATATGCTGAAAGATAGTGTCTTTTGGCAGTCAATGGGTAATACTTTCTGGCTGGTGATTCTTATCGTCCCTCTAAGTATTATTTTTTCTTTGCTTTTTGCCGTTCTGCTGAATAATATCAAAGCAATTAAGGGTTTATTCCGCACTGTCTATTTTATGCCTTATGTAACTTCCCTGGTGGCTGTTTCAATTGTGTGGAAACTGATGTTCAATGAGCAAACCGGCTTAATAAATACTATAATTGGCTATATCGGTATTGAGCCCCAAAAATGGCTTTCCGAATCCAGAGGCATCTTTGAAATGCTGTTTGCCAAAACAGGAGCTACTTTTCCCCGATTTTTGGGTGGTCCTTCTCAAGCCCTTTTTGCCATAATTATTATGACTATCTGGAAGGGTTTGGGCTATAATACTATTATCTATCTTGCAGGTTTGCAAAATATTTCCAAGGTCTATTATGAAGCGGCGGAAATTGACGGTGCCGGCAAATTTAAACAGTTCTTCAAAATAACCCTGCCTTTGGTCTCCCCCACTACTTTCTATGTGTTATTAATGACTACTATCGTAACTTTTCAAACCTTTTCGCAGGTCTATTTAATGACGGATAAAGGCGGACCATTGAATACCACTAAACTGATTGTGTATTACATTTACGAAAAGGGCTTTGACACTTTGGAAATGGGTTATGCCAGTGCCGTTGCCTTGGCTCTTTTCCTTATTATCCTTACTTTAACGGTTTTCCAGCGACGCCTGGAAAAATATGTGAATTATTAAAGAAGGAGAAAGAAAATGCCGGAACAGATTCGTATGACTATTATCTATGCTGTGTTAATTATCTGCGGTATAGGTATGATTCTTCCCTTTCTTTGGATGCTTTCCACTTCTTTGATGACGCAATCTGAATTTAATAAACAGGAACGTCTTTTCATTCCTAAAGAAACATATTATGAATGGGATAACGGAATGCAAAAGCAGAAAGTTATCTTCGTGCAAAATAAAGGGGAAACAAGCGTTATTCACATTTTGAACAGTGAAGATAAAATTATTGAAGAATATAAAGAAGTCCCTACTGCTCAAGTGAAAAAGATTACTAAAGACCCCAGTTTCCACTGGCAGAATTTTATTACTGCTTTTAATAAAGTGCCTTTTATCACCTATTTTAAGAATACTCTGCTGGTAAGTTTCTTAACTTTAATCGGGGTGCTGATTACTTCTACTCTTGCTGCTTATGCTTTTGCCCGCATGGAATTTTTCGGCAGGGACTTTCTGTTCTATCTGTTTTTAAGTATGATGATGGTTCCGGAGCCAATTTATCTGGTTTCCTCTTATGTTTTGCTGGATAAAATAAATTGGCTGAATACTTATCAGGCGCTAATTATTCCCTGGTCTGTAAATATCTTTACCATCTTTCTTTTCCGCCAGCATTTTAAATCGCTGCCGCAGGAACTTTTTGATGCTGCAGCAATTGACGGCTGCAGCACTTTCGGAATGCTGTGGAGAATAATGCTCCCCCTTTCCAAATCAGTTATTGCCACTGCTTCCATCTTTTCCCTTATTGGAAGCTGGAACAGTTTTATGTGGCCCCTGGTGATGACGGATAGCCCCAATCTGAGAGTATTGCAAGTCGGGCTTAGCTATTTTAACCAGGAAGCATCAACTCAAACAACATTGCTGATGGCTGCTTCCACCTTCAGCATCGTTCCCATTCTGATTCTGTTCTTTATGGCACAAAAACAAATTATTGCCAGTTACGCCAAAGCAGGTCTTAAAGATTAAAGGAGAAAAACAGTGGATGCCAAAGAAATAAGGAAAAAAGCACAATTACAAAAAACCAGAGAAGCACACAGAACTACTCCCGAATATCAAAAACCGGTTCACCACACAATAATTGATGATGAATCCTTACGCCCTCAAAGAGTTGTTCCAGTAAAATTGAATCGCTGGATTGCTTTCGGGGTTTTTCTTGCGGTTCTTGTTGTATATATGCTTACTCAAGCACGCACAATGAGTTTTTGGGATAGCGGAGAATATGCAACCTGCATTAGCATTTTAGGGGTTCCCCATCCCCCGGGAAATCCTTTTTATATCTTACTGGGCAGAGCAATAGTAGCTATTTTTGGTGGTTTTATTCCCCATGCTATGATTGCTGCCTTCATTTCTGCTTTGTTTAGTGCTCTGGCTGTAATGTTTACTTATTTGATAACTATCCAGCTGACCAGTATGCTGAAAGTGAAATCCTGGCAGGCAATTTTCGCAGGCATAATCTCTGCTTTTTATACTGCTTTCTCTTTCACTTTCTGGATGAATGCTGTAGAAGCAGAGGTCTATTCCGGTTTGGTTTTCTTTGTAAATTTGGTTATCTGGCTCACTTTCACCTGGGTGCAAAAAAGCCGGGATTTTTCTCACCAGAATATACTGCTTTTAATTGCCTATCTCTTTTTCCTCGGCTTCTGTGTTCATCAAACCGCGTTACAAGTAGCTCCCGCAATGCTATTTATAGTATGTTACCCGCTTTTAAGGCAGGGCATTAAAAACGGCAGTTTTTTCCCCAAGCTGATTGTGTATTCCATCTTTCTGTTAATTGGCTATTTCTTTTGCGGTGTGATAGGTAAACAGCTGCTGATAGATGATTTGGATAAAATGGGATTTGCTCTTGTAGCCGTTATTATTATGTTTATAGAATTGAGAAAAGTGCTTAATCGCCGAATTTGGCTTTTGGGTATTGCTCTTGTTTTAGTTGGCGTTTCTTCTCATATATATTTAATGGTGCGAGCTGCAGAAAGACCTTTCATCAATGAAGGCAACCCCAGCAACTGGAAAATGTTTCAGGAATATGTGTTAAGAAAGCAATACGGAAATACCAGTTTTGTGCAAAGAAGGGGGAATTTTTTTAAAGACCAGCTAAATTATCACTTTTTACGCTATTTCGGTATGCAATGGTTAAATGAACCGTTCTTCACCAAATTCTTAGGTGTAACTTCCGGTCTGCTAAAGCCCATAGCTAATATTTTCGTCGCTTTTTTGGGTGTAGCGGGTGCCCTGTTACAATTTCGCAAAAATAAACACAGCTTTTGGTATTTCTTCTCCATTATCTTAATTACTACTATTGTAATGGTCTTTGTGATGAATCTTTCCAATGCCGAAGTGCGCGATAGAGATTACTTTTTTGTAGTTGCTTATAATATGTGGGCAATTTGGATGGGAATTGGTGCCTTGGCTTTAGTTACCCTGTGGAAAAGCAAACCCGTAAGAATTGCTTTACTCATTTTGATGTTCCTGGCTCCTTTAAGTAATGTGATTACTCAATACCGCATTCACGATCGTTCCGAAGAATTTATCGCTCTGGATTATGGATTGAATTTCCTTAATTCGGTTGAGGAAAATGCTATTATCTTCACAAATGGAGATAATGACACATTTCCTCTCTGGTATGCTCAAGCGGTTAAAGATCCTTATGCTAAAGAGAATATCTATCCTGCCACAAATGTTTATCCTACCAAGGAAAGTAAAGCCGCAATTGCTAAGGCAACTGACTATAAAAGTAAATGCTTGAAAGGTATTCGTAAAGATGTTACGGTTGCCAATCTTTCACTTTTGAACACTCCCTGGTATATTAGACAGCTAAGAGACCAGGAAGGAGTTTTATTCAGTATCCCTGATAAGCAGTTAGATGAACTGGAACCAAGAAGAATAGAAGAACCCCTGGTTATTCCCGGTCCTCCGGATAATCCTTCTATGGGCTTTACTGTAGATATACCTCCCACTGCTGAATGGAGAGAAAATGAACCTGTTTATCGTATTTCCGATATCGCCGTGATGCAAATTGTGAAAGATAACTACGGCAAACGCCCTATCTATTTTGCTGTAACTTGCGAAAGTTATATCAATTTTAAAGATTATCTGCGCAATGAAGGAATGGTAGGTAGAATTATTTCCACTCCTAATGAAGGTCAGATTAACCCTGAACGCCTTGTCCATAATATAGATGTGGTTTACAATTACCGCTCCATAGACAATGAAAGGGTCTATAAAGACGAGAATATGAAACGCCTCGTAACAAACTACGCTTCGGGATTTTTACGCGCTGCTAATTATTTCGTGGATAAAGAAAACTATCCTGAAGCTTTCAAATATATCCAAAAAGCAAAAAAATTCGTGGAAGAGGAATATAAACTGACCGAATTTTATGCTAACTATTATAGTAAAACAGGCCAGTGGGATAAGCTGGATGAGTTCATAAACCGTAATATCGCAAAAAATCCTGATGGCGTAAATATGTATTTTTACTATATCCTCTCCCATTTGATCTATAACTACCCTGAGAAACTTCCAACCTACATCAAAAAAGGAATGTTAATGTTCCCGCAAGAAGAAAATCTTGCTCAGTTCGCAGTTAGCTACGCCAAGGAATTTAATGACTATAAGGGAGTTCTGCAATTGTTTAATGAAGTCCGTCCCAACCTGAAATATGATATAAGCGGCTATGAAACATATCTTACCGAACCGCAAGCTACTGAAAAAAGAGAGTAGAATATAAATAGATAATCGGATAAACGACATCTTGTCGTTTAAATCCCGGAAAAACGATGTCTTGTCGTTTAAAATCCCGGAAAAACGACATCTTGTCGTTTAACTTGGTTGACCAGGAGGTCAACATTGCAGGTTTTGGTTGACCAGGAGGTCAACCTTGCGGAAAAACGACATCTTGTCGTTTAAAATCCCGGAAAAACGACATCTTGTCGTTTATCTTGGTTGACCGGGAGGTCAACCCTCCAGGTTTTGGTTGACCAGGAGGTCAACCCTCCAGGTTTTGGTTGACCAGGAGGTCAACCCTCCAGGTTTTGGTTGACCAGGAGGTCAACATTACGGAGAAACGATGTCCTCATCGTTTAAAATCCCGGAAAAACGATGTCTTCATCGTTTAAAATCCTGGAAAAACGACATCTTGTCGTTTAAATCCCGGAAAAACGACATCTTGTCGTTTAATATGGTTGACCGGGAGGTCAACCCTCCGTTGGTTTTGGTTGGTCAGGAGGTCAACATTGCAGAAAAAAACCCACTTTCCCGTCATACTATGAGAAAAATAAAGGAAACAGCTAAAATGAGTAAAGAAGGCAAAAGACAAATCCTCAGACATAATATCCAACTACTCTTTTTACTGTTATCTCTGGCTTTTTTTGCCGGGCTTATCTTCTTTGCTTTGCCCTTTACAATTCATAACATTTGCCCTTATGCCATTGTCTGTTTTGGCTTAAGCAAAAACATCCTTATTCAATATCTTGGAAATCCTTTCGCTTTAACAATTGCCTTTAGTTTCTTAATTTTGGTGTTAACGATTTTTTGCGGACGCCTTTTCTGTTCCTTTGTTTGCCCCCTGGGAACTATGCAAGAAATTATCTATGCCCTTTTCAGCAAAAAGAAAAGAAACAGAAAACAAATCCCTCTTTATCAAGAAAGGCGTTTTGCCCCAGTTAAGTATCTTGTATTAATAATAACAATCCTCTTATCTCTTGTCGGTGGAAACTATATCTTTATTCGCTTATGCCCTGTTTATGCTCTTTCTCTTTTGCCCGATATAGCTTTTTGGGGTTTAATCGTTACTCTCTTAATAATTATAGCAGGTATTTTTCTGGAACGCTTCTGGTGTCGTTTCCTCTGTCCTTATGCTGCTTTAATGAATTTGTTTATGCGCTTGGGTCAACTGGTTCATTTTCCCCGCTGCAAAATTCACCGCAATCTGGAACGCTGTAACGATTGCCAAATCTGTTCTCTATCCTGTCCGATGAATATTAACATTACGGAAGAAGAATATGTGCAAAACCCGAATTGTATTCTTTGTTTTAAGTGTGCGGAAAAATGTCCTAAACCCGAAACCCTCAAAGGCAAGATGGATAAATAAATGAGAACCATTTTACAAATATTGGTATTACTGCTTTTGGGAAGCATTCTTTTATTCCTGTTCTATAGTGCTTTCCTGCCTTCAAAAGCTGTTCCTGTAAACTCAATTAAAAAAATTGTTCCTGAACCGGATAGCACAAAAGAGAAATCTTCTGTTCTAAAACCCCAATCCAATACTGCAAAAGCAGAAACTGCCTCTGCTAATCAATATCAAAATAAGAAGAAGATAGATGACCTGCCAGAGGAGAAAAGACCTGAAACACCTGAACCTGCAAAAACAACAACGCCCTCCCCTAAAACAACTTACCGAATAAATCCAGACCTGTGTATTGGCTGTAAACTCTGTCTCCGCTATTGCCCTCAAGGAGCTATTTCCCTGAAAAACGGTAAAGCCGTAATTGATACTACAAAATGCAATGCCTGTGGAATCTGCTCTGAAGGCAATAAGAAAAACTTTTCAGGTTGCCCGGTTGGAGCGGTGTTTTATTAAAAGTGCGGGAGTGATGGAGTTCAAAGTGCAGGGGTTTAAAGTGCGGGAGTTCAAAGTGCGGGAGTTCATAGTTCTTAGTACGGGAGTTCTTAGTGCCGGAGTTCAAAGTGCCGGAGTTCTTAGTGCCGGAGTTCAAAGTGCGGGAGTTCTTAGTTCAAAGTTAGTTCTTTTTCGGTAGCTTCGGTGTTCTCGGTGGCTAATTATAATAAATCCTGTAAATCCCAATAATCCTGTTCATCCCAGACCTATTAAATCTGCGTAATCTGCGTAATCTGCGTGAGATTTCTTCTGAGTAAAAAAAATAACTTGCCAAGATCCTTGTTCAAATTATAATGTCTTTATGATGAGAAATTCCAAAATGATGTTTAAATAACTTAATTCCGTAGGAGGAAAAAAGAAAAAGTTACTTTTCGTATTTACACTAACCATACTGACCATTAGTATGGCTTGGGCACAAACAGCATTTACTGCTACTTATACTTTTACTGGTACGACTGGTCATGTAGAAAAGTTTTCGTATAATGGAACTCTTTACGATGGAATTTCTATGGGAACTATTGATAAAGTAGGTGTTACGAGTTCTTCAAGCACTGGAAACTTTAGAGCTACTGGATGGCCCCTTGGAGCTATAAGTGGTAGTGACACTTTTACAGGTTCTGTAGATACTGGTAAGTATTTTGGTTTCACTATTACTGCGGCATCTGGTTATAAATTTACTGTTTCAACGATTACATTTGGAATTGGTAGAAGTGCAACAGGAACCAGACAATGCCAGTGGAGAGGTAGTTATGATAATTATGGATCAATATTGGATAATTATACAACTTTGAACACAAATTTAAACAATTCTTCTGGTGTATTAACAAATCCTGATACAAATTCATCTTGGACAGGAAATATTATAACACTTGGTTCTGATTATGCAAATATTACAACCAATTGTGGTTTTAGATTATATCTATATAATTCTGAAGCTACAGGTGGTACAGCTGGTTTACAAGGACCAATAACTATTACTGGAACTTTTGAATTATCAGGTGGAAACCCAACAGTTGCAACTCCTAATATATCCCCTTCCACGAATACTTTTTATTCTGCATTTAATGCTACAATTTCCTGTACAACAGAGGGAGCAACTATTTATTATACTACCGATGGTTCTGATCCGGATGAAACAGCTACAGAATATACAGAACCTATTTATATTGAAGATACCACAACTCTAAAAGCAATTGCCTATGCCGAAGGTTATGATCCAAGTGCTATTGCCACAGCGGTTTATACATTTCCTGAGATAACTGAGGTAGCTGATATTGCCACTTTGAGAAATCAACCTGTCGGTTCTAATGTTTATCGTTTAACTGGCGAAGCGATTCTTACTTTTCAGCAGAGTTTATCTTATCATCCCAAATGGATTCAAGATGCAACTGCTGCTATTTATATTTATGATACTGCGGGAAAAATAACTACTGCTTATAATATGGGAGATGGAATAACCGGTTTACTGGGAACTCTTTCTACTTATAACAGTTTACTGGAATTTGTTCCTGTAGCTGATCCCGGACCTGCTTCCTCAACAGGAAATGTAATTATCCCAGAAGAAAGAACTCTTGCCAGTTTAACCAGTGCAGATCAATCCAAGCTGATTAAGGTTTATAATGTAACTTTAGGTTCTACGGGTAACTTTTCTTCAGGTACCCAGAGTATTCCTGTTACGCAAGGTGAAACAACTTTAACTTTAAGAACTTTAACTTCCACTGATTATAACGGAGAACCAATTCCTCAAACCCCTCAAAATATAACTTGCCTGGTAGGACAATATAATGCCGATATTCAAATTACTCCCCGTTTTTTAGCTGATTTTGAAGAAGCTTTTGACTTTCTTGAAGATACTCCCACACCTATAAACGGCTTGACTGTTACTATCTCTGGAGGTAATGCTAATGTTGGTAGTGGTCCAATACCTCCTATTCCAAATCAGAATGTTAATTTCACTCCTTTATCTTTTGTTTTGGATAACAGCATAGCAAATTGGACAATTACCATTCAACCAGGTGCAGCTTACGGTGCTTATTATCAGAATGGAAGCTGGCATACAGTTACTGGTACTACAGAACAGATTATCTTCAATATCACTTTTGCTAAAGGAAAAGGTTCAGAAGAAATACCTATAGTTTTAGGAGAACAGGATCCTACTTTGCCGGTAGAATTGAGCAGTTTTACCGCTGTTCTTACCTCCGATATGTATGTGCTGATTAAATGGATAGCGGAATCCGAGACCAATCATTCCGGTTACAACATTTTACGAGCCGAAAAGAAAGACCTTGCTACTGCTCAAAGAATAAATGCTCAGATAATTGACGAGGGAGTAGAAGCAGGAACTCAGATCAGCTATTCTTACACCGATTTTGAGGCATACACCAATATGGTATATTATTACTGGCTGGAAAGTGTTTCTCTGGATGGAGTCAGTTCTTACTATGGTCCTTCCATTGTTACTATTGGCGACCCCAATCAGGAACCGCGTCCTCCAGAAGTTTTAATGGCTACCAAACTGCTAAATGCATATCCTAATCCTTTCAATCCCAATACTAATATTCGTTATTCACTTAAGGATGCAGGAAAAGTAAGGATTGATATATATAATATGAAGGGACAGGTTATCCAAACCTTAACTGCTGAACATAATATCCCTGGTTTTTATCAGCTTGCCTGGGATGGTTGTGATGCAAACGGTAAACCTGTTGCCAGTGGAATTTATATGTATCGGATGACCAGTGGAAATTATAGCAGTGCCAAAAAGATGGTTCTGGCAAAATAAGTTAACTGGTTAACAAGAGAGTTTGAAAGTCGGAGCTTCTTAATTAGCTCCGACTTTTTTTCGGAAAATTAGTGCAGGGGTTCAAAGTGCGGGAGTGCGGGAGTTCAAAGTGCAGGAGTTCAAAGTTCTTAGTGCAGGAGTTCTTAGTTCAAAGTTAGTTCTTTTTCGGTGGCTTCGGTGTTCTCGGTGGCTAATTATAATAAATCCTGTAAATCCCTATAATCCTGTTCATCCCATACCTATTTAAATCTGCGTAATCTGCGTAATCTGCGTGAAAATAAATCTGTAAAATCTGTGAGAGGAATTCACAATTCCGCTTGACAAAATAGTAACTCCCTATTTTCATAAACTTCAGTTGCTGAAACCCACTTTTCCAAAAATGTATTTCAGTGCTATAACTCTTTAGTTATAAATAAGATATTGACTTAAGAATATAGAGGTTTTGAGATGTTTTCGTCTATCCGCAAAAGAAACGGTTCAATCGTTGTTTTCGATCAACAAAAAATAGCCAAAGCAATTGAAAGTGCTGGACTTGCCACAGGTGAATTCGGAAAAGATATTGCTGCGGTTTTAACTTTGCGAGTACTTAATTTAGCACAGCAGGTTATTCCGGATGAAATTCCCGAAGTGGAGAAGATTCAGGATATTGTAGAGGAGGTTTTGCTTGCCTCACCTTATAAAAAGACCGCCAAATCCTATATTATTTATCGTGATCAGCATTCACGGATAAGAGAACTTGTTTCCAAAGCCAGTGTGGATTTGATAGATCAATATTTGGAAAAACTGGATTGGCAGGTGAATGAAAATTCCAATATGGCATACTCGCTGCAGGGATTGAATAACTACATAGCTTCGGAAGTAAGTAAGACCTATTGGCTGAATAAAATTTATCCTCCGGAAATTCGGGAAGCACATTTAAGCGGAGATTTGCATATTCACGATTTGGGTCAGCTTTCTGTTTATTGTGTAGGTTGGGATTTGATGGATTTGCTTTTAACCGGTTTTTGCGGAGCGGAAGGCAAAGTGGAAAGCACTCCTGCTAAGCATTTTAGAAGTGCTTTGGGGCAGATTGTTAATTTCTTTTATACTTTGCAGGGTGAAGCTGCAGGGGCACAGGCATTTTCCAGTTTTGACACTCTTTTAGCTCCTTTTATATATTACGACGGGCTTAACTACACAGAAGTAAAACAGGCGCTGCAGGAATTTGTTTTCAACATCAATGTTCCAACGCGGGTCGGTTTTCAAACCCCTTTCACCAATATCACTTTAGATTTAAAGCCCCATCAGCTCTACAAAGATCAGGCAGCTATCATTGGGGGCAAACCAAAAAATAAGACCTACGGAGATTTTCAGGCAGAAATGGACATTTTGAACAAAGCATTTCTGGAAGTAATGATTGAAGGCGATGCTAAAGGACGCGTTTTCACTTTTCCCATTCCGACCTATAATATCACCAAGGATTTTGAATGGGATAACCCCAATCTGAATTATTTATGGGAAGCAACTGCCAAATATGGCATTCCTTATTTTTCCAATTTTGTAAATTCTGATATGGACCCCAAAGATGCGCGCAGTATGTGTTGTCGTTTACGTTTGGATACCCGTAAACTGGAAACCAGAGGGGGAGGGCTTTTCGGAGCTAATCCTTTAACCGGTTCCATTGGAGTAGTAACTATTAATTTACCTCGCATTGGGTATCTGGCAAAAACGGAAGAGGAATTTTTCTCTCTCTTGGAGGAGCGTTTGCTGCTGGCTAAAAAATCCCTGGAAATAAAACGCAAGGTTCTGGAAAATTTTACGGAAGGCGGACTTTATCCCTATACCAAGTTCTATTTAAAAAGCATATTTGAACGCTTTCAGCAATACTGGAAAAACCATTTTTCCACCATCGGCATTATTGGAATGAATGAAGCAATGCAAAACTTTATGAATGAAAACTTAGGAACAAAAAAAGCACAAGCATTTGCCCTAAAAATTATGGATTACCTGCGTAAACGGTTGCTGGAATTTCAAGCAGAAACACAGAATAACTATAATCTGGAAGCAACTCCTGCTGAAGGAACAAGCTATCGTTTGGCTCTTTTAGATAAAAAACAATTCCCCGGTATTATCTGTGCCAATTGTGATGACGATTCCCCTTTTTATACTAACAGCAGTCAGCTGCCGGTAAACTTTTCGGATGATATTTTTGAGGTTTTGGATTTGCAGGATGAGCTCCAAACCAAATATACCGGCGGAACGGTTTTACATATCTTTGGCGGAGAAAGAGTTGAATATGGACAAAGTATCAAAGCACTGATAAAAACCGTCTGTGAAGGTTACCGTTTACCATATTTCACTTTTTCACCCACCTTCAGTATTTGTCCAATCCATGGCTATTTGGATGGCGAACAGCCAATTTGTCCTGTCTGCCAAACAAAGACAGAGGTCTTTTCCAGAATTGTTGGCTATTTGCGTCCTGTTTCTCAATGGAACGAAGGCAAAAAAGCAGAATTTAAACTGAGGACAAATTTTGACCTGCACAAGCAGCAGAAAAAAGAAAGTTCCTCAATAGCTAAAAGTCACATTGTATAGGACTTAATAATGAACATCGGTGGATTACAAAAATTCTCTCTGTTGGATTATCCGGGCAAATTAGCTGCCATTATTTTCACGCAGGGCTGCAATTTTCGCTGTCCCTATTGCCACAATCCTGAACTTGTTGATCCGCAAAGATATAGTCCCTTATTAGATACAGAAATGGTTCTGCGTTTTCTCTATAAAAGGCATAAGAAACTTTCCGCAGTAGTAATTAGCGGAGGTGAACCAACTTTACAGGAAGACCTTGTTCCTTTTCTAAAGTTGCTAAAGGCAATGCATTACAAAGTTAAATTGGATACTAACGGCTCCTGTCCTGAGGTTTTACAGGAAATTGTTAATCAGAACCTGGTGGACTATTTTGCAATGGATATTAAAGCCCCCATAAAGCTATATAAAGTTATTACCAGAGCGGAGTTAGAACCAGGGATAATAGAAAAAAGTATGGATCTTATTCGCCAATCGGGTGTTGATTATGAATTTCGCACTACCTTTTTTGATTTGCTTTTAAGTACGGACGATTTAGCTTCTATGCAGAATTTATTAAAGCAGGGAGATAGATTCATCATTCAGCAATGTCATTATAGCAAAACCCTGGAAGGAATAAGAAAAGAAGATATTTTAGCCGGTTCTTTTCCTTTCGGTGAAAATCCTGCTTGCCAATCCCTAATCAATTGGGGTTCAGAACATAGCGTTAAAATATCCTTGCGCTGCTTATGATAGTGAATATTGAACACCTTCTGCCTTTCGTGGAAAAACCATCCCGCTATATAGACCACGAAATAAATGCCTGCCGAAAGGATTTTTCTGCTTATCCGGTCCATTTTGCTTTTGCATTCCCTGATACTTATGAATTGGGGATTTCCCATTTAGGCATAAAAATACTCTATTCCATTATCAATCAATTGGATTACGCTATGGCAGACAGGGTTTATCTACCCTGGATTGATTTAATAGAACTTATGCGGGAAGAGAAATTAAATCTCTTCTGTTGGGAAAGCAGAAAGGAAATTAAGGACTTTGACATTTTAGGGATAACCCTGCAAAGTGAACTTAATTACACTAATGTGCTGGAAATTATAGACCTTTGCGGAATTGATATACATAGCTTAAAACGGAACGAAACAGACCCGATAATTTTAGCAGGTGGACCCTGTGCCGTAAATCCTTTACCTTTAGCCCCTTTTATAGATGTGTTTTTTATTGGGGAAGCGGAAGAAGGTATTCTGCAAATTGCCCAAATTCTGAAAAACGAAAAGAACCGTTCTGAACGCCTCAAACAAATTGCCCAGCTTGATTCCTGCTATGTTCCTTCTTTACGTAATGGCGCTGACTTGATAAAAAGTCGTAAATATACTGCTTTTCACACATCAGAAGTACAACATAGTCCCCAAATACTTTCCTGGCAGCTGGCAACTCATAATCGCTATGTATCTGAAATTATGAGAGGTTGCACCAGGGGCTGCCGATTTTGTTTTGCCGGTTATTTTTATCGACCAGTGCGTGAACGCGAACCGAAAGACATTATTACAAATATCTTGAAAGAAATTAAAGAAAGCGGTTGGGACGAAGTTGGCTTGCTATCTCTTTCCAGTAGCGATTATTCCTGCATTCCAGAACTTCTGCAAGAACTGCTGGAAAGGATAGATACCCAAAAAACCCATATTGCTCTTCCCTCTTTAAGAGTGGACACTTTGGACAGGGAACTTGTGCACTCGCTTAAAATTTTAGGCAGAGAGGGCTTAACTATAGCTCCGGAAGCCGGCTCACAGCGTTTACGCCAAGTGATAAATAAAAAATTGAGCGAAGAACAAATCCTTACCGGAATTGAAACTGCCTTACAGCTTGGCTGGCAAAAGATTAAGCTCTATTTTATGTTAGGATTGCCCACAGAAACAGATGCAGATATTGAAGCAATTATTGCTCTTATCCATAAAATTCACAAAGCTGGAAATAGAAAACTGCAAATAAATGTAACTCTATCTCCTTTTGTTCCCAAACCTTTTACTCCTTTTCAATGGTGTGCAATGCAGGACTCGGCAACTTTGCTGAAAAACGCGTTGCGGATTAAAAACGCTTTTGCCAAAGCCAGAAATATCAAAATCCACTATCATACTATTGAAAATTCCCTTTTGGAAGCACTAATTAGCAGGGGGGACATAAAAATTGCCGAAGTTATTGAAATTGCATGGAAAAAGGGGGCTCGTTTTGACGGCTGGAAAGAATGCTTCAATTTTTCCTGCTGGCAGGAGGCAATAACAGAATGTAACATCACATTAGATAGTTATTTGGGCTCTCGTAATCCGGAAGATAATTTACCCTGGGATTTTATCTCCCTGGGCATAGATAAAAGCTTTCTGCTTGCAGAACAAAAGAAAGCGTTAACAGGAATTCAAACACCCGATTGCAGAGAAATATGTTCTTCCTGCGGCATCTGCAATAAAGAAGTTAAAACTACAACCGCAGTCGGTATTTCCTTAAAAACCGATCAGTTACGGCAGGAAAAGAAAAACCCTGCTCCCCGGGAAGAACAATTCAGATATCGGGTTTATTATCAAAAAACGGGACTTTTACGCTTTATTGCTCATCTGGATTGGATGCGAATGCTTTTTCGCAGAATATCTTTATTAGACCTGCAAACTGTTTTTACACAGGGGTTTAATCCTCATCCGAAGGTTTCTTTATGTCCACCTTTGGCAGTGGGAATTGAGGGCTTGGCAGAATATTTTGACCTTTCTTTCTATCAACCCTATCCCGTAGAATTGATTTTACAGGAATTTAATAAAACCAAAATTCCCGATTTTACCGTAACTAATGTAGAGCACTTAAAAACAAAAACTATTCCTCCCAAATTTGAAGTGCTGGGTATCTCCTTTCCTGAAGATCTAAATAAGGATATCAAAGATAAAATTATCTTCTTCAACCATAGTAAAATATTTACTTACACAAAAGGCATTCCTCCCAAAGTGAAAAACTATAACCTGAAAGAGATTATCGTTTCTCTAAAACAAAACGGCAACGAACTGATTCTGGAAAAATTACTGGAAAGCCCTTCCGTATTTGATCTTCTGTCTGCTTTGTTAAATATGGAAAAAACAGCGCTCTTTCAGCAAAAAATATACCGTTACGGCTTCAAGTGAAGACAGGAGCCCTTTTCATCTATTTTAATTGATCTTTTATAGAGCGCAAAAGACACCTAATAACAACAAATAAATGAGAGCGGGAATAAAACAAAATGCACAGTGGAAAAATAATTGATGTAAAATGCCGTTGCGGATATCTTCTTTTCCGTTATTACAAAGCAGGAAAAGGACGCCTAATCAAATGCATCATTAGTAGATTAACGGACGACTTTGTAGGACTTCAATGTGCTGAAACATTTTCCCGACCCAAATGCCCAAAATGCGGTAAAGAATTAGGAATTATTATGATGATTCAGGGAGAGCCGGCATTAAAATTAAACCAGGGCACGATTGAGACAATCCGTCTGTAATATACATTTCATATTGAAAAGACATAAAAGGAGAATAAGGTTGAGAAGGTTGAAAAGGTTGAGAGGGTTGAGAAGGTTGAGAAGGTTGAGAGGGTTGAGATACCTCAAAGCCCTTTAGGGCGACATCGCAATGGTGACGTCCTCGTCGTCCAAGCACAAGAAGGAATTGACCAGAAGGTCACCATTGCAATGTTACCCTTAGGAGCTTTCAGCTTTCAGGATACAGGAAAAATGATAAAAAATATTGTAGCTTGCACTAAACGAGGGGCTTACGCCACCATCGCTATTTTTGTGTCGCCCTTAGGGGCTTTTTTTTATTCGGAAGGACGACGTCCTCGTCGTCCAAGCACAAGAAGGAATTGACCAGGAGGTCACCATTGCGATGTTACCCTTAGGGGCTTTTGGCAGAGGGCAGAGAGCAAAGGGTTTATCAGCCATTTTTGTATCTCAACCCTCTAAACCTTCTCAACCTTCTAAACCCTACTTTACGAGGGGCTTACGCCTCCATCGCTATTATTGTGTCGCCCTAAGGGGCTTTTGGCAGAGGGCAAAGAGCTTAGGGCGAAGAGTTTGTTTTCCCATTTTTTTCAAGTGTATCACTTTTCGCTTGCCAAATCGTACCATTTTTTATTGCCATCCACAGTATTTCAACCTTCTAAACCTTATTGTCTTTTTGCTTGCCCTTACAACATCTCCCTTTTTTTACTTTCTATTCCAATTCCAGCGTTAACTGATCTAAGTAATTATTAATCCTCCTATTACATAGCTCTACATAAGCGGGTTCAATTTCATAACCAATAAAATAGCGGTTTGATTTTAAAGAAGATATTGCAGTTGTTCCACTACCCATAAAGGGATCGAGAATTATATCATTCTGGAAAGAATATAATTGTATTAACCGGTAAGGAAGTTCTTCAGGAAAAGGTGCCGGATGTCCAATTTTTCTTGCTGATTCAGCTTTCATAACCCATACTGATTTTGTCCATTCAATAAAATCCTCTTTGCGGATAGTGCTTTGTTTATCTTTCTTAGTTCTATAATAATCTCCTTTGGAAAAGACCAAAATATATTCGTGAATATCCCTTAAAGTAGGATTTGCAGCACTCATCCAACTTCCCCAGGCAGTAGATGGACTGGCACTTGCTGCCTTATTCCAAATTATTTCTCCTCGCATATTAAACCCGATGTTTATCATCATTTGGGAGATATAATCAGATAATGGAATATATGGTTTCCTGCCAACATTAGCTACATTAATACAAGCTCTTCCCCCATTTACTAAAACCCTGTATGTTTCCCTGAAGGAATTTTCTAACAATTCCAGATATTGCCCTAAAGATAAATTCTGATCATAGTCCTTGCTAACATTATAGGGAGGAGAAGTAATCATTAAATGAACAGAATTATCAGGAATTTCCTGCATATTTTCTGCAGAACCTGAAACAACTTTATTCAAATATTCTTCGGGGAAAGGATTTTCTGTTTTATCTATCACATTTTTTGTCTGTATCTCTTCATATAGTTTAGAGTTATAAAACTTGGAAGAGTCGTGATTTATCCTTCCTTTTGAACCAAATGAACTTGTTGATGTTCCTGTTTTCTTGTTCATAATTCGCCTTTAAGAAGTTCAATGAATTTTTCTGCCTTAGCAGTATTGGTTTTTTCTTTTGCCGCTATACTTATGCATTTGCCAATTTGGGGCTTGCTTAACATAGTAGAGATAAAATAATACTCGTTTGTTACAAGCTTTTCGCAATCTTTACTGATACCAGCTATATTGTTATATGTTTTAAATCCCAGCAGGGGTGAGTTCTTTATATAATCATCAGCATCTGACGGGTAAGGATTTAAAGACCAAAAACCTTGAACCACACCGGCAGATTTAAGATAATCTACTTTACTAAGATATGTAGAAGTAATTGGACTATTTCCAATTATAATTATAGGAATTTTATTGGCACTAAAACTGGAAACGCGTATATTAATTGCCTTCCCGATAGCTTTCAACATAGAATCCGATCTCAATAGAGAAGGATTTCCTTTATGAGTTCTAAAATCACCCAAAACTTTTATTTCCTTCTTACCGTTATATATATAATTCCAAACAATGCTCATCTTAATCTCAAAGATTAGCTTTATAGCTTCAGCATTCTGATATTTCTTCTCATTTGTGCAAAAAGCCAAATCAGCAGATGAATTTTTAGTTAATCCTAATTCCTCACAAACAACACCATTTACAGCATACAAATTCATTTTTCGGGCTATGGGAGCAAATAAATCTCTACACCATTTCTCAGTATAAAATCCAATTAGCGCATTTCTGCTTTGTAATGTTTGATTTCTTGAATTCAGGACTTTCGGTATATAAGCATAGTAAACATCATCCAATTTATAAAAGAGTTTATCTGGCAATACAGTTTTCAGGTAACTGATAAAAAACATTTTTTCAGCATCAGTTGACCATAGTTCCGAAATCTTCTCCATTAAACTTACTCCTGCTATTTTTTCAGTTGTTTCTTGATATTTAATCTCTCCCTTTTTGTCAAGCAAAGTTAGCTCCTTGCTATCTTTTATACCTGAAATTGGGTTTCCGCACTTTAAGTCAGGAGTCATAATATTCAAAAATAACTCTATCCGTTTTTCAAATTCGTGTGTAAGTGAGGACTCATACCTGCAGAATGGCTAATAAAAAATGGAAAATGGAAAATGGAAAATTGAAAATGAAAAATTAGAAAATAAAAATCTGTGTCATCAGTGTAATCTGTGAGAGATATAAATCAGGTGTATTCCTGCTTAATTATCTGTGGTAGAGCTACGGTGGCATTGCTCGGTAAATTCCCCAGAGGCACCACGGTATCTGCACCACAAGTTACTAAGCAAGAAATAATTTTGCTTCCTAAAATGACGGAGTTATCCACTTTTTTTTCAACTGCATTTTTGAAGTTCAAACCTGATTATTAAAACACTTTCTAACTCCGCAAAATCTTGTTCAGCCCTCCGCTGTTATCAATTAGGATATGTATAATCTATATAATTGGGGAGAGATACATATTTTAATTGACACCATCCCTTCATAATTTATCCTAACTAAAAATGAAATGAGGTGAAAAATGCGTGAATATCAAATTACCATAATCATTATAACTGCTCTCCTATTTTCAGCTTACTTCCCTCAAAAAAACCAACGCCACAAATGCAGAAAACGAAAACCTCAATTATACGGGGAGTAAATTTCATAACAACGATATTTGGGGTGGAGCAATGAATCTTGCCTGGAATGAACTGTTAGAAAGTTTTACAGGTGAACCTATTACATTTGATATGGAATAAATTAGACAGCCCAATTAGCATAATAAAACAAAATAGAACGACGCGGAATAAAATATGAATGACATTATTATCAATGCCTTGGAAGATACTTTAACGCAACTCAATGAACTGCCTGAACTAAAAAAGGACTTGGACAAAAGACCTCTTTCCCATCCGGTAAAAATTTTAGCCATTGGAAAAAGCGCTTTCCCAATGGCTAAGGTCTGTGTAGATACACTAAATAAAAGGAAAATAAATTATTCCGGTTATCTACTTACAAAATATGGAAAGGTATCTGAAATAATACCCGATTTAATTGTTAGAAAGGCGGGTCATCCTGTTCCCGATAAAAATACGATCAAACATAGCCGGGAAATTCTATCCTGGCTGGAAGGACTTCCGGAAAATGATGAACTGATAATCCTGATTAGCGGTGGTGGAAGTTCTCTGTTTGAAGTGCCGGTTGACGGCTTTACTTTAGAGGACTTGATTCATTTTAATAAGAACCTGCTGCAAAGTGGATTAAGTATTAAAGAAATAAATTATGAACGCGCCCAAAAGTCAAAAGTAAAAGCCGGAAAAGCACTTGACCATATAAAAGCTAAAATAATATACTGTTACGCTCTTTCCGATGTCCCCAATAAGGAACCAAATATTATTGCCTCCGGCTGTTTTTTCCCTGCTAATTCCCAAAAAATAGATGAAAATCATTATCGGGCAAAACTGAAAAATGGCAAGCAAGAACTATCCTATTCTATTATAGGCGATAACTTCTCTCTCCGCTATCAGTTAGCTAAAGCACTAACTGCTCCGGTTGAGGTGCAGACCCGTTATTTTACTGAAAATGCAGAAAATGTAGCGAACTCGTTGACTAATTTTGCTTTTTCTGCAAACAAAAAAGGTATCTATATCTTTGGTGGAGAAGCATCTGTGCAAGTTACCGGAAAAGGAAAAGGTGGAAGGTGCACACATCTTGCTCTTTTAATGGCAAAAAAAATCGCCGGCAAAAAGCATATTACTTTTTATGCTCTTGCCGGCGATGGAAATGATAATCTGGAAAATGTATCCGGTGCCTGGGTTAATCAAAACACAGCCAACCAACTGCAGGAAAAGGGAATAGATATATCTTCCGCCCTTAAAAACTGCGATTCCTATACAGCTCTAAAAGCAATTGACGCTATTATTCCTTCCTGGTCTTATCCCCTTAATTTAAATGATATCTACCTTCTGCAAATATCCTAATCTCAGCAGATTATAACTCTCAGAGATTTCACGGATTACACAGATAAAATAGGTAAGGGATGAACAGGATTTTAAGGATTTAGGGATTATAACTCTCACAGATTTCACGGATTTCACAGATAAAATTGGTAAGGGATGAACAGGATTTTAAGGATATTAGGGATTATAACTCTCACAGATTTCACGGATTACACAGATAAAATAGGTAAGGGATGAACAGGATTTTAAGGATATTAGGGATTATAACTCTCACAGATTTCACGGATTACACAGATAAAATCGGTAAGGGATGAACAGGATTTTAAGGATATTAGTGATTATGACTAAAAAAAGAAACAACTGGGTGATGATTTAATGCTTAATTGAAATGGGATTACTTCTTAATTGGGTAAAAACTTGAAATCAGACATAAAACATTTCTTAATCTCTACAAATCCCCCCACACAGCTAAATTTCTTTCCAATTTCATTTTATATATCTAATCCTAATCAACTCCAAAATCCTATCCATCCCCAACCTATTTTATCTGTGTGAACTTATTTTTTTTTCTTCACAAGTATAAAAATCAATCCTCTAAATCCTATAATCCTAAAATCCTCGTTTCTAAAAAAAATCCTAAAATCCTCGTTTCTAAAAAAAACATCCCTAAAATCCCTGTTCACCCCTTACCTATTTTATCTGTGAAATCTGTGTAATCTGTGAGAGACCTACTTTATAATCGCTACTTTTCTTAGATAATTTCTTCCCCTACACCTCATCCTGATAGCATAAATCCCTGAACTACAGCCAGTTCCTTTTTCATCACAACCATCCCAGAGATATTTGTAGTTCCCTTTTTCACTATGTGCAAATGTCTTGCCTAACACCTTCTGCCCCTTAATGTTATAAATAGCTAATTCCATTGAACCGGCACTTTCCATTGCATAATTGATAGTGGTGCAGGGATTGAAAGGATTGGGAAAAATGCTTCTTATTCCTTCTCGTAAAGGTATTTCTGAACCTGAATTTGTTCCCGGAAAATCATACCGGCAAATAGATGGACCAAAAAAATTTTCGTTCCCTTGATAATCTATACATTGCAACCAGTAATGATAATTGCCTGCCTCATTTACACTTGCATCTGTAAAAACATATAGCTGCATGGAAGAAGTATTTGTTGCTGTAATTATTGGAGAAATAAGATCCGCAGTGGCAACATCATCCTCATTGTTTCTATAAATATAATACCCTAAAAGATTTGCTTCCGATTGCGTTACCCACATCAGTTTAATCCTGTTCGGATAATCCAATTCTGCCCTGAAATTGGAAAACTCCACCGGTAAAGTATCTTCTGAAGTTATAAGTTGGATAGAATTTTCGGATGTGTTTGTGGTGTTATAACTTGTTGCAATTCCAGAACCATTAACTTCAAGTACCTTAGCATAATATACTGAGGAAGATGATAAACCGGAAACAGTTACAGAATTTCCAGGGCCATTATAAACAACTTGCTGACCTTTACTGCAAAAATAAGGATTCGCTTCCGGATCAGATCCATCTTCGGGAGCTATAATATTGCTATTTGTGCTCAGAATTACAATTCTTTTACTCCCGTTACCAACAGCCCAAGTTAAATCACAAGAATTTGAAGTTACTGTTTGGTTGCTAAGAAATGATGCCTGAGTAGAAGGACTTGAACAAAGCTCATTAGAATAGACAATATTATCAATAAAGCAGTTAGCCACATTATTTTGGCTCCCTTCTCCATAAAACATAAACGAATCTATGTTTTTATTATTGACTAAGTTAGCTTTAGACAAAATATGTTGCTTCCCGTTAATCCAAAGATGTAATTTATTTTTATATATATTGTATGAACCAGCGCCATTGCGATAATAAGTTTTATAATCAGTATAATTATAGTTATTGCACCAAATTTCTATAATATTGTTTGTTCCTTTTTTGAGGCATGCATTATTTACAATATAAGAGTTAGAACTGCCCGATAAATATCCCACGGTTAAAGTATCAGCATCACTAAAAGTAAATGATAATACCGTAAAAGCTTCATCTCTATTAATAGTTCCATTATTAGAAAAAGAACCACCGTTACCCAAAATCAAATAAAAAGCTCCGGAATTAGCAGTATTTCCACCTGCAGAATCGCCAAACAGGATATTAAATCTGGTATAAAATAATAAAGTTGCAGAAAAATCATAAATAGATACTTTAGCCATATCGCCCGTGGAAGGAGCTACAATTCTAAGTTCCGATCCTGTGCCAAAATTATTAAGACCAGGATTTTCCAGATTAAGGATGCCATCAACACCTGCCCTAACATAATCCTCTCCTGATACGGGTTGAGGTAAAAAATTATTGCAATTATTAGTTGTGGAAGTGTAAGATCCTGTAGTTGTCCCAAAATCATAAGTCCAGGTTGTTGCCCAAAGAAGAGTATTTATCCATAAAAATCCGCAAGCGATAACTGCTAACTTTTTCATCTTTATTCCTTAATATGTGTATCTTACTACGATACCTATCAATACTGCCAACCAGCATCATTTTCTGATCCATACTAATTCTGTCAAGCAAAATTTTTTTCCTATTGGTGTAACTGTTACTATCTTTGCCTTTACAATAGGTTTAGTAATCCACGAAACCAATAACGCTAAAACAAGGATTTAAGGTTAGGATTTATGGAACAAGGATTATATGGTTAGGATTTATGGAACAAGGATTATAGGGATAGGTTTTATGAAACAAGGATTTAAGGATTTTAGGATTTAGAGGAAAAAATATAAGAAAGAATATCGGTATAGAACAAAAGAATATTTCATTAAAAGCAAAAAAACAAAATAACTTCAATTCAATTCTAAGTCCATCCCTCAAAATCCTTTAATCCCAAAACCTTGTACCCCATTCTAAAACCTTAATCCTCTAAATCCTTTAATCCTTAAATCCTTGTTTCAATACATAAAATCCTAATCCTCTAAATCCTTTAATCCCAAAACCTTGTACCCCATTCTAAAACCTTAATCCTCAAAATCCTAAAATCCTTAAATCCTTGTTTCAGCTTCTTAAAATCCCAACTATAAAATCCTTGTTTCTACAATTATACTCAGCTGTTGTTTTTATTCTTCCCTATAAACGATAGATCTCTTCTTTTGTATTGTAAGCTTGTATTCCCGAAGTTTATCAATAATCCCGTCTCGGAATTAGAAAGCTTTAGATAATTGATTAGTTGGCTGATGTGGACGGGAATAATATTTTCAACTGCTTTCAGCTCCACAATAATAGAATCATAGCAATAAAAATCCACCTTATATGTCTTTTTTAGTTTAAACCCTTTATATTGCAATGAAAATTCCTTTTCTCTCGTGTAAGGTATATTACAAAGCGCAAATTCTTTTTCCAGTGCTTCGGCATAAACAGCTTCCAGAAATCCATTACCTAAATTATTATATACCTCTAAGCAAGCTCCAATAATCGTTTCTGTCTTTTCAGCATTAACCATATTACATCCTTTTCAACCTAAAATCCTTGTTTTTAAAATGCTAATCCTCTAAATCCTGAAATCCTTAAATCCTCGTTTCAATTACCTATAATCCTTGTCTCAACTTCCTAAAATCCTAATTTGACCGGGCTCCCCTAACCAAAATATTCCACACACTTTTCCAGAAATACACCCAGTCCGTCTTAAACGGTTTTTCCATTTTTTTCATTATATATCTTCTTTCCGATTCCACAATTTCTTCAAAGCTTTTAGGCATATCTGCATAGAAGGGAGGAATTAAGCCCGGTTTCAATTTTATCCTAAGTTCCTGCATTTCTTTGGGATAGAGATAAAAATAGTGATCGCTCAAAGCGCGGACTCCCACTAAAGACAGATCGCCTTCAATAAAATTAATAAGTTGGGGTAATTCATCCAACCACATCTTGCGGAATACTTTACCCCAGGAAGTAACTCTAAAATCATTTGAAAATTTACCCCCTTCTTGCAAAGCATTGGTCTGATACACATAGTCCTGCAGGTATTCACTATAGGGATGCATCGTCCGCAACTTCTTTAGATATATTGTTTTACCGTCCTTGCCTTTGCGTTTCAAACGAATCAGAGGACCGTAAGTAGGATTGGGATCAGTGCGAGGTGCCTTGGTCTTTTTCAGGATAAAATACATCATATCGTCAATTTCGCGTTTATGAATCAGCTCAAAACCGCAAAAATAGAAGCGTCCAAGCATTTCCGTTTCTGCAATGGCTCTATTTTTACCTTTCGTTATGGCAAAATACCAACCCTGCAAAATTGGCAATTTAGGAAAAACGCGCCTAAAAATAAAATCGATCCCATACAGGATCGATCCAAGATAAGGTGTCCAACGCTTATAAAAAAGATTATGCCTCTCTGAGATGGTTTGTCCTTTACAGACAAAGACACCTCCCTCAATCAGTAATTCGTTAACCCGGATAAAATAGTAGTTCAGCCGGCGTAAGTCATTTATTTTATGTAGATTGATAAAAATCTGGCGACTGCTTTTCGCTTCGTTTTGAATATTAAAATAGTCCTCCGAATTGAGAATTAAGGCACTGTTTTTATTAAACTTTCCCAAATCCAGATAGTCATTTAGGAACTCAAATAATTTCGGTTGCTCCGCTAAATATTGCTGCCAGAGAGGAATAAGAATTGAATCGGAATCAATATTTTCACTACAATGTAAATGATAGGGCTCGTTACTGATAATTGGAACAGCATTGGCAGAATCCAGAAAAAACTTCGGACTCTGTAAATTCTCCATTGCCTGGGAATGAGTTACCAAATTAGTAGAAGCATAACTCTCATTCTCCTTCTGAAAACGAAAGGCATAAAAAACACCAGGGAAAAAAAACAACTCCAAAACAAAGGAAATGGATATCGTCCCGAAAACTATGTAGCGGGAATAATAGAACTTCCCGAAAAGATACATCAGACCAAAGAGAAACGCAATTGCTATCAAATTACATTTGAAGATGCGTTTTACATAATCCGCTCCGCCCCTAATTGTTTTAACACTGTATTTCCTACCCCAAAGCCCTGAGCCAAGCCAAATAAGAGCAAAAGGAATAAAACTACGATAATAGGTTAGAATTATTCTTTTGGTGCCAGGACGCACTTTGGCAGCAAATAAAAATGCAAATACAATGATCACTAAATCAAGGGTAAGCAGAATATACTTTGCTATCTTATACTTCATATTTTTCTCTCACGCAGATTACACTTTATATAATAGGTCTGGGATGAACAGGATTTAAGTGATTTTAAGGATTATAATCTGATTATTTCCTTAATTAGGAATTAAAAAGATAGACATGCCGTAATATAAAAAATGAAATTTGAATAGAGCACAATGGGAGATAATTATAGAGTTAGAAAGATTTTAAATTATTGTGAAAGGTTTTGCGCCTGATTTCAGGTTTTTTCCCAAAATTTAGAAGTAATCCTACTTCTATATTAGTAGCTTTTAAATAATTTTGTAATTGCAGAATATTTTCAGGAACTAAGTTAGCACTTGCTTTCAATTCAATAATAACTTTATCTTCAACAATAATATCAGCAAAATACTCTCCTACAGATACACCATTATAGTTAACTTTTATAGGATATTGAGAAATTGCCTTCAGACCATTTTTATTAAGCTCTATCAGCATAGCATTCTCATAGACCTTTTCCAGAAATCCATAACCAAGATTAGTATAAACTTTATAGAAACAGGCAATAATTCTATCTGTTATCTCTTTGTGCAGCATATCAATTTGGTTTATACTTCGTTTCTTAACATTCTCCACATATTCACCCTTTCAATTACTTATATTATAAATCTTTTATCTCCTTAATCCCTAAAATCCTGTTCATCCCCTACCTATTTAAAAAAATCTACGGTGCGACGCAGACCCTCTTTGAAATCCACCTTCACTTCATACCCCAGCACTTCTTTCGCCTTTTCTATCCCTGCCAATGAATGTTTCACATCTCCTGCTCTCTCTTTTTCAAAAACCGGTTCAATCTCCTTCCCCAAAATCTCATTCAACATCTTTACTAAATCCACTAAAGTATAACTCTCCCCGCAGGCGATATTGATCACTTCTCCAGCTGCTTTTTCTGCAGTACATGCCTGAATATTTGCCCAAACATTATTTTCCACATAAGTAAAATCCCGGGATTGGCTTCCATCCCCATAAATAACAGGTCTTTTATTCTGCATCATCAATTTTATGAATTTGGGTATAACAGCACTATATTGTGAAGTAGGATCCTGATTGGGTCCAAACACATTAAAATACCTTAGCGAGACAGTTTCCAATCCATATAATTGATAAAAAATCTGACAATACCGCTCCTGCGTATATTTTGTTAAAGCATAAGGCGACATCGGATTAACAGGCATTGTTTCCACTTTGGGTAAAGATTGGCTATTGCCATAAATGGAAGATGACGATGCACAAATCACCCTTTTTACTTCAAATTCCTTAGCTGCCTCCAAAATGTTCAGCATTCCCAAAATATTCACATCATTAGTAGTGATGGGATCATTTATGGAACGCGGAACGGAAGGTAAAGCACCCTGATGAAGAATATAATCCACTCCTTTAACAGCAGAACGGACAATATGAAAACTTCTTAAATCCCCTTCTATCAATGTCAACTTCGGGTCTTTCAGCAAAGGCAGGATATTTTCCCTTTTGCCGGTAGCAAAATTATCCAGCACCCGAACTTCCTGATGTTGTTTTAATAACTCTTTCACTATGTTGGAACCGATAAACCCGGCTCCCCCTGTAACTAAATACTTCATTTTCTATCCTCTCACAGATTACACGGCTCTCACAGATTCCACTGATAACACAGATATAAATTTATAATAATGAAGAAATGTCACCATTTGCAATACGAATAATGTTTTTACTTAAGTTTGTGGTATTAAAGTTGATCAAGAGACCTAAGGGCTTATTTGCTAATTTCAGATAAGTGTGCAATTGTTTCTTATGAGCATCTGTTAATATTTCCACTGATTTGAGTTCTAAAACAAGAATATCTTCAATAAGCATATCCATTCTATATCCCAAACCTAAATCTTGCCCTTTATAAAGAACATTAATTGGAACTTGAGTTTTATATTCCATACCCAACTTAACAAATTCAAAAGCTAAAGCTGCTTCATAAGCACTTTCTAACAAACCGGGACCTAATATATTATAAACCTCAAAAACAGCACCCCGCACTTTGTATGTTATATCATTTAATCTCATTACAAACCCTTATCTGTGAAATCTGTGTAATCTGTGAGAGACATCATCTGCGGAATCTGCGTGAAATTCTATTGAATACCTGCTCCCGCTACAGGACCATTTTTATATGGCACATAGTTTACAATAGAAGTTACACCATAATTAAGCTCTAAGCCAAGATCATTAAAATCAATTATCAATTCATCAATTTCTGTAGTTGATGTAGTATTCCAAAAATTATTCTTAAAATCCAATGGATAAGGTAAACCATCCGGATATATATAAGATGCCCCCGATTCCATAACATATTGCGAAGCATAAAAATTGTTGTTATTTGCTTTAGTCCAACCATTACTCACTGTGTTCCATGAATGATGAGAATGGTAGGTTTGAATACATACATTTGCTTTAATGGAATTATATGAAATATTAAGATTGGATTGGCCTGTATTTACAATGCCTATACCCACATTATCTATCAGGTTGTGAGAGAATTCACAAGTTGATTCCCAGGAATTAATAAACTCCCGTGAACCACTGATAAAAGCATTATTACTAACGACAGCGTTTTTTACTATCTCGTGTTTCAAGGAAATATAGTTATTATAGAAGATATTATCTTGAACATTACAACCGTTAACAGTATAATTACTAATAGCTACCGCATCCTGAGATTTATTGTCCATAATAATAGAATTGCTTATTTCCAAGTTGTTCACCTGCACAGAAGTGATTCCAAAAACACAATCTCTCACCAATAAATGATGCAAAGTCGTTTCATTGCTTCTAATGCTTATTCCATTATTTTGATTGGTAATACAAATATTATTGATTGTTCCTGTAGTTCCCAAATAAACAATTCCTTCCCCGTTTAAAATCTCTGCACCTGCTGAGGAATAAATTCCAGAATATGAAGTTATATAAGCAAAATCATCCCCTTCGGGAAAGGAACAATTCCCATAGATAGTTATCTTTTTACTCGGTGCAATAAGGATTTTAGCATCTTGAGCAAAATTAAGAGTTGAAGTAGGTAGCGCGGTTACATCATTTTCTACAATATAACAATGGTTTTGTAAAAAATTGTAGTTTCCCTCAATTGTAGCTGGAACTATTGTTTCCGGATATAGGGTAAGATCAGCTTTCTGAATGTTATTCGTCGAAATTTCCTGGGCATTTAATTCTATATCAAAAAGATAGTTATATCCCCAACCTTCTTTCAGATATGTTATGATGTATTTCCCATATACAACTTCCGGAAAGCTAAAAAAACCATTATTATTAGTAACAACCGTAAATAAAGGTGTCCTTTCTCTATGATCAAATATATGCTTATCCTTAAGTGGAAAAGCAAGCTGAGGATATTGCTTATTTATTTCTTTTAATTTTTCCGGAACTATATCAGTAGAATATAACATAACCGTAATTCCAGAATAATCTGTTTGACCATCTAAAATGATAACCCCGGAAATAACACCCTTTTGTATCTTAGTATTACTATCACAGCTACATAATAATATAGCAACTAAAGAAATTAAGGCAATAAAACAAAATCTTATTTTCATTATAGTACTTAATCTGTGAAATCTGTGTAATCTGTGAGAGTTATCATCTGTGTAATCTGTGAGAGACCAATCTTTTTACCTGGTTCTTAACATTTTGCCACACCAATTCTTTCCCCCATTTCATAAAATCATCATTCCATCTTTGTGGATGCGTGTTAAGCATTATCTGGTTTGGCAATTCCTTTTTAAGGATCAGTTCTATAAGCTGATCAGAATTTTTTATTTCATAGTGAAAAGGACTTACCACCTTATCTCTAATATTTGATTCTTCACTATTCCAACTTCTTCCAGTATCAGTTAAATAAAGAACTTTAGAGTAGTCAATATCAAAATATGGCTCTCCTATGATTCCATAATCATAATAATGAAATTTCTTCCACAGTTCTCTATTATCATATTTAGACATCGGGCTTCCATGCATACAAATAGTTTCAATCTTAGCCACTTTTTTAAATTTATCCAGATTTTGAATAAATATCTCTAATGCCTTATTAACCTCGCCTTTAGCTTGATCCATAACCTCATAATGATAACCAATTTCATGACCCATCTGTTGAATAGCTCTAATTACACTTGGTTTGAAGGAAACAGGTACACTTCTGAAAAAATAAGAAGCATTTAGCCCTTTATCCTTTTCTATTTTTGCAAAATTAAGAGAGTTTAATGGCAGTTTATCTACATCATGCCTTAGAATAACAACTCTATCAAGGGGCTGCTTTAAAAAATCTCTAAATGCCTTAAATTCATATCCCGCATCTTTAAAAGCATCTAACAATTCGCTATACTTTCTGACTGTAAAATCTCTAATCAAAATAAAGCCACCGAAATTACCGAAAAATAGTTTAATGGACAATTCTCTTGAATTCTAATTTTGCCTCATTGCCAAAGTTTAAGATATATCCAACTTTAAGCCCTGTAGCACTTAGATAATTTATTATTTGTGCTGAATGCATGGAATGAATTATATTACACGCCTTAAGCTCCAGTATAATTTTACTTTCTACAATAATATCAGCAACATAATCTCCAACAATCTGATCTCTATAAAAAACTTGTATAGGAACTTGAGAAACATAACTAATACCTTGATATTTAAATTCTACACATAAAGCTCGTTCATATAGTTTTTCCAAATATCCTGAACCAAGCTCTTTGTGAACAGCAATTGCACAACCAATAATTCTATCACTCAGCTCTTTCTCATATATCATAACTTTTTACCTTCTCCTGCCTTTCTTTGAAAATTATATGACTTTCTCAGTGCCCTCAGTGTTCTCAGTGGTTATATTTTTTCGGTGTCTTCAGTGTTCTCGGTGGCTATAATCTCTTTTCGGTATCTTCGGTGCTCTCGGTGGCTAATAAGAATAAACAATATACATAATATAGCACCAAAGAGGTTAGCCATCATATCCATCGGATTAAATGTCCTATAAGGTATTATTATCTGTAGCAATTCAACCCCAATAGCTGAAACAAATACAATCCCACAAAACTTCAAAACCTCATAACTCTTATACCAACGAACATTCTTTATCTTCCCGAATACCCATATCCATGCAAAAGCCAAAAATGTTAAGGAATGCACTACATAATCCAGCCGAAAAATAAACCTTTTAGCTGTTAGATCCCTATTTAATTCATTGCCCAAAGGCACAACATTTATCACCAAAACCACTATCAACCATCCCCAAAATAACCATTTTATGCTCTTCATTATGTTTCGTTCTTCTATCATAATCCTATCTTTTTCTCAGTGTCCTCAGTGTTCTCTGTGCCCTCAGTGGTTGCATTCTCAGTGTTCTCTGTGTCCTCTGTGTTCTCAGTGGTTGCATTTAATATAACCCACTCCACTGCTTATGCAATTTTGCGGTTCCCAAAATTATTTTTAAAACTCGCATAGAAAAGTTATCAATCTCATATTCCGGGCATATTTTTGTGTAATTTGCACCTTCTTCTATAGCAACTCTAATTGCATCAAGTACTATTTCAGGATCAAAACCGGATAAAATTATCGTCCCGGCATCTATTGCTTCTGGACGTTCCATTGAATTCCTGATTGTTATTGCAGGAAATTTAAGGATTGCACTTTCTTCACTAATCGTTCCACTATCGGAAATAACACAGGTAGAGTTAATTTGCAAGTAGTTATAGTCAGTAAAACTGAATGGCTTTAGAAATTGGATTAAGGAATTAAATTTGAAACCAGCTAAATTTTCTAACCGTTTACGGGTTCTGGGATGGGTGCTAACAATTACTGGATAATTATATTGCTCTGCAAGAGTATTTAGGACAATGCTTATTTTCTTCAAATTATCAGGATAATCTACATTTTCCTCTCTATGGACAGAGATGAGAAAATATTTTTGGGGTTCCAGTTTTAAGGTTTCTAAAATATTTGATCGTTTAATTTTAGGTAAATAATGTTGTAAGACCTCAAACATAGGAGAACCAGTTAAATAAATTCTTCTATGAGTTAGCCCTTCAGATAAAAGATGTCTTCTTGAATTCTCGGTATAGACCAAATTGAAATCCGCTATATGATCAATCATTCTCCGGTTGATTTCTTCCGGCACATTGTTATCAAAACTTCTATTACCTGCTTCCAAATGATAGATGGGAATATGTTTTCGTTTAGCCATAATAGCAGATATAGAAGCATTAGTGTCTCCAAGAATAACCATTGCATCCGGTTTTTCCTTATCCAGAATTTCTTCAATTTTAATCAGCGTTTCACCTAAAACAGTTCCCAAACTGGTTGTATTCACATTAAGATAATATTCAGGTTGCCGAAGCTCTAAATCCTCAAAGAAAATCTGATTCAGTTCATAATCATAATTTTGACCCGTGTGCACTAAGATATGGTTGGTGTATTTATCCAGTAAAGGAATTACACAGGATAACCGGATTATTTCAGGCCTTGTGCCAACAACTGTGATCACTTTAAGCATAATTTATTTCACGCAGATTTCGCAGATAAAAACGCGGATTACGCAGATTATATTTTTATAATTTATCATAAGGAATCATTAAGTCCATTTACTTTATAGATAATGCTTCTGTTGATGTCCGAAGTTTTAAAATTAACAAGGATACAAAGTTTTAAATTAATTAGTTTTAAATAGGTTAAAAGCTGTTTGTGATGAACAGGAGCAAAATTGTCAACAGTTTTTGATTCTATAATCACTTTCTCTTCAACTAGTAAATCCATTTAAAAGGCAGCACTCATATCAATTCATTAATAAATAATATTAATAGAAACCTGAGATTTAACCTCTAATCTCCATTTTTTTAATTTTATAGCTTAATGCATTCTTATAGACAGATTCAAAAAAATCGGACCCAGTTTATTATACATATCATAAATAGCACCTCTTATCTGGTAGGCAATTTCATTTTCACTTATATCTAATCTTTTCCATTACTAAGTTCAATCACATAAATAGTATTTGTTTGAATTATTATTAAATCCAATCTGCGGAATCCGCGTTTTTTATCAGCGTAATCTGCGGGAAACAAACTCTGCGAAATCTGCGGGAAAAAATCACACCGGCTCATAGTAAGTATCAGGGTCATCCGGATCATAGAATTCATTAATCCAGAACATAGTCAGTAATTCCGTATACCCAATGTTAGTAATATTATGTGTATACCAAATAGGCATATCTACATAAGCAGGTTCATCCCCATTTAGGATATATTCAATAATTTCGTCGGTTCCATATTTCCGCAATTTAATAGATGCTTTTCCTTGTATCACTGCAAATCTTTCTACTTTTCTGGTATGGAAATGATTGCCTCTTGTAATTCCTGGAAGAGTTGTAGAAAAAGAAACTTGCCCAGTGGACATAAACTTCATTGTTTCTACATAGATACCTCTATCATCTGAATGTTTATGGTATTTCACCGGAAAATGCTCTTTAGGTAAATAAGATCTGAAAGTATTAAATAAGCACACTTCAAACCAATCGGTCAAATCAGGAAAAATCCACTTCACAACATAGGTCTCATAATAGGCCTTTAGTTTATCCAATAATTCTGAAACCTTATACTTTGCCCTATATTCAACTTCCAAAACTCTTGGTAGTACCCATTTCTTCGTGTTATCAGTGTTATCAGTGTTCTCAGTGCTCTCAGTGCTCTCAGTGTCCTCAGTGCTCTCAGTGGTTACATTCTCAGTGCCCTCAGTGTCCTCAGTGTCCTCAGTGTCCTCAGTGTTTTCAGTGTCCTCAGTGTTTTCAGTGTTTGCATAATCTGCGGGAAACAAATCAAGAATCACCTTCACCAAATCTCCCACATAGATCAATTTAAGTTCATTATCCACTTCAATCTTGGGTTCTTGCTTATTACATATTTGATAAGAAAATGTAGAAATCACCGAATTATAGAATGGCTTCCCAAAAGGTCCAAACACATTAGGAATAATTAAACCGGTAAATTTTGCATTGTTTCTTTCTGCCCATTGATTAAATAATTCTCTGCCCTCTCTTTTAGAGCGTCCATATAAATTATCCAGTTCTTCCTGAAGCGATGAACTCATAATTACATAAGGTTTGCTATTAGTCCGTTCCATTGCATCAATTAGTTTCTGCACCAATTCTATATTTGTTTTATATAGCACATCAGGATCATTATGCCTATTCATTGCTGCCAGATGGATTATCACATCACACTTGTTAACAAAGGCATCCAGTGCTTCGTCTGATTGAAAATATTCATCCTGAAAGGGAATTCTGATATATTTATCCGGATGCAAGCTGAGAGTGTTGTATAAATGGGTACCAATGAACCCTGCTTGACCAGTTATCCCAACTTTCAACATATTGTCACCACTGAGAGCACTGAGAACACTGAGGACACTGAGGACACTGAGAGCACAGAGAACTTATACAACTTTGCGTACATATTCTAGTTTACCTGAACTGCCAAAATTAATAACATAACCGATTTTAATACCTGAAGCATATAGATATTGAATCAATTGAGCTTCATGAACTGGAATAATCTTTGAACAAGCTTTCAATTCAAGTATAACTTTATTTTCAACTATCATATCCATCTTATAGTCACCAATTAATATATTCTTATAATGAACTTGTACTGGCACCTGAGATTCAACTTTTAAACCATTTTCCGCTAATTCAACTAATAAAGCTCTTTCATATAGTTTTTCCATATAACCAGAACCAAGGACTTTATGTACCTGTATAGCACAACCAATAATCTTATAACTTAATTCCTTTTCGTAAATCTCATTAACCATATCTTATTCTCTCTTTAATCTCTTCACTTCAGTGTCCTCAGTGCCTTCAGTGCTCTCAGTGTCCTCAGTGGTTTCTAAGCTCTTCCTGTATATATTTCAGGGTCAGCAATTTCTCTTTCACCTCTTCCACATTCAGCCGATAGGTATTTTCCGATGTATATTCCCCCACTTCTACCACCTTGGCTTCCCCATTGCTAAAATATTTATCATAATTCAGATCTCTAATATCGGCAGGTATCCTATAATAACCTGGCAAGTCAATAGCTTTTGCCATTTCTTCTCTATTCACTAATGTCTCATGTTTCTTTTCCCCATGCCTGGTGCCAATTATCTTTATCTCTGTTTTTGCTTCAAAAAGTTCTATAAGTGCCTGAGCCAGATCTTTAATTGTAGAGGCAGGTGATTTTTGCACAAAGATATCACCCTGCACTCCATTTTGATATGCATAAATAACAAGTTCAACCGCTTCTTCCAAGGACATTAAATAACGGGTCATTTCCGGGTCTGTAATAGTAATCGGTTTTCCTGCTTTTATTTGGTCAACAAATAGTGGTATAACAGAACCTCTGGAAGCCATCACATTTCCATACCTTGTTCCGCATAGAACTGTTCCATTTTCCGGTTGCTGTCTGGAATAAGCAATCATCACCTTTTCCATCAATGCTTTAGACATTCCCATAGCATTTATAGGATAAACAGCTTTATCTGTAGAAAGAACTATTAACTTTTTTGCATTATTGGCAATGGCAGCTCTGATTACATTTTCTGCACCCAAAACATTGGTTTTAACCGCCTGAACCGGAAAGAACTCACAGGAAGGTACCTGTTTTAATGCCGCAGCATGAAAAACATAATCCACACCCACCATAGCATTAGCCACACTGTCATAATCCCTTACATCCCCAATATGAAATTTGATTTTGGGGTTATTATACAATTTTCGCATATCGTCCTGTTTTTTTTCGTCCCGACTGAAAATGCGAATCTCTTTCACATCGGTATTCAAAAATCTCTGCAAAACAGCATTCCCGAAAGAACCGGTTCCGCCTGTAATAATAATTACTTTATCCTTAAACATAACTTTTCCTTAATCTCTATTGAATTATCTATTTATTTCAGCTTAAAACTAATGGCATATAAGTAACTTTTAATTTTTCTTTTCGCCTTCATCTTTCCTTTTATCTCCATAATCTTCTCTAACTTTTATTTTCTCAGTGCTTTCCGTAGCTTCCGTGTCCTCAGTGCATTAAGTGTCCTCTGTGTCCTCTGTGTTCTTAGTGGTTAAATTATTTGAATCTTCCAAAATCAAAATCCTTTACTTTAACCTCTTTCACAGATTCAGGATAGTTCTCAATAAACCAAACCCAAAAAGCAGTTACATCAATTTTATCCTCTAACATTCTATTCCTTTTTATGCTCCATTTAGCTTTTGAATCAGGATCTTTCAGGACTATTTCTATTGCCTCTAACATCCAATCAAATTGCCTTGGTAAAAAACCATAGGTTAATCCATATCTTTTCTCTTCTTCTTCAAGAAGAGATATTCTTCCTGCAAATGTATTACATCTAAAAGAAGGAACGCCTAATACAGCTGCCTCTGAACTCATTGTTTGACTATCAGATACAAACATCTGAGAATATGCAAGAAAACTATGCATTTCATAAGGTTCAATTGGAATTCTATATCGTTCAAATTCAGGATCAATCTCCTTTTCAGTAGTAATAAACACTTTACCATATTGTTCTAATAATTTTATCAATTTCCGTTTTTGGTTTAAATTCATTCCCCCTTCGTGAATATCATGATGTGCTTTAAATGCATTAAACCTTAAGATATAATACTTATCATCTATAGACAAACCATATTTTGTTAAGACCTCTATATTGGGAGTAAATCTTTTAGGATGTAGATAAGCAAGCTCATGAGTTCCTGGATAGTAAATAACATTTTTTAACTTTTCATACTTCAATACATCAGGAGATAATATACAATCTGCAAAAGGAGTAACATATTTTTCCGTAAAGGGTTGAACAGCTTGATCATCATCGTCAAAAAAAACTGATTCACAATTTGTGATTTTTGATGAATGAACAGCTATAAAAGAAACTCCTATTGCTAATGTAATATCCTTATTTCTTATTAAATTGGCTACTTTTTTTACATGCTTAACATGCTTAAATATTTTTTCTGTTATTCCGTCTCCTTTATCTCCAAGTTCAATGAAGGGTATTTTATAATGAATTAATAATGCTGTTATACTTTTTACTGATTTACAAGTTACATATACTATGTGCTTATGCTGTATCAATTCCGAATAGAGATTCTTGAAATAATGCACATGAGCTGGATGATCAATATCTATTAATATTCTCATTCAATCACCCCAATAATAGATTTTTTTGCATATACTTGTTGTTTTAGATCTATATTAATTTTGGCTTCAATTGGTAGAAAAACATCCACTTGACTACCAAATCTAATCATTCCTATCCATTGGCCTTGTTTTACATATTGACCCTCTTGAACATAAGAATCTATTCTTCTGACCCTTCTGGAGGCAATTAGAACAACCCCTACTTTGTATTTATCGTTAGATATAATAAAAGTATGCCTTTCATTTTCAATTATAGAGATATATTCTTTTAACGAATGAAATGTACCTGATATATGTTTTGATAAAACAATTCTACCTTCTATAGGGCTACAGTTCTTATGAACATCAAAGGGGGTCATATTAATTCCTATTTGCCAACAGGGTTTTTTAATCAAACTAGTTTGAGTGATTTCTTCTAACTCAGATATTTTCCCATTCTTTATAGAGATGAACTGCTGTTCTTGGTCGATTTTATTAATGTATATAATATTGCCATCCGCAGGAGAGACAATTTCATTTTCTTTAGCAATTAATTTTCTATTTGGTGACCTCCAAAACCTTATTTGAATTCCCAAATATGCAAAAATAGGCAAACTGATTGTCGATATTATTATAGCCCAAATCGGATATACATATAAAACTATAGCTACTAATATCCCTACAATAGCAACAATAAGATTATCAATAAAAAAGAGCTTAACTCTCATATGGGTAATATGACGAATGCATATATACATAATGGTGCTTGCCATAACAATATAACATATTAATATATATATCAAAGCCGTCTCCATTTCTATCTTCTTGTTTTATATAAATAAGGCAAATGTAATAATTGCATAAAAAATGGCTTAGGATCCTTAAGATTAGCAACGGCATTTATCCGCCTATATTTTTGTGGTTTAACATATAATCCTTTAGATTTATAATTCAAAATAGTAGGTATATCAGTTATAATATCCTGCCACGATGCCTTATTACATTCCTTACTTTCAATAGCTTTACCTGTATAATAATAAGATATAACACTTTTAAGCAATGGAACACCTGCAACTTGAGTAATTAAATGCCATTTCCAGAATCTTGGATTTACTTCCAAAAATTTATATTCATTTGATCTTTTATCATACTTAAATTCTATTTCGCAAACACCAGTAAATTTAATTTCATCAATAATCTGGATTGCATATTGTAATAATATTGGTATATTGACAGTTTCAGCATAGGTAGTGGCATTCCCAAAAAGTGGGGGATGTTGTCTTTTTCTTCGAGCTACAATATAATTATAAATCTTTCCTTCAACACTAAATAAGCCAACGGAATATTGGTTTTCACTCGATCCCGGAACAATCTCCTGAATCATTAATTCCTCAGCTTTTATTTGTCTGATAGCTTTTTGATATTTATTTTTTAATTCATCGTATTGATTACATACTAAAACCTTAGAACCAAAGAAATTGTAAAAATCCTTCATGATTGCCGGTTTTATTATACAGGGAAACATAATTAGAGAATGCAAACTTTCTACTTCTTCAAGCGATTTTGGATAATAAGTTTTAGGAATAGGAATACCAAGTTTATCAACCCAGGGGTATGTCTTACATTTATTAAAAAAAACCGATACTATTTCCCATCTGTCAGTCAATAGATTAAAATATTGGATTAAATTAGCATAATTTTTACTAATTATACGTACATAATAATCATCTGTTGGTATAATTAGCCATTTGTAATATTTTTCATCTTTAGCAAGGTTTAATAAATAGCTAAGAATTGAATTATAAGGAACCACATAAGATGATTGACAATATTTAGAATATTTTGCAATGTTAAAATGGACATAATCTATTACAATGGACATTATACCTATCTCACCTAATTGACGAATAATTCCATAAGCTTGTATATGTCCACCTAGAATTATAGCTCCCTTGGGGGGAGTTACATTACAATGATTATCAGATATATTTAATTGTTTCATCATTTAGAAAAATATACCTCCCTTTAAAAGTATAAATATTATCCTCTATTTTGTATACTACCCTTTTTATTGCAATGCAATATGTACTCTATTGGGTCCTTTCTCATTTGCTATTTTTGAAGAAATCTTACATATCTCCACTAATAGTAAAGTAAACACTATCAATAATTCATCAATAATATTATATTTATCTTCATAGCTAAAACCGTTTTTTTGATTATAGCTTGGGACATACCTGTAGGGTTATAATGATACCTAATCGCAGAATAAACCACCTTATATTTCATTATCTTTGAGTATTCTGATAGAAGAAAATCAAGAGCATCTATTTCATCAAAAATTGGCGCTTGCATCATTACGGCTCTTTTACTCAAACTTGATAAAAACCCAGGTTTTACTGTTTCAATGGATCCGGAAAGCATTGCTTTAATTTGCTTTTCTTCATCAACTGCATAATAAGCAAAGGGCTCATAATTAGGAGTTTCCCAATAAACCTCAAACATATAGGGAGTATGAAAAATTGTCCCATAAGGATGTTTATCAACATAGGACAAGCATTGTTCCCTTGATATATCTTTGTTTGTAAGCAGTTTCCATTGCATAACTTCTATACTCGCAATTAGATAGGTCTATCGGAAAGATTGTGTATAATTTCCTTGGATGATTTTATTTTGGAATATGATGTAAGATTCAGGACAATAAACCTCTATCATTCTTTTCCTCTTTCTACTACTAGCCTTGTTTCATCTATTTTTAGCATTTTGTATCACTTTTTAAGATATTCCCACCGTAGAGCATATTATTTAAGTAGGAGCATTCTTTTATAATCCTGTTACATTTCTTTAGCACTTCTCTAACGAAATTAGAGATGTGCTAGATTGTAGTTAGAGGATTATTAGATAATCAGCTAAGTAACAAGTAGTTATAAAATTGAAATCAACACAGATATAATATGGCTTTTGCATAAGATATCCTTACCCTATCATTTATAAACTGTTTCCCCTTAGAGTACTATAAATTAACTCTTCATAAACTTTAATTATTTTCTTCGCAATATGTTCTGAATCAAAACCTAATCTAAAAAGCTTGTCTCTACCCTTTGTTTTACTTTTAAAATTAAGTGCTTTATTTATTTTATCAGCAACATCCCTGGGATCATTAGTAGTAATAAAGCACCCCTCTACATCATCCAACAACCATCTAACATCACCTACATTTGTTGATACAATGGGACAATTACAAGCTATTGCTACCTTAATAACATTGGGAGAGCCCTCACAGAGAGATGTAGATAATAATAAATCAGATCCATTAAAATATAATGGCATTTCTTTATGAGGAACATTATATACGAGTTTTAATTCAACATCTTCTATATTTAAAGCAGCAATTGCTTTTTGGGTTAAAGATAAGTTTTTTTTTCTGTTCTTTTGGTATTGGACACTACAAGAAAGGCTAAAACAACGAGAATAATGTCTAATAGAAGAAATATATAATGATAACGATTATTTATATTATAAATATAAAATTACTCTTTGATATTTAAATCGCGCCAATACTCACCTAAAGTCTTAAATATTGCTCCATTAGATTTAAATAAGTTTATTAGATTAATGTAAGTGGATTTATAATATGGATAATCTCTTTCAGAAAAGTTATTACTATGCCAATTTAAAACTAAAATTGCATCTTTAATTTCAGTTTTTTCTATTATATCTCTAATTTCTGTATTCCTATTGTTGTCGTCCATAAAGCAAGAATCCATAATACATAAGGGGAAAACTATAAAATCATCATTAAAAGGTCTAAAAGGAGATATTTTTTCATCTTTGTATCCTATCTTTTTGGTGTAACCAAAGCTGGAATCGTATTTAAAACCTGCCTTTTTTTGAATATCCCATGTTTTGTCATTTAAATTAAGATAATGTTGCCTTACTCCTAATATATTACATCCTGATATATATTCTAAAAGAATCTTTTCTTCTTTAATAAGTTTTGGTTCTGAATAAGAATTATATGAACTATGTAATCCAATTTCCCACCCGTTCTTATCTAAGGTATATATTATATCTCTGACTTTTTTTTCAGTAATCATATATCTACCAAAAGAAAGTTTCCAGTTTGAAGGATGCAAAATATCAATAGGAATAGACTCATTTAAAAAGAAAAATGTTGACCTAATGTTCAGCGAATCTTCAATTTCCATAATATCTTCAAAATTCCAATAGACATCGTCAAATTTAGGAATTGATAAAAACTCTTTATAGATATTTTTAAAGTCCCATTTTCTTAGATATCTGAAAGACCTCGTAAGATATTGATAAGTTTTCCTAATTCTATCTACATCATGAGTTAAGGCAATTTTAAGCATCGTTCATTTTGGAAATTTGGCAGAGTATAAATATAAACCTATTAACTTAATAATATTTTTATACTTCTTCTCTTTTATACAATTACTAATAAATTTTAGTAATTTCTTTTCCGAAAAATCCCAGCTTATTCTGCAATCTACACAACATGGATCATTACAAAAAAAAGCTTTATGATTTTTAGAAAATAATTCAATTTCATATTCCAAAGTTCTTTTCATATCAGTAATCAAACTTTGGGCTTCGCCTACAATACCCTCAGAAACTATACAACCATTTTCTTTATATATATTCATAAGGTTATTAAACCCCTTAGCACAACCACCAGCCCAATTTAACATAAAAACTTTTTCCTTTCCTTTTTCATCTATATATTTTACCCCAGATTTTATTCTTCTTTGTCTTAATCTTAAACTAGTTATTGCTACATGTGTAGTACCAACACCTACAACTTTATTCAATCCCCCTACCCTTAGATTTTTTCCATTTAATTCTGCCAATTCCTTCAGTACATTATATGGCATAGAATCAGGAGTATGTCTTTCAGTTAAATATTTAGCATATTTACCTATGGCTACAAACTTTTGAATGGGATGAGTGCTTCTATAACTATCTGCCCTTTTTAACATTTCATTTGCTATTGCGCCGGCATAGGAAGTAGTTTTTTGTGTAACCAATGCTTTCTCCCCCATTAATCTGGGAAAATAAAAACTATTAACAAAAGATTCAGCAACAATAGTACCTTCCCTTCCTATTACATCTAATAAAGCATTAACAACTGTGCTTGCTCCTCCTTCTACATGACCTATAGATTTTAAAGAAATTTTAAGATTTAAATTATCTCCCTTCTTTATACCTAATTTGTCAAAATCCCTACATAAATCATAATAATTTATATTTTCCATCATTCTTAACCTCCTTAAACTAAAAATAAGTGTTGTTCTTATTTATTAAATTCCATTTTTCTATAACTTTTTTTGCAGCAATCACAAGAGGTGGACCTATAAATTTCCCATCCTTAATTGCTACACCTTTATCTTCTTTCTGAGATTCTTCAAATAATTTTAGCATTTCTATAGCATTTTTATATTCTTCCTCAGTAGGAGAAAAATATTTATGTACAAGTTCAATTTCTTTAGGATGTAAAACAAGCATTCCTTCAAAACCTAAATTCCTTGCAAGAATAAGATTTTTTTCTAAATCTTCTAAGTCATGGACATTTATATGAACAGTATCAATTGGTATAATTCCATTCGCTCTTGCGGCAAGAGCTATAAGTGCACGAGGAACATATATACTTTGACCATCCTTATCGTGAAGACCTTCCAAATCACTTACAAAATCTTCGCAACCAAATGAAATTGCAATCACCCTACTAGACGCCTGACAGATATCTTGGGCATTTAATACTGCACCGGATGTTTCTATTAAGGGAATAATTTTAAAAGTTCCAATAGGTAATTTCTTTTCATATTCTATAGTTTCTAATAGTTTATCAAAAAAATATATATCTTCCCCTTTCTTTGCTTTCGGATACATAAAACCATCTATCCCATCTATAGTTAATGAATATAAATCTTGAAGTAAAAATCCACTTTCTCTATCGTTAATCCTTGGAAAGATATGATAATTTTTAAATCTACCCTCTGATACCCAAGTTAGAATAGTTTTCCTTGCTAAAGCTTTGTTATATTTCGGTTGAACAGAATCTTCCAAATCTAATAATAAAACGTCTGCTTGAGATTTTGCAGCACTAGCAAGTAATTTTTCATTATGGCCTGGAACGAACATCAAACTTCGCATTAAAATTTTATCCATTTATTTTCTCCTTTTAGGTACTAGCACCCTTCTTCTAAATTTTAGCACAGCTATATTATCTTGATTAAAAGCTGTAGTTTCAACATAAATAATGCCTCTATCGGGCTTTGATTTTGATTCTCTTATATCTAAAATTTCTGTTTGAGCATGTATTGTATCATTAATAAATACTGGAAAAAGATGCTCAATTTTTTCATATTCCAAATTTGCTATAGATTTACCACTAATATCAGGAACTGTAAAACCTACTACAAGACTAAAAACGAGTGTTCCAACAACAACAGTTTTCCCATGTTGGCTTTTCTGAGCAAAAACTATATTAGTATGTAAAGGATGAAGATTCATCGTTAACAAACAAAAAAGGTTATTGTCAGATTCAAAAATCGTTTTAGTCATTGAATGGTAAATAATCTCACCAACTGTAAACTCTTCTAAATATCTTCCAATTTCAAAATTTTCCATTATAATCCTCCATTTTTTGTAAACATTCGGCAAAAGCTAAACACATCCAGGCTTGTCCCCATCTAATATAAGGAATTTTATTCTTAATTAAAGGATAAGAATGTGTATAGAAAAAACCCTTTTTATCTTGCATATTATTAATAGTCCAAATGAAAATTTCTTCGGCTTGCTTTAAAGAATCATTAAAAATATTAGATAATTTAGAAAAACAAATAATTCCCATTGCTTGATTATGAATATCTATAGGATATTTCTTTGGATAACGCCAATAAGATTTACCTCGATAGAATAAACTCTTATAAAAAATATATCCTTTTTGTAAAGCTCCTATAACTTCATCTCTATGGTCATTGCATAAAATCATATAATCATATAAAGAACAAAGAATAAATCCCTGATGAAAATCATATTGATGTCTTTCCTGACCATTCTCAGAAATACTATATTCCCAGCGCCCATCAGATTTCTGATTTTTTATGGTAAAATTAACACATTTTTTTGCGATATATTTATATTCTTCATTATCTGTTAGTTTATATAATTTAGAATAAAATTCGGCAACATGCATATTTGCATTAAAAACAATATCTTTTCTATGTTGAGTATAACTATAACACAGACCATAATTAGTTTTGGTTACTGGTATTTTATTATTCAAAAAATTACTAATCCCTATTAATAAATTTAAAATCTCAGGATCTTTTGTGTTTATATAATATTCATATAAAGCTTCTCCCATAAAGCAATTTAGAACTGAAGAAGGATCATTTTTTGATCTTTCTTCTTGAATATTTGATAAAGGAAAATTCATAGCCCAACAAATTGTATCATTTAAATTAATTTTATTATTTTTAATCCAGAATAATTGTTTCTCTATCCCTCTATTCAATAAACCATAAATAGATGATAACTCTGGAATCCGCATTAACTTAGAATAAGCATTTAAAAAAAGTGCTATACCCTTAGGTGAATAATCTTTTTTTAATCCGATAAGAGGTCTAATATTAATTGGAAGATATTTATTGATTTGAAGTGCGATATATTTGATATAAATAGACTTTACATAAGAAAAAATTGGTGCATTTAATGTATCATAGGGATCATAACCTTTATATCCTTCGGAATCAATCCAGTAAAGTAATTTGTTTAAATCTTCTATTATATTAATTTGTTCATTAATATACATAATTTTATAATGAATAATTATATATGTTTTTTTTATAAATTGCTTCTAGTCTTGATACGACTTGTTTTGAATAAAAATAAGTAGCTTTATTAAAATTAATATAAGATATATTTAAATATAAATTCTCGATAGCTAAGTACAAACTATTAATATCTTTACATCTAACTAAAATACCATTTTCTTTGTCCCTGATAATATCTGATAAACCACCTATCTCTGAACAAATAATTGGTAATCCAAAAGCCATAGCCTCTAATACAGAAAGAGGCATACATTCGGTATATGAAGGTAAAACATAAATAGAACTTTTTTTATATATATCAGTCTTTATTCCCCCAGTAACATATCCAACCATTTTTATTCTATCATCATTATTTATTATATTATTAATAGCCTTTATTTGTGAACCATCTCCTGCGATTATTAGATAAACATCATTATAATTTCTTTTGATTAATTTAAAAGCTTCAATTAATTCATAAATAACCTTTTCTTTCTCTATCCGTGCTAAATACAAAGTTATAAAAGGAATTTTTTTCCTATCCTCTATCACTGAATTAATATAGAAATTTTTTATAAGATTTTTCATTAACCACAGTTGTTTCTAGTGTCATGTCAAGAATAATTTATCGTTGGCATTCCCATATTTTTCATCGGAACCTTATTTTCATTTGATGCTGGTCGATACGTTCGGCTAAGCTTAGTTTTCGTTTATACTGAATAATAAAGTTAATGCATACTGTAATAACTTCAGCTATTCTGTAATATATGAATTCTTTAGGTATAGATAAATCTTCTTTTTTGTAGTGTAGTATTTTGGGGAATCCCAGGGCGATTTTTTCAATATACTTTTTAGATACATAAATGAAGAACAATGCTAAAGCCATGAAAGCATTAAGATTTTTCATACCTTGATAGCTACCCAATCTCATGGTTTCCCATTTCATACTTTGCTTCATTTGGCGATGAACTTCTTCTATTGCCCAACGCTTTTTATAAACAGCTATTGCTTTCGCAACCAGTTCCAAATCAAACCTATCCTGGCTGGCAAAATCACATAATAGATAAAAATCGTTTCCTCTTTGAAAACCTTTTCTAAAGATCCGCGAGACAACCAAACTGATCTCAACCGTATTTGATTTTTTACTGGGATGGTCATCGGTTCTGACATTAATTCTTCTGGTACCGCATTTAAATACTTCGTTATCTTTGCAGCCAAGCAATTCATAGTTGAACTCCATTTCGCTTACGATTTTGTTAAAATTGATTTCTTCAAATCCTTCTTTAACAGCTCGATTACCCTTGCCACGAATGACAAATTGAATCCCATTATTACTTAAAAACTCTATTAGCTTACGATCATCAAATCCTCTATCAAACACATATGTGCCTTTACCGTTAAAGAACAACTCCATATTGATAATTGCATCTTGCATAATCTGTTTAGCTGAGTCAGATTCCAAATCGGGTGCAATTAAACGACTAAAGACTGGTAAGAGCATGTAGGAATCTTTGTTGGGCGTATAGGCTACAATGTTGATTAATAGATACCCATTGGTACTTTTACCTTCGCTACCATTATAAATCTTCTGTAAACCTTCCATCTTTTTGGCATAGGGTTTTGCAATGTCACTTTCATCCACGATAAAGATGGTTTCATCTGTAATATAGGGTTTTGCTAACTTTAACAGCGTTTCATCAATGTGCTCAACATAGTCGTTTTGGCCCAAATTCCGATATAAACGCTCAGAAGTAGATTTGGTAGATACATTGTCCTGGATAAATTTTGAGATATTGTGTATAGAGGGTGATCCAGTTCCGCATAATCCCATAAGTATATCTTTTATGAATTTTTGTTTGGGTTTAGATAGTCCTTCTGCTGCTTTTTTACAGAAGCAAGATAATTTCCCTTGCACGAATTCGGTGGTTTCATTCTGTATTATTACCATGGTGGTCTCCTTATTTTTAATTGATTCCATAATTGTGAGACCGCCATTTTTGTAAAGCTTTTAATATCAGTTTATTACAATAGTTATATGTCCAGATTTTGACTTATCCACAGGGCTAATTCAGCGTTAGTTGAACTATTTTTAAAATTTAGACACAAAGTTCGTCTCACCCCCGAGAAAATGCTTCTATTAAAGTATTATGGGCTTTAAAGGGCATAAAATTCTCGATCGGCAATTTTGGTTACGAAAAGTTTTGTGGAAAAATCCCATTTTTCAATTAATAACAAAAATTAATACCTTGGACATCTACACAACCTATATATATACACAACAGTGTGTTATAACTTGTCCACATCACTTTTTTGTGGGAATGCCTTTAATTTATCGATTAAAGCCTTTTTAGTTTTATTCTCGAATCGGCAACAGTAAACTGCCAATTGATTTTGCATTCCTTACTATTTCTGGCTAATACCCAAGCTGTTACTTCCCTATCCAAAGTTATAATATCTGGAATTCTCCTATTCAAACATTGACTTTGAAGTATGTTTAATTCAATTTCAGCTATATTCAGCCAACTACCATGCTTAGGGGTATAAATTATTTCCAATTTGTCTATTATTGCTTTTGTTCTTTCAGATGGATAAACCTCATAAAAAGAACTAATTGTATGGGTATCATAATTATCCATTACCAAAGTAATTTTCTTGGCTTCAGAATATAAATCTATAACGGAATTTAACAAATTGGCAAAATCTCCTTTCTTCTTTTTCTCTGTTACTTGTGCATAACGTTTACCTTTTAGGTGCTCTGAGGCTATAAATATATTGCTTACACCATTGCGTTTGTATTCATAATCGTGGTTCTCGATAAAACCAGGACGACATGCAATTGGAATTCTGGTTTCCTCAATTAACTGTTTGGGGGTCTCATCCATACATATTACCGGGTTATTTTCATCATACGGTCTTTTATAAACATCCAACACAACCTCCATTCGGGCTACAAATTCACTACTCTCTTGAGGAGGAATTACCCATACTGTACATTTCCAGGGTTTAAGTTCGTTTTTTTAAATCTGTCTCACACCTTCGTGAGAAATATCATCATAGTGTAATTCTACCATTTTATCCGCTAGTAAGCGTAAAGACCATTTGGCAAATCCATCTGGCGGATTACTACAACAAAGAGCTACTAAGTGAGCTTCTATATCACCATCAAATTTTTTCTGCTAAATACGCTTAGATTTGCCCGGATACATAACTGCATCAAATCCTTCTTCTACAAATTTCTTTTTAATCCGGTCTATGGTCTTCTTTCTTACCTGAACTATATCACTAATTTCTTGATTCTTATGTTTCTTTGCTCCTTCACCTTCATCACAACTTAATAAAATCAAGGGTTTTTTTATTTTGGATACAGGGTGATCTCTTTTTTTCGTTAAAACTATAAGTTCGTCTCTTTCTTCTTTCGTTAAGGTTACTTTGTACTTGAGCATAATTACCTCACTTTGGTTTAGTGAGACATTTATTTTATCCCTATGCGTCATGTCAAGTTTGACGAGACACTACCTAACAAATGCATATCATAGGGAAGCAATATATTGAATGTGTGAGCCACATTACAAACAAATAATTAGGTATAATAATGATAGGTCTTACCTATTCAATTCTTTATTGTATATCTTTCTATAGAATTCAAGAAGTTCTTTAGATTTAGCATTCCATGATAACAAATTCTCAGCTATTGTCCTATTATATTTGCCCATATCAGTTAAGTTATAATTTCCAATGATAATATTCTTTATAGCTTTTATTATATCCGTCTCTCTGTATTCTACTACAATAAAACCATAAGGATATTCAGAAACAAAACCATGCAAATCTCCATATAAATTCAGCATAATGGGTCTTCCACAAGCCATATAATCACCAAGTTTATTGGGCCAACCATATTTATTTATTGTATCGTCTTTTTTTAACAAAATATATATATCCGGGTATGATAAAAGAGTTGTATCTGAATGGTAGTCAATCCATCCACAATTCATAATAATCTTGTCTAATCCTAAAGTTTCAATACTTTTTCGAGAAAAGTCCTTCCCAAAATTCATTAATCTTATAGAATAATTTACAGTAATTGATCTAATTGCTTGAAAGAATGGCATCAAATCATTAATTTCTGAATCACCATAACCAATGAACCCAAATATAATATCATATTTTGATAAATTGTCATTATCGATAGTTTTTTCTAAATACCTGATATTATTAATATTAGAGCCACCATGAATGACTTGTATTTTATTTTTTACTACTCCACAATTTAATGCTCGTTCCCTCATCGCTTGAGATAGTACAACTACGCCATCTGCTCGCAATTTTGAAACTATTTCTGTTTTCTCTTCCCATCTACCTAAAGTTAATTTAAATATTTGCTTTTTGTTTGCTAATTGTCCATCATAGCTGAAATTATCCCACCACTCTATTATAAATTTCCCCTTATATAAATATCTATTTAATATACAGGGATAATATGAATTAGGACGATGACTGTCTGCATGTACAATTTCGAAACTGTGAAATATTACAAAACATAATCTTTCAATAAATGAAAATAATCCAAATCCTTTAGTTAATACAATATCAGGTAACACATCTTTACATCTAATTACATTAACTCCTTCTTCTTTATTGATGTTATAGGTAATACCTTTTCTATCATCAGTTGTAATTACAGTAACACAACAACCATTAGCGGCTAAACCTTTTGCAAGTGAAAAAGTTCTTTCCCAACCTCCTTTTTTGTACACACCAAAATGAAATAAAGCAACTCTCATATTCAATACACTCTAATAAAATCGTACATCCGTATAGCTTGACTTTTGTAATTAAAAATACCCTCAGCTAATTTTTTTCCTTCAAGACCAACATTAATTGCTTCTTCATAGTGATCAGCAACATACTTAAAACAATTATAAAGAGCTTCAATATTATTAGGTTCAATTATATAAGCATTCTGTTTATCGGTGAGATATTCACTTATTTCTCCAACATTCGTAACAATAACCGGCTTACCAGAAGCTAAGTATTCCCCTAATTTTGTTGGAAATCCACCCATGGCTCTCTTATTATTAGTCCTTGCAAGTATAAGAATACTAGAATTGGAAAGTACACAAGGAATTTCATCTCTATTAACTGAACCTGTAAATATTACACTTTCAGATATCCCCATTTGATTTACATATTTTTTAAGCTTTGGTGTATCTTTCCCATCTCCCACTAGGCATAATTCATAGTCTTTTCTTTCCTTCCAAAATAGGTAATATGCTTTAATTAATATATCTAAGCTATCTTTGTAAATCTCCATATTGCCAATATAAGTTATAGTTTTAGAATCTTGAATATTATTAGATAAATAAACAAATCTATCAGGTTCAACAGTCATAGGCATAATTAAACTTGGAAATTGCTGACCTGCAAGATTTTTATAATATTCATTAACTATTTTTGTCATTGATATTTGCCCATTTAATCTTCTCAATGCTAATTTAAATAAAGCAGAACTCAATAAAGATATAGAATCCCTTCCATAACGAATGGGAATTGGAAATTCGTCAACAATCCAAAATACTTTTTGGTTTTTATCTTTTTTCCCTAACATACTTAATACATACACATCATAACAAAGATCGGAACTAATAAGAAATACATCAATAGATGAATCTTTGGATAACTTAAATATGTGGATATAACTGCACAAAGAATCTCTAATTAAGTCAATCGCTTTTCCGATCTTAGATTCAGATTTAATAGTACTTTTAGGTATATACTCAAAATATATACCTTGATAAATACCCTTAGTATTCTTATTTATTGCTTTTTTATTTTTTTCAGTTTTACACAAAACTAAAACTGAAACTTGACAACCCAATTCTATCAAACCTCTTGAATAAGATATTATTCTATTCGTACCAGAATACCCTATTGGAAAAGGAAATCTACAAATAATAACTATATTCACAATTATTTAACGATTTTTTATAGTGACACAAGAAAAGATATTAATAACCCATTCCACTGCTTATGCAATTTAGCTGTCCCCAAGATCAATTTCAGCACACGCATTGAACAATTATCAATCTCATATTCTGGGCATATTTTTGTATATTTAGCATCTTCCTCTATTGCAACTTTAATTGAATCAAGCACTATATCAGGATCAAAACCGGAAAGGATTATCGTTCCAGCATCTATTGCTTCTGGACGTTCCATTGAATTCCGAATGGTAATAGCAGGAAATTTTAAAATCGCACTTTCTTCACTAATAGTTCCACTATCTGATATCACACAAGAAGAATGCATTTGCAGGAAGTTGTAGTCAGTAAAACTGAATGGCTTAAGAAACTGAATTAAAGAATTAAACTTTAATCCCTCTGAATTTTCTAACCTTTTACGGGTTCTGGGATGGGTACTGACTATAACAGGATAATGATATTGCTCTGCAAGTGTATTTAGGACAATACTTATTTTTTGTAAATTTTCCGGATAATCAACATTTTCTTCTCTATGCACAGAGATTAGAAAATATTTTTGGGGTTTTATGTTCAAAGTCTCCAAGATATTTGATTGTTTAATTTTAGGCAAATAATGCTGCAACACCTCAAACATAGGGGAGCCCGTAACATAAATTCTTCTATGAGGCAGACCTTCAGATAAAAGATGTCTTCTTGAATTCTCTGTATAGACCAAGTTAAAATCCGCTATATGATCAATCATTTTACGGTTTATTTCTTCCGGTACATTGTTATCAAAACTTCTATTGCCTGCTTCCATATGATAAATCGGAATGTGTTTTCTTTTCGCCATAATTGCAGCTATAGAAGCATTTGTGTCTCCAAGGATAAGCATTGTATCCGGTTTTTCTTTATCCAGAATTTCTTCAATTTTAATCAGCGTTTCTCCTAAGACATATCCTAAACTGGAAGTATTTACATTAAGATAATAATCTGGTTGCCGAAGCTCTAAGTCCTCAAAGAAAATCTGATTCAGTTCATAATCATAATTCTGACCGGTATGAACTAAAATATGATTTGTGTATTTATCCAGTAAAGGAATTACACAAGATAATCTGATTATTTCAGGTCTTGTGCCAACAACAGTGATCAATTTAAGCATAGTATTGTTTCCCGCAGATTACGCTGATAAAAACGCATATTTCGCAGATATTATTTTATAATTCATTTTAAAATTTTAAAGACCATTTACTTTTCGGATAATGCTTTTGTTGATATCTGAAGTGTTAAAATTGACGAGTATGCCAAGTTTCAAGTTAGTTAGTTTTAAATAAGTTAGTAATTGTTTATGATGAACTAAGGAAAGTGCTTCAACAGATTTTAATTCTATAATCACTTTCCCTTCAATCAGTAAATCCATTTTAAAGCCAGCACCCATGTCAATCCCATCATAGTATCATATCCCGCAGATTACGCAGATAAAAACGCATATTTCGCAGATAGGATTTTTAATTTTATTTTTAGATAAGTGTTCAAGAAAGTTAAACAGCATATATTTAATAAGTAGTGATGTAATTGAAATAGTTAGCATACCTTATTGTATGATGAAATATCTTTATCTTTTTCGTTTCAAAATTATGAAAATATCACTAAACATAAATCTGCGTAATCAGCGGGAAATAACCCCTGCGTAATCTGCCGGAAATAAATCACACCGGTTCATAGTAAGTATCAGGGTCATTGGGATCATAGAATTCATTAATCCAAAACATAGTCAGCAATTCCGTATCCCCTATATTAGTAATATTATGTGTATACCATATAGGCATATCTACATAAGCAGGTTCTTCACCATCCAGAATGTACTCAATAATTTCATCAGTTCCATATTTTCGTAATTTTATAGATGCCTTTCCTTTTATCACAGCAAATCTTTCAACTTTCCTGGTATGAAAATGGTTCCCTCTTGTTATTCCAGGTAGGGTTGTGGAAAAGGAAACTTGTCCTCTTGAATTAAATTTCATTGTTTCTACATATATACCACGTTGATCTGAATGTTTATTATATTTAACAGGAAAATGCTCTTTAGGTATATACGACCTGAAAGTATTGAATAAGCAAACCTCAAACCAATCAGCTAAATCAGGAAAAATTCCATTCACTACATAAGTATCATAATAACCTTGTAGTTTATTCAATAATTCCGAGACCTTATATTTTGCCTTATACGGTACTTCCAAAACCTTTGGTGGTTGCCACCCCTCAGAGTTCTCAGTGTCCTCAGTGCCCTCAGAGCCCTCAGTGTTTGCATAATCTGCGGGAAACAAATCAAGAACCACCTTTACCAAATCCCCCACATAGATCAATTTCAGTTCATTATCCACTTCAATTCTGGGTTCCTGCGTATTGCATATTTGATGTGAAAATGTAGAAATCACAGAATTATAGAATGGCACACCAAAAGGACCAAAGACATTAGGAATAATTAAACCGGTAAACTTTGCACCATTTCTTTCTGCCCATTGATTAAATAATTTTCTGCCCTCTTTTTTGGAAAGTCCATATACATTATCCCGTTCTTCTTGCAGAGATGAACTCATAATTACATAAGGTTTACTATTTGTGCGTTCCATAGAGTCAATTAGTTTCTGCACTAATTCTATATTGGTTTTATACAGCACATTTGGATCGTTATGCCTATTCATTGCAGCTAAATGAATTATCACATCACACTGTTTTACGAATGCATCCAATGCTTCTTCGGATTGGAAGAATTCATCCCGGAAAGGAATTATGATATATTTATCCGGATGCAAGCTAAGGGTGTTAAATAAATGGGTACCTATGAACCCTGCTTGACCAGTTATCCCAATCTTAATCATAGTTAGTTTCCCGCTGATTACGCAGATAAAAACGCATATCTCGCAGATATTATTTTATAATTCATTTTAAGAATTTTAAAGACCATTTACTTTTCGGATAATGCTTTTGTTGATATCGGAAGTGTTAAAATTGACGAGTATACCAAGTTTCAAGTTAGTTAGTTTTAGATAGGTTAGTAATTGTTTATGATGGACTAAAGCAAGTGTTTCAACAGATTTTAATTCCATAATCACTTTGTCTTCAATTAGTAAATCCATTTTAAAGCCAGCTCCCATATCAATTCCATCATAGATTATATTTATTGGAACCTGAGATTTTACATCTAATCCTCGTTTCTTTAATTCATAACTTAAGGCATTTTCATATACCGACTCAAATAGCCCAGGACCAAGTTTATTATACACATCATAAATAGCACCTCTTATCTTATAGGCAATTTCATTCTCACTCATATCTAATCTTTTCCATTATAATGTTGAATTATATAAACAAATAGCTTCTTTGAATTCTTATAATTATATCCAATCTGCGTAATTCGCGTTTTTATCTGCGTCATCTGCGGGAACTTAGCTCATCCTGGATATATTTAAGGGTCAGCAGTTTCTCTTTCACTTCTTCCACATTCAGCCGATAGGTATTTTCCGAAGTATATTCCACTACTTCTGCAACTTTTTCTTCCCCATTGCTAAAATATTTATCATAATTCAGGTCTCTAACATCTGCAGGAATTCTGTAATAACCCGTAAGATCAATTGCTTTTGCCATTTCTTCTCTATTTACTAAGGTTTCGTGCTTCTTTTCTCCATGCCTGGTTCCGATTATTTTTATCTCTGTCGTCGCTTCAAAAAGTTCTATCAATGCCTGTGCCAGGTCTTTTATCGTAGAAGCTGGTGACTTTTGCACAAAAATATCCCCTTGCACTCCATTCTGATATGCATAAATAACAAGTTCAACTGCTTCTTCCAGAGACATTAAATAACGTGTCATATCCGGGTCTGTAATAGTAATCGGTTTCCCTGCCTTGATTTGTTCTACAAATAGAGGTATAACAGATCCTCTGGAAGCCATTACATTGCCATATCTTGTTCCACAAAGAACAGTTCCATTTTCCGGTTGCTGTCTGGAATAGGCAATCATAACTTTTTCCATCAATGCCTTAGACATTCCCATTGCATTTATAGGATAAACAGCTTTATCTGTAGAAAGCACAATTAATTTCTTGGCATTATTGGCAATAGCAGCTCTAATTACATTTTCAGCGCCCAGAACATTGGTCTTAACTGCTTGAACAGGAAAAAACTCACAGGAAGGAACCTGCTTCAGGGCAGCAGCATGAAAAACATAATCCACACCTACCATTGCATTAGCTACACTATCATAATCCCTAACATCTCCAATATGAAATTTGATTTTAGGGTTATTATATAGTTTCCGCATATCATCCTGTTTTTTCTCATCCCGACTGAATATGCGAATCTCTTTCACCTCGGTATTTAAAAACCGTCTTAAAACAGCGTTACCGAAAGAACCTGTTCCACCCGTAATAATTATTAACTTATTTGTAAACATATAATATCCTTATGATTTCTATTTAAATATACTAATCTAATAATATCATCTAATTTTTCATTGCTGAGAATAATTATATCTTAATATAATATAGCACTCTTATGATAATTGGCTGTAGTAAGTGTTATTGAGTGGGTTATTGCTAATTGCAAAAGGATACAGTAAAAAGCATAATACAATAAGATTATTCTCCAATATATTAGAAAACAAGGTTAGAGCTACTGCAATAAAAATCAATATCTGAACGATTTCATTATATTTTTTAAACATTATTTTGCTTGCATTCCATATCCCACTTACAAATATTATAAGTCCTATCCAACCCCATTTTACAATAATCAAAGCATAAGAATTTGGACCTGATACTTCTTCTCCGAATTCATCTATATAGCCAAGTACTGGAAAAACACCATGTCCTAAGGGATAATTGAAAGATTGTTTAATTGCATAGTAAAATATTCCAACTCTATTTAATCTCAATGTATAAGCTGAACCAACACCCACTTGCCATGTTAGATTTAAATTATATAAATACATATTAATTTTGGGACCGATAAATTCTAATTCCCAGATTTGAACGAAAAATATATAAATACATAGAGGAATAAGTAATATTGGGAAGACATTTCGAGATTTAGACACTAAATAAGTTAATAGTAATAAAAATCCTACTAATATTCCTGTTGTTGATAAAGTTGTTGCCAGACAAATAAAATATACTATAATATGTTTATCTATCTTAAGTGAATTTTGGTAAAATCTAAAAATAATTAGGAAAATAAGAATAAAAGCAAAACCTCCAGGTTCCCACATAAATCCACTATTCCTTCCAGCACTCCATGCATTGAAAGTATAAAAACCGCCATACCATCCTCCAAGAATTTTTTGATCAATAATAGTAGCAAAATTTAGATAAGAAGAAACCCTATAGAATAAAGGTCTAAACAATGTTTCTAATAAGAAAAAAGGTAGAGACAATACTGACAATTTATAAAGCCATTTTTCTAGAGTAAAGAAAAATTCATCACCTAAAATAGACATTATCATATAAGCTAAGAATAACCTTAAGAACTGCATATAAAAAGCATAAGGAAATGAGGTAACATTAAGGGAGATGCTTCTATAAAAAGCAATTATATTAATCATAAGCCATAAAATACTAAGAAATATCAAAATTCCACTAAGTTTTTTCCTCTCTAAAAAAAATATTATTGATGTATAAATAAATGCAAAGGGAATTAATAATTTACTAAATGAGAACTGCATAGGAGTAATAGCTATAAAGAAAACAAAAATATACAATATGTCTTTTGATAAAAATATATTTATTTTATGTATTAGTGTATTTTTTTTTGCATAAGGGACATAATAACCCATTGACGCAATTGCTCTGTTATTTAAATCCATGTCTCTCATAATATTAGTTGCACTCTCATTAATTAATTATTAATATACTGTTTATTAATGTCTTCATATATTTTTATGTATATCGTAACACCATATCATTGCAGTATCTTAAACAATAAGTACTGTTTCTATTATTACAACTATGTTCCTTATATTGATAATGAGTAATCAAAAATGCAAGCACAATACTAAAGGGTAATTTTAAGTTTCTGCATATCAATATTAAAGTTATGGTAACTAACATAATACCTATCATATTAATAATCAGATTAGGAAAATATGTATTGATAGATAAATGTGATAAAAATAATACAATAGGAATAGACCATAATATCAGCTTGTTGTCCTGTTTTATAAATTGGGAATATTCCATAATTATTTAATCCTTGCCTGTTTCAAAAATTCATCCCAATTACCCATATCAGTCCAACTCTCTTTACTCACAGGAAAAACGCCAACTCTCCTTTTCTGTTCCATTAACAATTTAATTAAATCCGTAATATGAAAGAGCTTATTTTCTGGAATATATTTAAAAACACTTGGCTCCAAGATATATAAGCCACTGTTTATTTTGTAATAATATTCCGGTTTTTCATTAATCTCTATCAGTTGACCTTCATTATTTGTTTCCAGAACTCCATAAGGGATGCTGGATTGCATTATCGCTGCTACAATAGTTATTTCATTCTTACTTTCTTTATGAAAATCCAATATATTAGCATAATCATCATCAATAAGAATATCGCAATTGCTTACAAAGAAAGTAGAATCAATGAACTTTCTTGCCAATTTGATACTTCCAGCAGTCCCTAAAAATTCTTTTTCTTCAATATAGTGTATATTGTAATTATGATTATTAAGTGAATTTAAATAATATTTGATCATATCTGATTTGTAATTTACCGAAATATAGAAGTTCTCACACTGGTATTCCAGAAAACTATCTATTATTTGTTCCAGAATTGTTTTTTCCCCAATTGGGATTAATGCTTTCGGAAAGACATTTGTTAAGGGCTTTAACCGTGAGCCAATACCTCCAGCCATTATTACCACTGGTAGATTGATATTTCCCTTCTTTAGCTTTTCCTGTTCTTTAAAAATATCTTCCCAAAAAACTACATCTGTTATCTTTCCCTCGGTAGATATAATGGGCATATATTCATTCCGTCTTTGTAACATTCTCTGTTTTATCTGCTCAATATTATCTGTTTCTGAAACAACTACAGCATAATCCCTAAGGATTGTTTTAATTTCAGTGTTTAGATCTATCCCTCTAATAATAGCTCTCTGAAGATCTCCAATGCTTAACATACTATAATATTTATCATTTTCTATTACTATTAGGAGTTTTTTATTAATTCTATCCATCTGCCTTAATGCTGAAGCAATAGTGTCCTTCAATCCGATGGTAAGATCTTTAATTTTATTATTCATCTTTTCTTTAAAAACTTAGCTGGGTTGCCTACCCATACTTCATTTGAAGGTATATCACCTAAAACAACTGAACCCATTCCTATTATAACATTATCACCAATTTTAGTTTGTTCTCTGATAATTACTTGTGAATAAATTGTGGAATTCCTCCCGATAGAAACAGAGCCATTCAACATTGTTGAACCGGTTATTAATACATTTTCTTCAAGTTTACAGTTATGAGCAATAAAACATAAGGCATTGATTTTTGTTCCTTGACCTATGAAAGTATCTGATAAAGAACCCCTTGCAATAGAACAATTAGCACCGATAACAACATTATCTTCTATTATTAATCTTCCTAAATGAGGAAAAGTAAAAAGGTTACCAATTTCATCCCTATAACAACCCAGTCCAACTGTTCCCAAAACAGATCCTGAATATATTATTACATTATCTCCGATAATAACATCATTTTCTATTGTAACTGAATTATGTATGATAGAATTCCTTCCTATAATACATTTACCAATAATTGCATTTGGGCCAATATAAACTGTTTTATCTATTTGCGCTTTATTAGAAATTATTGATGTAGGGTGTATATATGCTTTATAAGTGTTTATAAAAAAATGATTACCTATCATAGCAATAGCATTTCTTGGTGATTTAACGACAATTTGGACAATACCTTTTTGTTGCATTATCTCTGTATAACTTACGGACGCGTCAGTAATAATAGCAGAAGAATTTGTTTGCTCAGCTCTTGTTTGTTTATTAAGTGCCGAAGGATTTACCCAATCTAACTTATTTAAATCCATATTATCTAAAGAGGCAATTCCATTTACTTTTATATTTTTGATATCTCCATTTACTGTTACAATTTCTTGCTTCAGTAAATCTATTATTTCTATTAATGATATAATTTTAGACATTTATACTCCTCTATCCCATTGTATATTCGGGAAATTCATCAGGATTAAAAAGTAATTCTTTAGGTATATGTTCTCTATTATAATAATGCTTATAGACGGCATTATAAATATTTACGAGTTTATCCATATTAGCTTTGTTATCATACTCTCTTTCAATAAAGACCTTTGAATTCGCTAACATTTTTTCAACAAGTTCAGGTTCTTTCATCACTCTAAGCATATTTTTAGCTAATGAATTAACATCGTCAATCTCACTAATTAAAACTGCCTCACCATATTTATTAAGAAAAGGAGTGCCGGTTGTCTTATAGGTAATAACTGGAAATCCAAGTATCATAGCTTCTATAATAGTTCCTGATATTACATCAAGTTTTACAGGTAACACAGCATACTTTGCTTGTTGAATATGCTTGTGCATATCAGATTGTTTAATAAAATATTCCGTAAATTCGATATTATCTTTTAATCGTAATTCCTCAATCATTTTGTCCAGAAATTTACGATAATCTGCAGCACACTTCCCAACTATATTTAAAGTAACTTCAGGAAATTCTTTTTTTACCAATTTAAGTGCTTGGATAGTATCCTCTACCCCTTTTTTCTTTGTAACACCGGCAGCAAAGAAGACAAAATCATATTTCTTAGCTATATTATCTATTGTTTTGGGATGTTTAAAAGGGAAAGTATAATGAAATATTATGGCTTCAGGGTTATTACGCAAAACCATATTCCTATGCATTAGTCCATTACAGCAAAAGTACTTTATTTTTTTATGTATTCTCAACTCTAAATCCCAACGATATTGATCTACATCTCCGCTGAGTTTTTCCCTAAGGGGATTTGTATAAACAGTTTGAGCTGTAAGCATTAACGGTAAATTATTAATATCCAAAGCAGATATAGAATAATAAGGATTTTCAGCACCTACCAAATTTACAATATCTGGTTTAATATCCTTCAAAAATTGGTTTATTAAATATCTATTATGATAGTATTTTGGTCTCTTCACATTAAAGAAGCGCCTATATATCTTAATTATTAGAATATCATCATCTGGTCTAAAAAAGTGATAGTGTATATTATTATAGCTAAAGCTGTATTTAAACTTTTTTAGATTTTTATGTGGAGATATAATATGAATTTCTATATCATTCCGTTTTTCAAACTCATAAATAAGATTCGTTACCCAAGGAGCATAGTCAAATAATTGTTTATTTCGCTTATTTAAAATCTTACGAATATAATTCTCAATCTTACATCCCGATAATGGTAGCTTTTCTCTAACTTCTGGATTAGAAAAGTGGCATATCAAAGCAACTTTTAGTTGTTTATTCATCAAAACCTCTGAAAAATACACATAAACGCTTCCGCATACTTTACGCCGATTCTTGAACCCCGAAAAGCTGCTAAACCTTTTATAGCATGAGCACTTCTCGGTAAAGGATCAGGCATTATCTCTGTTTCATATATCTTCATTATTTCAATTTTTGTATCCAGATAATCAGTAATATCAACAAATGTATTGGGAATAAATGCATTTTCCGCTAAGGCAGGGGCAAATTCAGTTTCTGATAGGGTTTCGAACATATAAATTCCTTTAATGAATGGAGCTCTAAAACTTTTAGTCGAAGATATCAAAGCGTTAAAAATAGTCCTATGATCAGAATGAACATCACTCCTATTAGGAGCAAATATAATTTCGGCATTTGATTTTATAATAAATTTACTCATTGATCCAATTATATCATTTAGTTTAATTTGATCTATCTCTGTTTCAGGCAAGCTCATCCGGTATATAGCTTTGAAACCATAAATTCTATTAACCTTTTCAATAATCAAAGATTGTTGAGAATTTCCATCGGTAATGAACATACAGTTAACTGAGTGGCCTTTTTCCTTTAACTTTAGTATAGTGCCACCACAACCAAGAGTTTCATCATCCGGATGAACAGATATAATCAATATATTCACAATTATAAATCCTAACAATGCATTATGCTTTTAGATATCTATATTGAAATATTGGATATAACACATAACCTTATAAATGAATTCCGAATCCACTTGGAATATTAATTAATCGCTCCTCAATTTCTATTGCTAAGGGTATTTCAGCTTTCAAGCATTGGCTAAACATTTTAAGTTTATTCATCAAAATCCAGGCAGGACGGCACATAACTTTTTGTGAATTTACCTGTTCAAGGAAAGCATCTCTTTCTTCGATATTTTTTAGGAGAATAGCATTAAGCCAATAATTAGAAATACAATCTTTGGGTTCTGTAATAAATTCTATATCCGCAATTGTTTTAAAATAGTCCTGATAAATTTGGGCTGTTTCTCTTTTGCTTTTAAGAATTTCCGGTAACATTTCCATTTGAGCACAACCCAAAGCAGCATTAATATTTGGCAAACGATAATTGTAGCCAATCATATCGTGTTCAAATTTCCAGGGATGTGCTTTTTTGGCAGTTGTGGTAATATGTTTTGCCAGAGGACCAAGTTGATCGGCATCAGTTAAAATCATTCCTCCCCCACCTGTAGTTATGGTCTTATTGCCATTAAAACTCAATATTCCCAATTTCCCGAAGGTTCCTGTATGTTTTCCTTTATAGTAACTTCCAATTGATTCTGCAGCATCTTCTACAACGGGAATATGATAGCGGTTGCAAATCTCTACGATTTGATCAATTTTGCAGGAATGACCAAAAGTGTGCATAGGAACGCATGCGGTAATCTTCTTCTGTCCACGAATTTTCACAAATTTACTCGAATTATCTTCAAACGATCCCTGTAATTCCTCTATTTGTGATAATTTGTATAAATTCGTGGACTCTTGATCTTGTGATAATTTGTGTAAATTTGTGGACACATTAACTTCTTTTAGATAACAGGCATCATCTTGAATAATTGTATTTGCAGATAACCAAAGTTCTAATGAATCAGGAGACATACCTAAGGTCTCAGGATCAATATCTACAAAAATTGGCTCTGCACCACAATAAGTTATAGCATTACAAGTGGCTATAAAAGTAAGCGGTTGTGTTATTACAAGATCACCTTGATCAACACCTGCAAGTTTTAAAGCAATATGCAAAGCAGAAGTTCCATTCACTGTAGCAATAGCATATTTTGCACCGGTAAAATCCTTGATCATCTCTTCAAAACGATCCACATATTTACCAACGGAAGAAACAAAAGTGCTTTCTATGCAGTCCAGAACATACTTTTTCTCATTACCACCAAAATAGGGTTCATGAAGGGGGATGAGATCTCTATTGGGATAGAGGGAACGAATGAAGTCAATTATTAGTTGATAGTTCACAAATTAGTCCACGAATTTACACAAATTAACACGAATTTATAAGATTAGGCGTTTATATGTTAAACTGGGGGAACCGAAGTTTACTAATAAGCCAACTCTAAGTTTAGTGGCTTTCAAGTAGTTTAATATTTGAGAAATATGATCATTGGAGAGTTCTGAAAGGGCTTTTATTTCCACAATGATTTTCCCAAAACATAAGAAGTCAGCTTTGTAGCATTTATCTAATATTTTATCTTTATAAAAGATGCGAATCTCTTTCTCTTTTTCAAATGGTATTCCTTGATCCAAAAAATCAATAGCTAATGATTCTTGATATACAGCTTCCAGAAAACCAGGCCCCAACTCCTTATGAACATTCATACAAGCCCCAATAATCTTGTAGCATTCTTCCTTATACAAAATATTATTATTCATACTTCGTGTCAATTTGTGAAAATTCGTGGACTAATTTGTGGACTCGTGGACTAAAGATTATAAATTCCTGGTTTGTATTTTCCCAGGTTTTGCGGATTTGTAAACCACTCCACTGTTTTCTCCAATCCTTCTTTTATGCTATATTTTGGCTCAAAACCAGTTAATGCCTTTATTTTACTATTATCACACCAAAGGCGAAAGACCTCTGACTTCTCAGGTCTATTTCTTTGTTCATCAGTAACCAATTTAGCATCACTATGCATAATATCCTTGATCAATTCAAAGGTTTCTTTTATAGAAATTTCGTAGTTGGAACCAATATTCACTGTTTCTCCAATTGCCTTATCGCATTGGGATAATAATATAAAGCCCTGGCAAATATCTTCTACATAGTTGAAATCACGAGTTGGAGATGTATCTCCTAATTTGATTTCTTTCATTCCATTGGCTATTTGAATTATAATTGTTGGTATAACAGCTCTAGCAGATTGCCTGGGACCATAAGTATTAAATGGACGCATAATAGTTAAGGGAAGTTTAAAAGCATTATAAAAACTCATCGCTATTGCATCTGCCCCAATTTTACTGGCACTATAAGGAGATTGTGGCTGTAAAGGATGTTTTTCATCAATAGGGACATATTTGGCTGTGCCATAAACTTCACTGGTGGAAGTAACTAAAATTCTTTTAACTCCATTATCTTTAGCTGCCTGGCATATATTTAAAGTCCCTTTTACATTTGTCTCTATATAACTTTCTGGTGCAATATAAGAATAAGGGATAGCTATTAAAGCTGCTAAATGAAAAATAACATCTATGCCTTTGCTAATTTCTCTACAATAATTAGGGTCTCTTACATCTCCGCATACAATTTCCAAATTTGAGCTTGGTTTTATATCTTCCAACCAACCCCAATAATTAAAAGAATTATATTGAGCTAAAGCTCTCACCTGGTAGCCATCTTTTAGTAATGCTTCAGTAAGATGGGAACCGATAAAACCATCAGCACCGGTAACAAGAACTTTCATATTTTCCTTTCTTCTGTCCACGAATTTTCACTAATTAGCACGAATTATTTGAATTATAATAATCTAAAGTATATTGTAATCCATTTCCGCTTTTTAAGTAATTTAACCCTCTCAATAAATGCGGAGCTTCAGCGAGCTCCGACTACACAAATTTCTAAACCTTCTAAACCTTCTCAACACTCTAAACCTTCTCAACCTATTAAATTCGTTCAACCATATTAACTCATACTGTAATTTTTATATATTATGTTTATGGCTCGGTTGGGGAAAAAGAATGGTGCATTTGTAATTTATGAATTCCTTGGCTTGCATAACCTTTAATAGTTTGTCGCTCAGAATTATCCATTCCTAAAAAATATATTGAAGCAAAGAGAACTATTTCTGAAATAATACTTATAATAATAAAACGTAACAAGCCATAAGAAAATGCATTTTTTATGATAAAAAGAGGAGTTACTGTTAAGCAAACAAGGAGTATTTTAAATGTAGATCTTTTTAAGAATTCAATTGCATCATAGTTTAAAATAACTTTTAGCAGAATCTGATTCGTTATAAAGGTTAAAAAAGCAGTGAAAAGATAAATATAGCTAATAATATAAGGTGGATGACCCATTTTATAAGCAATGTATGCTAAAGGTAAACACAGAAGAGTAATACCACTATTAATTATTTTAAACAATGCAATTTTACCAGAAGCGTGAATCAATGGACCTATACCAAATTGACTTGTAGCAATAATTGATTTTATTAGCATGGCTTGAACGAATGTTATCGTATATTCTGGAACCTCTTTAAGCCATGAGTTGAGTATAAAATCAGTTTCTAAGAGAATTGGCAGCATAGGTATTGCCATTAAAAAAAAAGAGAATTTAGAAGATATAATAACTAATTTACTTGCTCGTTTATGATCTCCTGCACTATAACTTTTTGTTATCTGTGGAATAATTGCTTGCCCTAAGCTCTGTGCAAATGATCTTACGATTGAATTTACTTGATTAGCAATACCAAAACTGGCATTTAATATAGTGCCAAAAAACCGATTAATAATAATTGCTGATCCTTGATTTTCCCCAACAATTGCAGCAACTTCAATAGAATTCCATCCCGTAAAACCAAGCATTTCTTTGTACTTTACCCAATCCCTACATAATTGCCATTTGACTGTATTAAAATATGTCTTTAGACAATATGCAATATACATTATAGGATTTAGGGCATGAATGATAGTTATAAATATTACATAATATCTTAAATGATTCCCTGGCAAATAAATTAATAATATGGATAATAATAAAGTTAGTATTTTAGTAGATATTTCAATGGGAACAGTGATAGAAAATTTCTCTTTTGCAACGAGTAGACCTTGAAAGGGGGTGCCAATAATAATACAGACGGTATTTAGAATGGAAAAAATAAAGGTAAATACAGCATCATTCAATTTCCCTTCAGGGATTTTTAAATAGTGATAGATATAATATAGACCAACAGTTAAAGCTAATATAACAAATAATATTGAAAGCAGTAGATGAATACTCAAGCTTATATTAAATATTTTATTGCTATCTCCATTTGGCTTCCCCTCTTCATAAGCAATAAATCTATAAGTAGTTGTTATCATAATGGTATTGACAAATGCCATTAAAGACACAACACCACCAACTACATTATATAATCCATAATCCGAAGCACCTAATGCCATAAGAACGAATCGCGAAGTAAAAACTCCTGCGATCATTGATACAACAAGACGAATATAGAGATAGAAACTGTTCTTTATGATAAGTTTATTTGACATCTTCGATTAAAGTACTTTGATATGTTATTTTTAATATCCCTTCACATTATAGCTACATAAAATGTGTTTCTTAGAAAACTATCATTGTAGCTGATTAACAAGAATTAATATGCCCTATTTGAGATGATAAATAATTAATAGAAGTTAAAAAATATAGAGTTAGAGAGTTTAGAGTGCGGAAGTTCAAAGTTCAAAGTGCAAAGTTCTTAGTTGGGGTGTTCAGAGTTCTTAAGGTAACGGATAAAACCGCCAATCAATCTTTTGATACTATTTAGTTTTAACATTAGTTCATTGTGCTGATTTAAATCTATATAATGAATATCTAAAGCAACATACAAAAGGGATTCAACTTCAGAAGCAGAACGAAAAGAATAACTTAGAAATTGAAGAAATGATTTCTTTGAACCACTATCAAAACCCTCGGCTATATTGGACATAATAGAAACGGATGCTCTTTGAATCTGATCTCTAAAACCGAAATCTTTTTGTGAATTACCTTCTGAAAAAATATGATAAACATCAGCTACGAAAATTCGCGCTTATTTCCATGCTTCAATATCTGAAAAACTTTCTATCTTCACAACTGAACTCCTGCACTTTGAACTTTGAACTCCTGCACTTTGAACTTTGAACTCCTGCACTTCTGCACTTTGAACTTTGAACTCCTGCACTTCTGCACTTTGAACTTTGAACTTTGAACTCCAGTACTGCCTACAGCTTCGCCCCGTGGCTTATGCATTCTGGGTTGCATAAGGCGTTAAAAGATATGGCTGGTAGAGTATTATATTCTAAAAGGGAATAGATTTCGTTTCAAGTAAGGAATGACAACAAGTAGGAGCAGTATGACAAAAAGCTGGTACAGAAGGATAAAAAGCAGGTGCAGAAGGATAAAATGCAGAGCAGATAAAAAAATTGACTTCTAAATTACCCTTTGATGAGGTAACTGAGAAGTCATATTGATTATGTCTAAAGTTCTTTGCTGTCCTGTATTTTATCGGTATGTTAGCCATAGTTTTATAATACTCTCGTTTATATTTTTCATAATTGAGTTCATAATTGAAATTGGGGCTGGAGCTGTCAATATATTTTTTGCATGGGAAACGAGATTTAGAGTGAACTGGGATAGAGGAGAGAAAGATAAGATAAAGTTGGATAAGAGGTTAGCTATGTGGAAAAAAATATAATTCTCTCACAGATTACACAGATTGCACAGATAAAAAAAGAGAATAGGTAGGGGATGAACAGGATTATATTAGCTGATGGCGGAGGGCGGAGAGCGGAGAGAAAAAATACCTCTCACAGATTACACTGATTACACAGATAAAAAATGATTGTGATTAAGGGCAAAGAGGAAGGTTGATAAAAGGATAAATAAAAGGATCAAAAAAAGGATTTAACTTGACGCAGATTAGGTTAATGAGAAAAAGGTAAAAAAAGGTAATAGCTGGTAAATAAAGAAGATGATATCTATAGTAATAGACAGTAAAGTAAGTCGGTGGACAAGGGAAATAAAATATGTGTTTGGCTTTATGTTCCAGACCCTGGGTTATAACTTTCGTTTTCTGGAAGAGCTGGAAGAGCTGAAAGCAAACGATATTTTGCTGATATATGGTTACACAGAGCCAACTCCTGAAGAATTAAAAGGTCTGGCTAAGCATTATATCACATTTTTCATTCCCTGCGATCCGGATTTTTTTGACAACAAAGCATACAGTGCAGACCGTTTGCGTAGATGTATGCGGGAAATAAAGTTACTGAATATAACGCCTATTGTTTCAGCCCGCAAATTTGAATACCCTGCGGAAAATTATACGGAAAGTGACATTAGCGGAGGAAAAATCAATTTTGACTTGGTGGGTAACATCTTTTTGCATTTGAGCAATCTGGAAGAAAGTAGTGATGCCGGCTCAATGGAAAATGGCTATTATCCTGATAGTGCCAGTGTTTTTTACAACTATCGAGAAACACCAATTGTAGATAATTTGCTGTGGCTGGTAGATTCGCTGATCAAAGAACACTGCCGCGCTAAAAATACTTGCATTGCTCAAAAGTTATTATGGCCCTCGGCTCAACAAGCAGCTGTGCTTTTATCACATAGTATAGATGATTTGCAAAAATGGAATGCCTCTTCGCTAATCCTTTCCCTCCCTGACGATTTGGCAAGGTTATTTACTTTTCGCTGGAAACAATTGGCACATACGCTGAAAGGTAAACTTCAATATCTTTTTACTAACTACGAGCTTAACTGGAATTTTGATGAGTTTTTAAATCAGGAAAAGGACTCCAATTGTCGTAGCACATACTATCTGGCAACCGAGGCAAATGAAGATATTGATTACTCTCTGGAAGATCCTGATCTGCAGGAAGAAATTCAGAAAATCTTGCATAGCGGAAATGAAATAGGTCTTTTGGCAACTGCTGATAAGCTTAATCAGGATGATTATTTAACCCGCAAACAAATTCTTCTGCATCTGCTGGGTAAAGAAAAACTGGGAATTAGGCAACTGAACTATAAAATCAATAACACAATCCGGGAATTACAAAACAAAATTTCTCCTGCTTTTAGCCAGAGCACAGCGTTTCAATCACTTCCCGGATACAAAAACGGAATGAGCTTACCCTGGCAACCCTGGGTAAACGGAACTAAAATGGATTATTGGGAATTGCCTACAATTTATCGTGATGAATATTTGAAGATTAATAAACATAACTATCTGCAACTGGAAGATGCTAAACACCAACTGAAAAAGTTCTTCCAAAATGCAGTGCGCACTCATAGCATTTTCAGTATGGATTTCACGATTGCCAGTTTCAGCAATATCAGCTATATGAATAAACTTTATCCTTATCTTTTGGCACTGATCAAAAGTGGAAAGACCTATCTGGCTACGGCAGGTGAATTAGTTGACTGGTGGGAAAAAAGAAACCGGGTGACAATCAATGAAAGCGAAGATCAGATTTGTCTGATGTTTCCGGACGATTTGGATAGTTTTACGCTGTGCTTGCATGGAAATCCAAAAATTAAAGAAGTAGCTGAAATGCCGGCAAAGGTGATGGGAAACCAAGTACAATTTACGAATGTCAAAGCGGATTCTATAGCGGTGATCGTGGTGGAAGGGAAATGAAAAAACCTCACGCAGATTACGCAGATGACGCAGATAAAAAAGATAAAGGGCTCTCACAGATTACACAGATTACACAGATAAAAAAAACAGGAAGGTTGATGTCCTCATCAACCAAAAAGAGAATAGGTATGGGATGAACAGGATGAAAGGGATTTTCAGGATAAAAAAGATAAAGGGCTCTCACAGATTACACAGATTACACAGATAAAAAAACAGGAAGGTTGATGTCCCCGTCAACCAAAAAGAGATACAGGAAGGTTGATGTCCTCATCAACCAAAAAGAGAACAGGAAGGTTGATGTCCTCATCAACCAGAATGGGTTAATGTGAAATTTGGGGGTAAAGAAATAGCGCGGTTGGAAGTGGAACGACGAGGACGTCGTTCTTCCGGATTTTGTGAACGACGAGGACGTCGTTCGTCCGGGTTATATGAACGACGAGGACATCGTTCGTCCGGGTTTTATGAACGACGAGGAAGTCGTTCTTCCGGATTTTATGAACGACGAGGAAATCGTTCTTCCGGGTTTTATGAACGACGAGGACGTCGTTCTTCCGAAGATAAAAGGATAGAGATGAAAAAGGTATTGCATATACAGTTACTGCCAATACTATCCGGGGTGCAGAGATTTTCTTTGCATTTATTGGATGGCTTGGATAGCAATGAATTTGATGTCCAGGTTGCCTGTAAGCCGAATGGTGAATTTGTGGACGAAATTAAAGCCAGGGGTTATCAATATATTCCTTTGCCTACTTTTCGTCATCAGATATGCTTTGGGGACATCTTTACCTTTTTCCACTTACTATATATAATTAAAAAGCACCGTTTTGATATTGTGCATACCAATGCTTCCAAGCCAGGATTTTTAGGTCGTTTAGCTGCCCGTTTAGGTAAAGTTCCGTTAATTATTCATACAACACATACTTTTCCTTTTCTGGAACAGCAAAAACCGATAACTTACAAGTTCTTTACTACTTTAGAAAGGATTGGCAACCGGTTGGGTGATTACAATATTTTCGTGAATAATTCTGATCGGTTGAAATCCCTAAAGATGGGCTTAATCAAACCGGAAAAAGCAATTACTATTTACAATGCACTTCCTCCAACATTAGCAACTGCCTTACAGGAAATTGCCCAAAACCGAAAAAAACCGGAACAGGAAATTATTATTGGTTCCACTTTAAGGTTTTGTCCTCAAAAAAATGTAATCAATTTAATAACTGCTTCTTGTAATGCCTGTTTACAGGAGCAAAAATTAAAATTCATCTATTTGGGTGAGGGTGAATATTATGAATTGTGTAAAGCCATTATTCACAGTTACGGTTTGGACGAGCGGATATTGCTTCCGGGTTGGGATAAAAATGTTTTGCCCTGGTTGAAGGTCTTCAATGTTTTTGTTCTCTATTCGCGTTGGGAAGCGATGCCTTTCAGCATCATTGAAGCAATGCATTCAGGGTTGCCGATAATTGTTTCCGACCTGCCTTCTCTTTTGGAATTGGTGGATAGCCAAACAGGTTATATTGTTCCTTTAGATAATAATGCAGAGCTGGCAAAGACCTTTATAGAAATAGCCCAGGATTTTGAGACCGCGTATCGGAAAGGCAAGGAAGCAGCAAAAAAGATCGCCGCAATTTGTTCTTATGAGAAAATGGTTAATGCTTACAGAGAACTTTATCTTTCAGCTAAATAATAGAGAACAACGATGATAAACATATACTTACTGATTATAATTGAAGCGGTTATAATTCATCTGTGCACGCATTTGTTATTCCCGCTTAATGTGAAAATTTCCACAAAATTAAAGCTCATTGCTCATCCGAATGAGCGTAAAATTCATAAAATGCCAATTCCCGAAGCAGGTGGTTTGTGTTTTGCTTTGCCTATTATTTTAGCCCAGGCAACTTTTGGCTTGATCAGCGGAAATTCAGAACCGGGTAATATGCTTTTAGAGCTTTCAGGAGTAGGAGTTCTGGCATTATGTTTTGGAGTTTGGGATGATCGTTTTGAAAGTCCTCCTCCTTATAAACTTTTGTGGCAAATTACCTTAGGCATTATTATGTATTTATTTGGCTATCGGGTTTTGTATCTGACTAATCCTTTCGGAGCGCACTTTATTTTGGGGTGGTTATCCTTTCCGGTTACTGTTTTATGGTATTTAATAGTAATCAATGCTATCAATTTTATTGACGGTATAGATGGTTTAGCTTGTGGAATAACGATTATTGTAAGTGCCGTTTTAATTGTAATTGGCATCAAAGAACAGAATCAGCTGGTAATTGCTATTTCTTCTTTTTTACTGGCGGGAAATTTAGCTTTTCTGCGTTATAATTTCTATCCGGCAAAAATTTTTATGGGAGAAACGGGGTCTTTATTTATCGGGCTGAATATAGCTGCAATTTCCACAGCGGGAACTTCCCAATTTAAAGGAATAACTTCTATAACTTTGATGGTTCCGTTAACGGTGATGGCTGTTCCTTTAATTGATTTTGTGCTGGCTGTTTTCAGGCGTTTGCATTACGGAGATATGTTTCATTCCGATAAAGAGCATATTCATCATACGATGTTGGATTTTGGCTTTTCTCAAAAGACAATTGCGATTATAATATATTTAGTAACCTTGCTTTTTGGACTTATTGCCATCGGCTTTTCCTTTTCTTCCAAAAAGATTGTTTTTTCTTTGCTTTTAGGGCTTTTTGCCATGATGGTTGTGATTGCCTATTTAATTATGCGACAGGAGCGAAAACGATGAGAAGGATTTTACTGCTTGCAGCAATACTGGTATGTGTTTATCTGCCTGCACAGAATTGGACAATATCTACTAATACAAATCATATTTACGATTTATCTGCCAAAGGTAATGATCTTTATCTTGCTACCTGGGGTGGAGTTTTACAATTGAGTCCGGGAAATGATTCCTCCAGCTTAAACGCTTACACGGAAAAGAAAATATACCAAAAAGGGACCGGATTGGTCTCTAATGACATCAGAACCCTTTCCTATATTGATTTTTCCAGTAGTTTATGGATGGGTTCTTCGGATAACGGAATTTCTATTTTAAGTCAGCAGGGGTTTCAGAATCTTGGCAGTGATTTAGGTTTGCCGTCATTAAAGGTAACCAGAATTATTGAACATCAATCCACAATTCTGGTGGCAACTTCTGCAGGTCTTGCCGTTTTTTATTATTTGCCGGAGGTTGCCTTTCCTTTGATGTTGCATCAATATACCGTTGCCAATACTTCCGGAGGACTGGTTGGAGATAATATTGTGGATATGTTATTAACGGAAACAGGAATTCTTTTTGTAGCTACAACCGATGGAGTTAGCTATATTCCCCTGGAGCAATTGGATAATGATTCTGCCTGGAAAACAATTAGCGGAGTAAATAGTCCTGTTTTAAGCGGAGGCAATCCAAAGCTTTCTGCCAATTCCGAAAGCATTGTAATTGGTTTATATGATAAGGTTTATCTGCATCCTTTGAATATGGAAAACGGTTCCTGGATAACTTACAGTAGTGCCAATATGCTTACCGGAAAAAATGTCTCTTCCGTTCTTTTGGATTCCCAAGCTCGTTTATGGATTTCTTATGCCGATTGGGATGAAGCTATTTTAAGTTATACTAATACTACCGATTCGCTTTTAACTTTGATAGAAAATAATACCAATACCCATCTTTTGAAAGAGAATAACGGGCTTGGCTATAGTCCAATTAGCAGAATTGTGGACTTGAACGGTAAAATTTATCTTTGCAGCTGGGGAGAAGGTATCTATTGTAGGGAAGCAGATTCCTGGAGTAATTATAATCCGGTCAGCATTGGTTTTCCCAGAATTGCTCAAGTTGTTACTGATAATAACTATAACTTGTGGTTTGCCAGTGGTTATATTTCTAATTTTCCTGTGCGTAAGGGTTCAATGGGAGTAAGTAAATTAGCCAATGGCAACTGGTCAACCTTGAACATTCATAACAGTCCTATTCATACAGATAATATTTTGGGCATTGCAGTTGATCCTTTGAACAGAAAATGGTTTGCCACCTGGGATAATACAAACAGCCCTTCCGGCTGGGAAAAAGGTCTCAGCGTTTTTGATGAAGATAGTAATATCTGGGTGCATATTACGAGAGATGGTATCCGCTATTATAATAATGAAACACAATCCTGGGGTGCCTATAATCCTAATCCTTCCTATCGTTTAACCACCAGCACAATTGGAGGTATTTATCCAGCAGGAGATTCATTAATGATGGTGATGTGTTCGGATGGCGAAGTTAATGTTTTGGATATGAATTTCCAAATTGTGTCTCGTTTTTCTCCTCCCAATACTGTTTTTAATCATCTCCTTTATAGTTATTACAGCGGAGATAAATATTTTATCGGAACTAATGACGATCGCGGACTTACTATCTGGAATCATAATTCTCTTCCTGTTTCGGGAGGGGCGCATTGGATAATTCCTCCCACTTCCGATTTAAACAGTTGTGTTGTTTATGGAGTAGTTACAATTGATACACCTTATGAAGGAAGGCAGCATTGGATTGCCGCAAGTACAGGTGTTTTTATGTGGAATGAAGTTAACTGGTATCGTTATGATACTATGATTAAACGCTATAAATTTAACACCTATTTAAATGTTTGGGAAAACGATATTCTTTATTATGTGGATGAAGAACGTCTTTTCGGTTCTGTAAGAACAACTCCCACCTGTATTTTTCTGGATGCCCAAAATCGGATCTGGCTGGGCAGTATGGAAAACGGACTTTCTATGTATGATCCCAATACAGAAAGGTTCACTAATTATTTCTATCCCAAATATCCTCTTATTTCCAATTACATAACTTGTTTGGGTTTTGATCCCGTTGCCGGGAATTTGATTATTGGAACCCCGGATGGTTTCAATTCCTTAAAAATAGGTAGAACAGTTAAAATTCCTACTACGCTGCAAAATTTGAAAGCATTTCCCAATCCTTTCAGACCTTCTGTTCAACCCTATTTGCAGATTGTAAATATACCTGTGGATAATTTGCCTGCGGGAAAAGCAGAATGTAGAATTTATGATAGTGCGGGTGCTTTAGTAATTAAATTGGAAGAAAATGCCCTTTGCCGTTTTCAATGGGATGGAAAAAATGCTGCAGGAAAACAATGCGGTAGCGGGATTTACTTTTTTGTAGTTGCTGATGATGCCGGAAATATTAAAAAAGGCAAACTGGCTATTATTAACGATTGAAAAAAAATAGCTCTCACAGATTACACTGATTTCACAGATTTCACAGATAAAAATCCGTAGGATTGATTTCCTCGCCAACCTAAAAGAAAATAGGTATGGGATGAACAGGATGGAAGGGATTTTAGGGATAAAAAAAACTCTCACAGATTACACTGATTTCACAGATTAAAAATCCGGAGGGTTGGCGTCCTCGCCAACCAAAAGATCCGGAGGGTTGGCGTCCTCGCCAACCTAAAAGATAATAGGTATGGGATGAACAGGATGAAAGGGATTTTAGGGATAAAAAAAACTCTCACAGATTGCACAGATTTCACAGATGAAAATCCGGAGGGTTGGCGTCCTCACCAACCTAAAGATCCGGAGGGTTGGCGTCCTCGCCAACCTAAAAGAATAGGAGGGTTGGCTCCTCGCCAACCAAAAATAGAATTGAAGTGTCCTGAAAATAGTGGACATAAATATAAAGTAAGTAATATCTTGTTGTTCGGATATTGGAAAATATTCAGCTGGCAATAGAACCTTTCATTGATGATCTCATAGTTCCTAACATTATGAAAGTAGCAGCTTTATAGTAAATGAAATCACAAGACACAAGCGATGCTCCTGTCATTTATCTATTTTTATACTGCCCATTATCTTGATTTACTAAATTACCTTGTGGACTTAGTTTAACTACCTGTTGCCTGCTCATTTCTTTAACGCCTCTTTAATGACTCTTTAACGATACATTAACTTTGTTAAGGAGTCGTTTAAGGAGCTTTACAGAAGCATAAAAGATTCAACTAAGCAAGGATTAATGTGCAGTATAAAAATCGGCAACGGTTTCGCAATTTGCCAGCTAACTTATTGCCATATCCATTTTCGCTATAAAAACGATATTATCTGTGTAATCTGTGTAATCTGTGAGAGCTATTCTTTTTTATCTGTGAAATCTGCGTAATCTGCGTGCGCTCTTTTTATCCCTAAAATCCCTTTTATCCTGTTCATCCCATACCAAATTTTTATTGGTTGGCGAGGACGCCAACCCTCCGGATTTTTTTGGTTGGCGAGGACGCCAACCCTCCGGATTTTTTTGGTCGGCGAGGACGCCAACCCTCCGGATTTTTTTGGTTGGCGAGGACGCCAACCCTCCGGATTTTTTATCTGCGTAATCGGTGAGAGTATAAATCATTTTGTGACTTTTTATCCCACACATTATCCAGTGCGATTTCTTCCTGCAGATATAATTTCACATTGCCAAAGTTTTGTTTATTACTATATCCCGGTTTAATAATTAACGCTTCCACTATTGAATTACGCAAGGTTTCGGAAGCTCCTATATGATAGAAATGATTAAAAGTAAGAATTTCGTCTTTTGTCCGGAAATTTTCTATATACTCGTTAGTCCTATACTTATTTTTTAACCACATAGACATTGCATAGCCACAAGGAAGTGAATGAATTTGGGAGGACAATTTTAAAGCATCTTCATAGCTCCAACTATTATAATAATCAGAACTTCTTCCAATATAAGGTGGATCAAGATATACAAAGTCATTAGCGTTAGCTTGGGCAATTGTATATTCCCAGGGTGCGGTTATAAACTCCCAGTCCACGCACATTAAAATACTTTGTAATGTTGAGACCTGGTTACATATTTTAGTAATATATGCTTTGGAAAATCTGTTTGGTTTATGGTTATAGGGAACATTAAAATTACCTTTAGCATTAAACCTCATTAAACCATTAAAAGAAGCACGATTTAGAAACAAAAACAGCAAAGGGTCTTTTGTCCGATTAAATTGTTCCCGAATTTCATAATAGTAATCTCCATCCCCTTTTTCTAACTTTGCTCCGTGAAATTCCAAAAATTCTTTAACTGTATTTCTGTCTATTTCCTGCTTTTGTATTTGGCGATAAAGGTTTATTATATGAGGATTCGTATCTGCAAGTAATGCTTTGGGCGCTAAAATATTGAATGCTGCTACACCTGAGCCAAGAAAGGGCTCAATCCATCTCCCTTCCCCTTCCCAGGATATGCTGGAAGCGATAAAATTGACAAGTTTGGTTTTTATTCCCTGACATTTTACAGGAGGAACTGTAATATGCTTAATATGTTTGGGCAGCAAACTATTTTTCATAGTGTTTCCAGTAATCCTCAAAGTCACTTTGGCTAGTAAAGTCACTTTTACCATCAATAAAATCATAAATATTATTAGATTTTATGGAGCCGATATTAGTGGTATTTCCACTGCCTGGAGTTTTACCTGCTATTTTCCACTTCTCCTGAATAAAATATTCTATATCTTTATAAGGAGCTTCAAGATTATAAGATTCTATCAGAGGTTTAATACTTATATTTTGGCAATTCAGGTTTCTTGTGTATATAAAACCCCATATCCAATGCTGTTCATACTCATTATAAGGAAATCTGATTCCTTTATCAGGATTCCTTAAATAAGAACGATATGAACCTAAAGTGAATCCCAAGGACTTTAGTTTTCCGTTTTTAGACCATTGTCTGTATGTTGTTTTCACATCAATGGCAATTTTTCTTTGTGGATTCTTGTATATTGTAAATTCAGGATATTGATTTTGCACACCCTTAACTAATTGGTAATCAAATTCAGCACATAATTTTTGAATTAATGGCTCGCAGAGTATTTCAAAAATACCGGATAGGATTTTTGAATCATAAGAAAGAGTATATACTTTTTGATTTTTTGTAACAATTCCAACTAATTCCCATTCTAATCCATCAGGATAGGTCTCGTTAATTATTCTTAGCAGTTCTTTCTTTATATTCATTCTTAACCTCTAAGTTATTATAATTCTCTTAAGTTTATCTGTCAACATAAATCTTATGTTCAACCTGTTTTATCTGCGTAATCTGCGTAATCTGCGTGCGCTCTTTTTTATCCCTAAAATCCCTTTTATCCTGTTCATCCCATACCTATTATTATTGGTTGGCGAGGACGCCAACCCTCCTACTCTTTTTGGTTGGCGAGGACGCCAACCCTCCGGATTTTTTATCTGCGTAATCTGCGTGCGCTCTTTTTTATCCCTAAAATCCCTTTTATCCTGTTCATCCCATACCTATTTTTTTGGTTGATGAGGACGCCAACCCTCCTTTTTTTGGTTGGCGAGGACGCCAACCCTCCTACTCTTTTTGGTTGGCGAGGACGCCAACCCTCCGGATTTTTTATCTGCGTAATCTGTGAAATCTGTGAGAGCCATTCTTTTTTTATCTGTGAAATCTGTGTAATCTGTGAGAGCTATTCTTTTTTATCTGCGTGCGTTTTATATTATATCCACCCACGCTATTCCCTTATCCATATCTATTTTGTAAATAATAACTTTGCCTCTTTCTGTTGCCGGGTAGCTTTCGCTTTTAGCAGTAATTACAAATCCCCAGGGAATAAGTTCCAACCGCAAATAGCCATTGAGTCCTTTTCTAAAATATGTTTCCAGAGGGATGTTGATCCAGCTTTGCTGTAAATATTTCAACACCCAATAGCGTTCACTTTTATGAGCTATTTCTTTAATATATTGCAGTTGTTTTTCCAGGCAGGGAATATCTTTTTCCAATTCTTCCTTACTGAAGGGAGGTTTTTTCCCCTGTAAAATTGCTGTAATTTGCATTTGATTAACTAAATCCACATAGCGTCTTATGGGAGAAGTTGAATGCAGATAGGCAGATACCCCAATGCCGGGATGAAATTCCGGTTCCGTGGATAAATATGCCTGAAGGGATAGCGTATTATCATTAGAATCTGTATGTTGGCTTATATTGCGGTAAATTACAGGTATATTATGTTTTAAGGAAAAATCTGCCAGGCAGGAATTATACAGAATCATTAGTTCTTCCACAATTTTTCTGGCTGGACTTTGAGTATCCACACATTTCGCTTCCAAGCCCTGTTCCGTAGCTGTAATGTAATAATAGTAGCGTCCGTTTTCGGTAAGGGAATTTGCTCCTCTTTTTTGTGCCAGCTCAATACTCATCCGATTTAGAGGTGAAAAAAGCTCTCGGGCTATTTGTTTATCCACTTCCTGATAACTGAAATTAGTTTCTATGGCTACATTCATTCTTGTAATTTCGTAATGCTGCAATGTATAATTATCATCTAACCAAATAGTTAACGCAAGCACAGGATGTTCGCTATTTTGAATTAAGCTAAATTCTTGTTCAGAATAAGGGAAAGGAAAAAGAGGAATCACTGCATTTGCAGTATATAGAGAAGAGACCCTTTTTTGAGCTTGGGCAAAAAGTCCTCCCTGTAAATTAAGCCGTTCTGCAACCGCACTAACATAGAGATGTAATTTCCAAAAAGAACCCTCGCGGGTAAGATAGATTGCATCATCAAAATCCTTGGTGGTCTCATCATCTATGCAAAAAGCTTTTGCCAAAGGTCTTGTTTTATCCCAAGGCAAAAGTTCTTCACTACATAGCAAAGCGGAAAAGCCAACAGGAATTCCCGCACCGGCAATAACAGGATCAATATCTTCAGGTGTTTCTCCACAGAATTTCCGAAACTGCAAAATTGCTTCCTCCTGATTGAATTGAGGAAATCGGGCAGAGATTAGTTCCAGTAACTTTTGGGGTTTCTTATCCGTTTGCAGTTTCGGTAACCAGCAATAAAGCTGATGTTGATTCTCCTTGCTTAAATCGGCTCCTTTCAGCCAGGCATCAATATCCTGTAAAAACTGCTGTTCTTCTTGCTGTTTTTCCAGCTTTTGTTTATAGAGAAGGGATTCCGTCAGTGTTTTTAACCGGTATTTATCTTTTTTGCAGCTTATTTTATCTGGAGCGTTATGCAAATATAGATAGAGAGCAAAAATCCGGATATCATCTTGCAGCTTTAGTTTCTCAGCAATTTCCTGAAGAGTAAATTCGCTTTCTGCCAAGAAACTAAAAGCGGATTCTTCAAATTGCTCTGCGTAATTATAGACCTCTTTGCGGAAAGCTTGTATTCCCTTAACCGGCTCACTTTCCGGATGTTTTTCTCTGCCTTGTAGAACAAAACGGGCAGCAGAAAAAACAATGAGAATTCCCTCCTCCGTTATAACCTGATAATAGCTATTTTTTAAAGCATTCAAGTAGCCAAACTTAAGAATTCCCTTCTCGTAATAGGCAACAAAAGTAGGTAATGGTATATCTGCCAATTTGTTATCTCACTATTTTTATTGGCGCCCCAGAGATGACTTGAACATCCGACCAACGGTTTAGGAAACCGCTGCTCTATCCACTGAGCTACTGGGGCGCATTTTTTTATTTACCAATCTTGACAGTGGGCTTTTTTGTCAAGTTTACATTGACAGCCAATCGCTATTTAAAAAAATGAGAGTTCTTAGCATTGTAGCTAATATACGGAAAAAAAGGAAAAAAGAGAAAATGAAAATAGCAATCGTTGGTGCAACAGGTGAAGTAGGCAGAATGATGATTACCTGCCTGGAGGAAAGCAATTTAACTATTTCCGAAGTGGATTTATATGCTTCCAAAAGGTCTGCAGGAACTGTTCTGTATTATACCGATCAACCTTTAAAAGTACAGGAACTGAAAGAGGATTCGTTATTGAAACATTATGACTATGTTCTATTTTCAGCTGGAGCTGGGGTTGCCAAAACTTATGCCCCCATTTCCGCTCAAGCATCTGAAATAGTAATAGATAACTCTTCCGGTTTTAGAAGAGAGCCCAATATTCCTCTTGTCGTTCCGGAAGTGAATGGAGAATTACTTTTAAGCTATAGTGGCATAGTTGCCAATCCTAATTGTTCAACCATCCAGATTATCTTACCCTTGGCTGTTTTAGATAAACTCTTTTGCCTGAAAAAACTGATTGTCTCTACCTATCAATCAGTTTCCGGAAGTGGACATCAGGGCATTGTAACTTTGTTAAATCAACGCAAAGGGAAAAAGGATAAGGGTATTTATCCTCATCTGATAGATTTGAATGTTATTCCTCAAATAGGGGGTATTTTAGATAGCGGATATTGTCAGGAAGAAGAGAAAATGCACTTTGAAAGTCGTAAGATACTGAATAAGTGGGATTTGCTTGTTAGCGCTACAACAGTTCGCGTTCCAGTTATTTATGGACATAGCGTTGCAGTATATGCAGAATTTGAAAAAGAGGTAGATATCCCCAAGGCAGAAAAGACATTACAAAATTCTCCCCGTATTGTCTATTATCCCAATACCTATATTACTCCTCTGGATTTGGGCTCTTCCAATGACTCGCATATATGCAGATTGCGTTCTGGAACCGATGAAAAATCCCTGAATTTCTGGAATGTAGGCCATAATGTTCGTTTAGGCGCTGCAGCGAATGCAGTTAATATCTTAATAACTCACGCAAAATATGCCGGTCGTTTATAAAGATGGATATTATTGAATTGCGGCATAAACTGCATCGCATTCCGGAACTGGCTTTTCAGGAATTTAAGACCAAAGCTTTGCTGGAAGAAAGCATCCGGGAAATTCTTGAAAAGCAATCAAAGCATATTTGGAAATTACATTATTTTCAAAATAGTCCCGGTTTACTTTTAGAATATACTATTACCAATGAGCCATACATTTTATTTAGAGCCGATATGGATGGTTTGCCTGTTTGGGAAAAAACGGGGGTTGATTATGCTTCGGAACATTCCGGTTTGATGCATGCCTGTGGACACGATGTCCATTTAAGCATTTTGCTCGGTTTAATTCAATCAGTTGCATCTTCCTTGCCGAAGCGTAATCTGCTATTTCTTTTTCAGCCGGCAGAAGAAGGTGAAGGTGGAGCTCAAAGTGTTCTTGCGGAAGGTATTTTGCAAAAGTTTGAAGTTGATTCCGCTATCGCTTTGCATATAGGCAGCGACCTTCCTGTGGGCACAGTTTCCACCAGGGAAGGTATCTTTTTTGCTGTTCCGCAGGAATTCAATGTTTGTTTTTACGGAAAAGCAGCTCATATTGCCTTCCCCGAAAAAGGAATTGATGCCCTCTCAGCCGGAATTATGTTTATGAATACTATTCAGCGAAAGCTGGCTGAATTCAAAAAACAGGAACGCATCATTTTTCATATCGGTAAAATGACCGCCGGCACCATTCGTAATATTATTGCCGATAAATGTGTTTTGGAAGGAACTCATCGTTCTCTTTCCCGAAAAACAAGTCAAAAAATAAATGGCATCATAGAAGAGACCACAAATCTGGTAGCGGCGAAAACGAAAACCAAAGGCGAAGCTATATTTCTTGCTTCCTACGATCCCGTGATCAATAATCCGGAATTAGTTAAGCGATTACAGTATATTTGCCTGCAGCTGAAAATAAACTTTCTCCCTGCAGAGATAGCTATGACGGGAGAGGACTTTGGTTATTTCACAACTTTATATCCCGGATTGCTTTTTTGGCTGGGTAGTGGATGTCCCTATCCTTTGCATTCGGATCAATTCCTGCCTAAGGATGAATGCCTGGAAACAGGGATAAAAATTTTGAGGGCTTTCCTGGAATAGGGTTTAAATTGGTAACAAGGATTTTAGGATTAAAGGAATACAAGGAATTTTATCAGGAGTCCATACTGCTGAATAACTTTGCAGATAGAATTTAAGTTATTCAGCAGAAAGAACTCCTGTATTTTGTGGAGGTTGATGAGGACATCAACCATCCCGTAATCACCTTATTTCATCAGCAGCATTTTATGGGTTGCCTGATAGTTTCTGCTCTGTAAGCGGTAGAAATATACTCCGGAGGCAACACTGCGTTCATTTTCATCTTTTCCGTTCCAAACCAAGGTATGCATTCCCGAAGGTAAATCCTTATTTACTAAACTTTTTACCACTTGCCCTTTAAGGTTATAAATAACTAAAGAGGTCTTACCGGGTTTGGCAAGCGTGAAAGAAATAGTAGTAGTAGGATTAAAAGGATTGGGATAATTTGCGTTGAGTTTGGTTACTAAAACGGGAATTTCATTACCCTGATTTCCTTCATAAGGTAAAGCTATATTTAATATCGGGCTTGGTGTTCCATCCGCATTCTGATATTTAACTACGATATAGAATTTATATTGCCCATACAAAGTGAGCACTTCGTGATAAAAGGTCTCTGGGGAATCCTGAACAAGGTAAAATTGATCAGTATTGAATTTGCGATATACTTTAAAACCCACTATAGGTAAAACAGTATCCTCCGGTGCATTCCAATAGATATACAAATCACCTGTTTCATTATCTCCCGTATAGTTAATGCTTTGTGGTTGAGGTAAATCTATCAGGGTAAATTCTGTATAATGCACAGGATTTTCCGGAGTGATAATAATGGAAGTTAAAGTTGATGATTGATGATATGGCATAGTAGCAGTTACCGTATGAATTCCATTGGGTAAAAAGAGAATAAAATTACCTTCGGAATCCGGATTACAGGTAAATCGTTGATTAGATTTAAGAGTTGCCATTGAGGGATCAAGACCCGAACTGGGAAAAACAACGCCATATAGATAACCTGTTTTCATAATTACATTGTTGAGGTTAAAATTGTCTATAAACCATCCTACCCCTCCTGTTGCCCCATCTGAGCCAAAACGAAAACGGAACATCACATTCTGCCCTGCATATTGAGTAAGGTCAAAGCTTGCAGACAGCCAACCGCTGGAATTTCCTGTCCAACCCTGTTCCCCATTCAATCCGTTTAAAGAATTTCCGTTATAACCATTTACCGGATATAGCAAATTCCAGGCATTTCCGTTATTGGTGGAAATTGCTACATTGCCTCCATCATAACCATATTCACAGGAATAATAATGCATAAACTGCAACTGACTGTTTTCCCCTAATAAAAACTTTGGAGAATAAAGATTGTAAGTAACAAGATCAGGATAAGTTCCGCCTAAATTCGTTGCCCAAACCTTAGTTCCGGAATAAGGAGTTACTTGAACGGGAGTTCCCCATGTCCAACCTGTTTCAGAACTGAATAAACCGTTATTCAGCTCAAAATCCTGAAACACACCTGCATTATTGTAATTAATATTAAAAGTAGTACTGGTGGAGCTTCCATTAGCTGCCATAGCAGTAAATATAAAGGGAATTTGCGTAATAGAGGGCTCCAGCGATGTAGTATTGATGGAGAAAGAGGTCTGATAGATTTCGTTTGGTCCGATTGCCTCCACTGCAATAATCGGATTCTCTATCAAAACCTGCTGCAGAGAAGAACTTAATGTTGCCTGAATATCCGTTGCCTTTACAGCAGCGGTATTTTCCAGATTAACTATCAGGTTAAATGGTTCTCCGGCAGTTATTATTCCATCATAAGTTCCCAGGTGGTCATCTATAAAATAGGAATTATAACTTAAACAGGAGGCGGAAACCTGTAAACTGAAATAGCGTGTCCATTGCATTTCTCCGGCTGTAATTAACAGGTCAAAATTTACTACTTGGGCATCGGGACAGTTTCCGGCAATGGTGAAAGTGAAGGGCTGTTTATTTACACCATCCATTCCTGGTTCAAGAGGATAATATTCAGCAACGGCATTGGTTATTGTTACATATTGATTAGTAGTGCTGATTTGTCCAATTACATTTTCTGCCGTAAGATTCCCGGCATTTTGGATTTTCGTTCCCACTTCCACAATTTCACTTGGTTCGCAGATTCCATTCATATTGGAATCAGTGATATAAGTTGCTTCCAAAATTAGATGAGCAGATGAATGATAGATGGGAACATTGGTAATAAATAATGCCTTACCGTTACTTAAGGGAGCTGCAGCAGTAGGATAGCTATTATTAAAAGTATATTCCAAACCCACTTGCCCTGTATGATCTTCAATTCCGATAGTGCAATAGTTACCGTGTCTGTTTCCGGATTGAGAATCAATATTATTGAATGTTTGATATTGGAATTTGATAGGTCCGTCTCCAAAACTTGTAGGATAAGCTGCCTGGTCGTATAAAATACACTGGAAAGTTTCTAAGGCAGTTCCCCCATTGCCATTTTTCAGTTTATACCATTCTATTATAAAGGAATGATGATTACGGTCAAACCAGGTATAAATTCCACTCCCTGTTGCAGTTGCCAAATCATCCCAGAAGGGAGCAATCATAGGATTGGGACCCATAGGACCGGGTATCCGGTAATTCCTAAATTCCGCATTGGCAGTAACCCCCATAGCAATAAAACCATTGGAACAGACAGTTATTTGATTGTAGAGGATGCCATAAAACTGAAAAGGAAAAGGTAAGGATACAACTTCCAAAGCATCAGAACCAACTTGATCGCCTTCATTATTACTATTGAAACCATCAGAAATAGCTAAGGTAGTTCCCAAACCACCTTCCAAAGGCGAAATCTCAATCCAGTCATAAACCGCGGCTTCGGCATAATTAGTATCTGACCAATCATAAATTACATAGCCATAAGTATCAGGACCAAGAGGATCGTGTTGAGATACCAACCCTACCGTAAATGAAAAATCCAAATATTGTTCAAAACCATTGGCATTGTATAGCTTAAGGCGCATAGGAATAATCATTCCGGGTAAAACTTCCGGTCGGGCAATAAGAGCAAAACGATTAGTTCCACAAGTAACCTGAACTCCCGTAGGTAAATTACCGAATTCGGCATCGGCATCACTAACTCCAACTAAGTCATTCTGGGTATATAAAATGCCCATAATATTCTCTGCTTCTACGGTTCCGGTATTTTTAACCGTAATACTGAATTCTGCTGTTTCTCCCGGATCAAGATGTTGATTATTACTATCTATTACCAGGTAGGAACCAAATTCTACAAAGGGCGCTTCCACAGAAATAAATTCGGAAATATGATACAATGTAGAATTGGCATCACTCAGGTTCAAATATAACCGCAACATTGTTTGATGAGGAGTATTAGGGGCTATCTGAATAACTATTGGTAAAGTGTTTACTCCTGACTGTCCACCTGATATTGCAGGATAGCTAATAAGGGAATCTGCTATTGTAATATATGGGCTGTTGGAACTGATTGTGCCGGTTATTCCACTGATAACACTCATTCCCGTATTGGTTAAACCAATATTCAATTCAATTGTTTCTCCGCTTCCGGCAATTGCATTTCCATTACCTTGCGAAGGAGCTATGCTATCATCATCAATTGCTATACTTCCAGGAACCAGAGTAGCAATACTTTGCACAGGAATTATCATTTGACTGGGCTTAAAATTATGTTTACTAACTGTTAAAGTTGCATTTCCGGCAAGCATATCGGAAGGAAGAACTAAAATAGCTGTTCCATCAGCTCCCGTATAATTGCGGGCTAAAATAATACCTCCCATATTTAAAACTACTGCTGCACCTTCTACAGGATTTCCCGTATTATCATGAACTGCTACATCGTATAAACTTAAACCTAAAGGAATGGAAGTTTCTGCAACTACATTAAATTGAGACGGGATTCCAGTAAAGACCTCCATCGTGGGATCACCCATCAAATTACACCAGGCAGCAAAATCAATTGCATCACTCGGTGAGGAAACACCAAAAAGCTGATTTAAATATAAACGCCCGTTTAATAATGCTTCACCCATAGATCGCATTTCATAAGCAAAAATTCCGGCAAAGATTCCTCCGTGGATAGCATTATTGAAGGTAGTATGCGTGCTGGAGGTACACATTCCTATTCCGGTTACTGCACCCTTGGGAGCTGCAATAGTTCCATAGCGGACCATTCCTTCCACTTCTCCGGTGGAATTGTAATTATTGGTACCACAGGTAATATTTACGGCATGAAATAGTTTATAACCATTGTATAGAGAGGATTCGTCAGGTGGGACCCAATCAATATAACCTCTGAAACTATAAAAGCCCACTCCCTGATTTAGGGTCTGATTAATAATTGAGTAGTTAGGAGAAGAACCATAATCCTCTGTAAAAGTATAATCAGGATTGGTAAGTAAACTCATTTCCTTGATATACTTTTGAATATACATCGTAGAAATCCCGGATGGAGAATTATCTCCCGAAAGCATCATTCTATTTAACCAACTGGCATTAGCTATATTAATATCGCGTTCATAAAGATAAATTTTATTTAGAACTACCAGAAACTGCGATAAGTTCTCAACTGAAATACGCCCGATAAAACAATCGCCCAATTGATCGGTCCCTGCCAAAAAAGTATAATTATAGTCCGTTGCTCCACTGGATTGAGTATAATAAGGAATTGTATAACTGCCTACTGTATCACCTATAAAAACAACAAAATCAGGACGGGTTTCAACATTATTATATTTATTTTGGATATAATTTTTTATGCTGGTAGTGGAATTTCCTGCTTCGCTGGTAGCAGTGCTGGCAACCATTACATCCGCACCTTTCTGTTTTTTCCAGAGCACATACTCATTCAGGGCATTGGCAAAATTCGTATCGGTGTTGTTACCATAAATAATTAAATAGCGGGGTGGAGTATTAGCTACCATTGTATTACGGTAATCATTGAAGTTCAATATTATGGATTCATAAATCTTGGCAAAACTGGCGGAAATATTTGTCGGTTCACTTACCAGTTCATTTATTCCCTGTTCATCTGTAAAATTCAACCGGAAGGAGATATCTTGATAAACTGTTAAATCTCCACTTTGAGCATTGTAAGCGAAAGGATTTATTTGGATAGTAATAATCCGAAAGTCCCTTAAAATACTTGGTTCACTAATTTCCATCAGGGTTTCGGGATAGGTGCCTCCGCTATTATAATAACTATTGTTTATTACAAAGCTCTTGGGGCTTTCCAAATTATTTCCCTGTTGCACGGGATAGGGAAGAAAATCGGGAATAACGGTTTGTCGGGTAGTAAGCACTTCAAAATTTACGGTTCCTTTACAGGGAATGGCTATGGAAGTGCAAATTACAGGTAATTCCGGCATTCCGGAATCTAACAGGGTTCCGGAAAGAGGGAGCTCTATTTTCCGGTAAACCGTTTCACCTTGTGTTTCTTCCTGCAAGGTATATTCCGGTAAAGTAAAATTTACTTGCAGATAAGAGCTGTTTTTAACTCCCAAAGTGAAAGCGGAATTTAAATTAGCCGGCAGGTCATTTTCTCTATCGGCATAAGCGATGCTTAATGCCAGCAATGCCATTATCAGGATAATATTTCTCTTCATTGGACTTCCTTTATATACGGATAGGATAGTTCCTAAATGAAGCAAAAATTATTCCAATGAATATCAAAGATTATAGTATAGCATAAACTCCTGAGGATGGGGACGCGCTGAAATTGCCTCAAATTCCTTCATTTTTATTTCAATATGGCTTTCAATCAAGTCCTCGTTAAAAACATTTCCTTCCAGTAAAAATTGGTGGTCATCTTTCAGTGCCTGCAGTGCTTCTGCAAGATTGGCAGGAATAGAAAGCAATTGTGCTTTTTTATCTTCACTCCAGGCAAAAACATTATCATCATAAGGACCCAGATTATATTTGGCAGGATCAACCCGATTTTTAATACCATCCAAGCCAGCTAATAAAATTGCACTCATCGCCAGGTAAGGATTGCAGGTTCCGTCACCGGTTCTAAATTCAAAGCGTTTTGTTTCAGGTGTATTAGCATATTTGGGAATCCTGATAGCGGCACTACGATTGGCAAGACCATAGAATAATTTTACCGGTGCTTCAAAACCAGGCAGCAGTCGTTTGAAACTATTGGTTGAAGGATTGGTGAGAGCAACTAAGGCACGACCGTGAATTAAAATTCCCCCAATAAACCAAACTGCTTCTTCGGAGAGGTCTGCATAGCCACCTTTTTTATAGAACAGGTTTTTCCCGTCTTTATGCAGCATAATATGAAAGTGCATTCCGTTTCCGGCATTGCCAAAAACCGGTTTAGGCATAAAAGTTGCCGTAAGCCCATATTGCAAAGCGGTTCTGCGAATAATATCCTTCATAATCATTACATCATCACAAATTCGGGGAAAGGCAAGCAGTTCCGTTTCTATTTCTTCCTGCGCAGAAAGACCAACTTCATGATGATGATAACGAACTTTAATATCCTGCTCTTCAATAAGTTCCACAATTTTTTGCCGAATTTCATAGAACTGATCAAAAGGGGTATCTATATGATAACCCTTCATCCCTTGCATAGAAAGCGCATCCAGGTCTTCATTTTCCTCCGGAAGAGCTTCTTTGCATTCACTGGAGGTTATATTATAACCTGCGGAATAAGAATCAGAGTAATATTGAACGGAATCAAAAAGATGAAATTCCAGTTCCGGTATCCAAGTGGACATATCGGCTATGCCTGTGGAAAGCAAATATTGATGAGCCCTGAGAGCAACACTGCGAGGGTCTTTTTTTACTCCGATCCGGGTGTCCGCATCACAAATTGAACATAGCATTCTCAGTGTTGGGGTCTCATAAAACGAATCAAGATGAGCTGTTTCGGCATCAGGCATTAAAACCATATCGCCACTTTCCACACTTCTCATTCCAGGAATGGAAGAACCGTCAAAGGGTATTCCAATTTCCATCACTTCCGCTATATTCCGCGCTGGAAAAGTAATATGATACCATTTGCCATCCAAACCGCAATATTTAAGGTCTATGGCTTTCACTTTATTTGCCTGGATCATCTGTTGTAATTCCTTCAGTTCCATTTTAGTTCTCCTTATTCTTTTATTTAATTCTTTTTTAGCTGGAAAACGACATCTTGTCGTTTTTCCTATAAACCGGGCTATCCAGTTTTCTATTAAGTAACTTCAGACATCTGTTGCTGGAATTTACGAGGACTTCAACATTTCGGTTTCCGGCGTTATTTTTAGTCCCCAAAATCCTTTTCCTCCGGTTCATCACAATGAGGCAATATTTTGTAGCTGCACTCCCATTATTTGCATTACGAAATTTACCGGTGGAATAATGATTTTCCCAATAATATTCCAACCCAGCAAAGTAGTAATTATAATAAATGCAAATAAATACATCATTCCTTTGCGTTCCTGCATCGTCCATTTATAATATGCCTGATCAGTTAAAAACATTCCAATTACTTTTGAGCCGTCCAAAGGGGGCACCGGAATCAGATTAAAAAAAGCAAGCAGGAGATTAAGGTAGATTACAAAGAAACAAATATATTGGATTAAAACCGAAAAACCGCATAGATGAAAGATCAGGGCAAAAAAGATTGCCAGCAGAAAATTGGCAAGAGGTCCTGCCAATCCTGTTAATCCGGAATCTCTTTTATAATTTTTGAAATTATGAGGATTGAAAGGAACCGGCTTAGCATAACCATATATGAAACCAGCTGTTAAATATAAAAATAACGGCAAGATCACAGTTCCAAACCAATCAATGTGTTTCAAGGGATTCAATGTTAAACGCCCTGCTCTTTTAGCAGAATCATCACCCAGCCAGTATGCCATTAGAGAGTGGCAGAATTCATGGATAATAATGCTGTAAAAAACCAGAACAATTACTACCGCATTTAGCAGAAGCTGAGGTATATTAGGACTTTTCATATCTTCTTTATCTTTATGTAATTCCGTTTTCCGGCGCGAATGATATCTCCGTTTTTAAGATTAACTACAGTATCAAAGGCAGTAACCTTTTCTCCGTTTAAGGATACAGCTCCGCTTTGAATAAGTCGTTTGGCTTCACCGTTAGTTGCACATATTCCACTATCCACCAAAAGCTTGGACAATTTGCAGCTACTTTCGTGAACAGCAAAATCGGGTATATCAGAGGGAATTTCCTTGAAGGAAAATTGTTTTTCAAAAGCAAGTTCTGCCTCACTTGCCTCTTCTGCACTATGATATAATGTAACGATTTCCCTGGCTAAGCGTTTTTTAATCAGCATTGGGTTAGTTCCGGATTCCAGTTCTTTTTTAATTTTTTCAATTTCTTCTTCGGGCAGGGTTGTAGCATAATAGAAATAGTTCAAAATTATATTATCCGGAATGGACATCACCTTGCCGTATTTTTCTTTGGGAGAATCAAATACGGCAATATAGTTATTAAGTGATTTGCCCATTTTATTCACGCCATCCGTTCCAATTAGAATAGGAGATAGGATAGCAACCTGTTCTTCCAAGCCAAAATGGTGTTGCATATCTCTTCCACAGAGAATATTGAATTTTTGTTCCGTAGCCCCGAGTTCAACATCGCTATTAATGGCAACGGAATCATAACCCTGCAAAACAGGATACAGAAGTTCATGCATTCCCAAAGCTAAACCCTGTTCATAACGCTGACGAAAAGTTTGATGTGCCATAAATTGAGCTAAGGTAAACTTTCCCATCAATTTAATTACTTCGCTCATCCCCATATTTTTAAACCATTCACTTTGATAACGAACTTCCGTTTGCTCCGGTTTAAGCACTGTAAATAATTGCTCCATAAATCGTTCGCTGTTTTTTTTCACTTGTTCAGCTGTTAAGGGAGGACGGCTTTCATCCCTGCCTGTAGGATCACCAATTTGAGCAGTAAAATCTCCGATAATAATTACTCCGATATGACCTAAATCCTGAAATTGACGCATCTTCCGAATAGGGACTAAATGTCCCAAATGCACATCACAACCTGTAGGATCAATACCGTATTTTATTCTAAGCGGATTGCCCGTCTTTTCTGCTTTGGCAAATTTAGCTTTCAGTTCTTCCAGAGTTATTATTTCATCCACACCTCTGCTGATTAATTTCAATTCTTGTTCGTAAGCCATTTAATCATCCTGTTTTCAATATATTACTTATTTGGGGACAGGAACGGAGAAGCCAATATTTGTCAAGGTGGAAAACAGTATTAGAAAAAGGTATTAGACGCAGCGTAAATCCCTCGTTAAAAAAGGTTGAGACCACCGGAAGGTTGACCTCCCGGTCAACCAAAAACTCGGAAGGTTGACATCCCGGTCAACCACAAAATCGGAAGGTTGACCTCCCGGTCAACCAAAAAAACCGGATGGTTGATGTCCTCATCAACCACAAACCGGAAGGTTGACCTCCCGGTCAACCCAAAAACCGGAAGCACCTAAAATAAACAAAAAATCCCTAAAATCCCTTGAATCCTGTTCATCCCCTGCCTATTCATCCAAAATCCTGTTCATCCCTCACCTATTAAATCTGTGTAATCCGTGAAATCTGTGAGAGCTAAAACTTTCAATCCCCCAAAGAGATTCCCAACCCCCTTGCAGTAGCAACAAGATCGGAATTTACATCAATGTAATTATATTTTTCAATGGCTTCGGTTAAAGGGACAGCAACAATATCGGGATGACGATAAGCGACCATAGAACCCCATTTTTCTTCTAAAACCAATTCCACTGCTTTCACCCCAAACTGGGAAGCCAGTATTCTATCAAAGGCATTGGGAGTTCCACCTCGTTGTAAATGCCCTAAAATAGTTACCCGAATATCAATTGTGCAGCCGGCATTTTTAAGTTCTTGAGCCAAACGCAAACCGGCTCCTCCCAATTTTATTTTCATTGCGCCCGGTTCGTCACTCTCAATATAAATCATTTCTCCATCAACAGGTCTGGCTCCTTCGGCAATTACAATATTAGCAAAATCGTGTCCTCTATCAACCCGTTCATTGATGGCTTGCATAATGTTATTGATATTATAAGGAATTTCCGGAATGAGGCAAACCTCTGCCCCACCTGCAATTGCAGAATGGAGAGCAATCCATCCGGCAAAACGGCCCATAACTTCCAAAATTAAAATACGATGATGGCTGGCTGCAGTAGTAACAAGTTTATCCACAGCATCGGTAGCAATATCCACTGCGGTTTGAAAACCAAAGGTAAAATCCGTAGCGGAAAGATCGTTATCAATAGTTTTGGGAACTCCGATAACCGGACAACCCAATTCAAAAAGCTGTTGAGAAATGCGTTGTGATCCATCTCCTCCGATATTGATTAGTGCTTCAATATTTTGGTAACGAAGGCGTTCTAAAAAATCTTGGGAGCGATCTACGGTAGTCCAGGTTCCGTCAGAATTTTTTATAGGCCAGTTAAAAGGACCGCCTATATTGGTAGTTCCGATTATTGTTCCCCCCTGAACATGAATTCCGACAACTCTTTCAGGAGTTAGTTCCACAATATGCATCGGGTCTCGTAAAACGCCATTGAAGGCATCAATGCTTCCTAAGACCTCCCAATTATGTTCCAGAGACGCTCTTTTTACGATAGCTCTAATAACAGCATTGAGTCCAGGACAATCACCTCCGCCGGTTGCAACAAGTAGTCGTTTTTTCATAATTCCGCCTTTTTTTCAGGAAACACCCAAACCAGGTTTGAGGTATTTTCGGTTGATTATATATCCCTTTTAATCAATACTCTGTAGCCGGAAAGTTCTTTAAAGCCGAATTTTTCGTAAAGATGCCAGGCAGCGGGATTATTTACATTTACTTCCAGTTTTAGTTGATAGCCAATTTCGTTTGCCAGGGCAATACATTCTTCCATAAGCTTAGTTCCAATACCTTGATTTTGTTTTTCGGGTAGAACAGCCATGTGATGAATGTAAAGACGGCGGGAATCATTAGTTATCCATACAGTTCCAACAACATTTTCATCCTCTTCCGCTAAAATTAATACTCCTGTTTCGCTCAGATTATCTTGCACGGTTTTTAAGGAATCTTTACGCTCCGGATTGCTGATTCCTGTTCTCTCCCAAAGCCGGGAGACCTGCAGAAAAAGTTCGTCATTTAGCTGTTTAGTTCTTTTAACGGTAATCATCTCAGCCCAGTTCCTGCATTTTAAAAATATCGGGATGACGCGTGAAACGAAAAACGGTATCCCAAACTACTACAAATAACACCTTGGGATCGTTATCTACCATCATCAGATAATGCCCTTGGGTATAGTCAATAAATTTCAATTCCTGCAGCCGATTATTAGTTAAATATAGCTTAACCGTGCAATAGGGCTGCTTAAATTTCTCAGCATATTCAGCTTGGGCATTATCTACAAAGATATAGGTTTGCAGATTCTCCAGAACATTAAGAATTTTAATCATTGCTCTGTTTGCCGGATAAATATTAAATTCCTGATGGGCATCGTGATAGGTCCATTGGTAACCCTCTCGGGTAAGAGTATATTTATTTTTCGGATGAGTAACTTCAATTTTAAGCAGCTCATTCTCTTTATGGCTAACAATATGAGGAGAACGCCAATTAGCTAATTCCGCGTTGTAATTATTAGTAACTTTAGCTTTCAGCTGATAAATTTTGGTGGAACCGGCATAGCGAAAATAATCATAGGGATTGTTCAGATTGCTGAACAGAGTATGAATGCTTTTGTGCCCGTCACTTACAATTATATGCAATGCCTCTTCATCTTTCTGATGAAACTTTTCAATCGCTTCTTTACCTGTTCCCATTGGAGTTGTAGCATACTTAGCGGTAATCACCTCTCTGAAAAGATCGTGAATTTTTAAGCTATCCGCTTCCCAATGGACAGGGTATTCCAACCTCCAAATATTCTTTTGTTTAACCATTCTTAAAGTATCCTGCGCATCAAAAATCTCAATCCGTTTAATTGCCAAAGTATCCAAAGCAAAAACAGGAGCCAGTTTTTCTCTTGGACTGGTAGTTCTTAACAGAAAATATAATCCGATTAAGATAATTAACAACAGCAGTAAAATTAGTTTAGACCTCTTCATCTTGTAGCCCTATAGTGCGTTTACGATTTAGCGCAATTATGCCGCCAATGGCAATAAGAATTAAGGACGGTAAGATAGTTGCAGTAAGTTTTATTCCCAGTTTTATTCTTTGTTCCGTTTTTGCCGGATCACCCCAGGCAAGTTCTTTCTTATTAATATAATAAGGAATATCCAGAATACTTTCCTGCAAATGCCGAGACCTGATACTAAGCATATCATTGCGTTCCATCAGCCAGTCCACAGCATTAAGAATAAGCTGAAAGCGGTTATCATAAATAGGTTTATCGGAATCAACATAAAGTTCCCGATCTCCGAAAACAACTATCTTACCATCCTGAACGGTAGAAACGAAACCGGGATTGCGGGATTCGGGCTTATCGGTAAAATAGCTGGTAAATTTACCTTCCACAATTGCTCCAAGCGGAATAGGAGGATTTTGAAATACATCCGGATCGGGATGTAAAAACAAACGGGAATCCAATTGATAATCGGGTCCTTCCAAAAGAGCGCTTTTGGTAGAAGTAGCTAATATCGCTTGGAATTTCAAACCGGGCTTTCTGTTAAAAATGATGCCGTTACCCATATAAATTACGATGTTGGAAATATTGCGGGTAATGGGATGTTCTGAACCTCGCAGAACAGGATAAATCGGAAAAGAGATATTGGTATCCACACCCATCTGTCTGGAATCGCAAAAAATATCCATAGCTAAGTCACTGCTGAACTTGATGCCGTAGTTTTCCAGAAAATCAAACAAGTTGGACTGCAGTTCCCAAACCCGTTCACCGTCTGAAATAACTTTATCTGCTAAAACAACCAGTTTACCGCCTTTCATAATATATTGATCCAGATTGTAAAGTTGAACAGGAGATAAAGAAGCATAGCCGGAATGAAAAATCAGCACCGGTGTTTGTGCCAGTGGTTCCATTAAATTGGTAAAATGGATATTGTAATTGGCACTGAGTTCATCAGCATATTTCTGTTTAGGCATCAATAAATATAGCGAATCCGCAAAAGCAGAAATATCTGGCAATGTATAACGCGAAATTTTCTGTATTTTCAGGGTCATTGCATATTCCAGCTGGCTTTGCATTTTAGGCAACACATTCATAGATTCAAAATTGCCCTGATATTCAAAAACGAGCCCATAGACAATTTCTTTGGTAGTTGTCTTATCATTTTCAAATATGCGGAAATACATTGTTCCGATTCCAAATTGATTAGCTTTGTTTTTCAGTTCTTCCTGCGTAGGTCCGTTAATTACTTCGTAGTGGAATTTTCCTTTCCCGGCTTGTTTATATTCTTCTAAAAGGTCTTTCACATAACGGTCTAAAACCAGCATCTCAGCAGGCAGTTCCTTGCTGGTATATAATTTAACTACCATATTATCTTTCAATTTCCCTACCGCTTGCTTACTAACCGCAGAAAGGGAATATGCCTTATTCCTGGAAAAATCCCATCGGACTTTAGCATAAGAACCAATCAGCAAAATCATCAAGATTAAAGCCAGCTTAATCAGCAAGTTGGATAATATGGAACCGGTTTTTTTGGGCTGTTTCATCTTTAGCGCTCCTGCATCATATTCCTGCTTTGCAAATTAAACTGAGCCAGCAAAGCAAAAATAACTGTAACTGCAAGGAAAAAAAGAATATCCCGAGTATCTATCACTCCCTTCAGAAAACTGCTCAAGTGATAATCAAAACTTAAGTATTGCACAACCGGTAACAGAGAAAAAGGCAATATGGGTAAAATAAATTTCAATACATAAAAAACAGCCGAAATAAGCAACGCAAGCACAAAAGCAAGAATTTGATTACTGGGAAAACTGGAGGCAAAGACACCAATAGCAGTATATGCCAAACCGGCAAAAACAAGCCCGATATAGCCACAAATAATAGCTCCATAATCAATTCCTTCGCCGAAAATGACAATTATGCCGAAAAACACTAAAGAAAGGACTAAAATCGTTAATATCTGCAAAAAGACAGCCAGAATTTTTCCCCAGATAATGGAGGAAAGTTTTACCGGTAAAGTAGATAGTAATTCCAAAGTTCCGCTCTGTCTTTCTTTGGCTATGCTGCCCATAGTGATGGCAGGAATATAAAACAAAAAGACAATATGGATAATTTCAAATAAAAATCGCAATTCCGCTCTGGCTATTTTAAACACCATATTGGAAAAAATGAGACCGATAATAACTAAAAACAGGATAAAGACAATATAAGTGGAAACAGAACGCAGGGCAAGTTCATAGTCCTTTTTGGCAATTGTGAAAACTGTTCTCATTTCTGCTCCTTAATTTCTTCTGCTGCATCAGGTTCATTTAGTTCTACCGGAGATATTTCTTCCTGATTTGCATTTTCGGACAGTTCAGATTCGCTACTGTCCGCTCCTGTAAGTTCATAGAAAATAGATTCCAAACTTATATTGCCGGAGGATAATTCTAAAATCAGCCAACCCTTGTCACTAATAAAGCGTGAAAGTTCCTGCCGTAAATCTATCTCGGGTGTTTCATAAAATACAATTTTACAGCTGTTTTCATCCCGGGATAAGATTTCCAGCTCTAAAGAAGGATGCAAAGCTAAAAAAGCAGAAAAATCTATATTCTCACCTTGCACTTCCAGATTGAGTATTTTACTTCTTTTCAGGTAACCGGGCAATTTTTCAATAGCATCATCCACAATAATTTTACCTTTACTAATGATTACCACTCTATCACATAATGCCTGCACTTCCTGCATAATATGGCTGGAAAGCAACACCATTTTTTCTTTCCCCAAGTTACGGATAAGTTCACGAATTTCAATAATTTGATTGGGGTCAAGACCGGAGGTTGGTTCATCCAGAATTAAAATCCGGGGGTCGTGTAAAATTGCCTGTGCCAGACCTGTTCTTTGTCTATAGCCCTTGGAAAGAGTTCCAATTCTTTGAAATAATACTTCTTTCAGTCCACAGTTTTTTACTACGAATTTTAAGCGTTCCTGAAAATAATCCCTTTTCAACCGGCGTAAAGAGGCAAAATATGCTAACGCTTCAAACACCGTCATATCATCATAAAGAGGATTTTGTTCCGGTAAATAGCCAATTTGCCTGCTGGCTTTTAGCGGATCGGCAAAAATGCTTACTCCATCAATTTCTATGTTTCCGGAATTTGGTTGCAGGTAACCTACCATCATTCTTAAAGTGGTAGTTTTTCCAGCACCGTTAGGACCTAAAAATCCGACTATTTCCTGATCTCTGATACAGAAACTGATTTCATCCACAGCTTTAAGAGAACCGAAATTGCGGCTTAGTTTATCTATCTTGATCATTTTACATCATTAAGTTATTATTATTATTGGTAACCGGTTCATTCAGTAAAATCTGATCCCCTTCTTTTAATCCTTCCAATACTTCTACCTGCAATAAATCATTAGTACCAAGTTTAATGGGAGTAACAGTATAATTGGGAATGGGAGCAGTTTTCCCCTTGTTATTGCTATTTGTCTCTTTTGCAGGGCTTTTGGTCTCTTTAACCAGATATACAATATCCTGATTTATATCATTACTGAAAACAGCTCTAATGGGAATAACCAATACATTTTTTCGGGAATCAGCTAAAATAGTTACATTAGCTGTCATCCCGGGTTTAACGATTTTCCCGCTGGCATTAAGATTAATTTCAATGGGAAAAACCTTGGCATTGTTTTCTACAATTGCCTGAGGAGCAATTTTAACTACTTTGCCCTCATAATGTTCATAAGGAAGAGCATCCAAGCTAATTTCCGCTTTCTGATTCAGTTTAAACTTGGAAATATCCACTTCGTTGATGTTACTCTTCACAATCATTTTATTCAAATCGGCAATTTTCATTATCACAGTGCCTTCACCATAACTGGTTAAACTGGATTGAACCATTTCCCCTTCATTAATATTCCGCTCTATAACAACTCCACTGGCAGTAGCATAAACCCGGGTAACTTTTCCTGGAACATCCAGATCCCGAATCATTTCATATTGACTGCTGGCTTGAGCATATTCAATTTCTGCTTCTTTAAGGGCATCTGATGTTTTATTATATTCATCTTGGGAAATATACTGCTTTTGCAACAGGATTGTTTTATCTGCCAAATCCTTCCGGGCATTTGCCAGATTCATTTCTGCCTTTTGCAGCATCGCCTTGGTGTTAAACAAGGTATTTGCCTGATTGTAATCCGGCTCAATATCAGCAATTACTTGTCCCGAAGTAACATAATCATTTTCCCCGGCATAAAACTTAACGATTTTACCGCTTACCTTGGATTTTAACGAAACAACTATTTCCGGTTGCACTTCTCCTGTTATCACTATCCGGGAAGAAATATCTCCCCGCTTTACAGCATATATTTCCGTGTCCGTTTGCTTTGTTGATGCCGGTTGCTTTTTCTTACCGCAGGTTTTAACTGACAATAAAATGAGCAAGATCAGAACCGCAATAACTACTATAATCCACCATTTCTTACGCATAATACCTTTTTCCTGAATGTGTTATTATTTGTAAAACAAAAGTTGGCAAAGGGAATATTGTGTCAACTGAAAAAAGGGCAAGAGAGCAAGAAGTTAAGAAGTAGATAGGAAAAGAGAGCTGAGGGACAAAATAAAATTTCAAGATGAAAGCTTTGCTCCGGTCCTTATCTGGATTTATAAAATTATCTTGTGGATTGTGTTTAAATACCTGTTACAAGGTCATTTCCTTAACGACTCTTTAACGCTCCTTTAACGATACATTTACTTTGCTAAGGAGTCGTTAAAGAAGTTATCAAGAAGCATAAAAGATTTAGCTTGGCAGGGAATAATGAGCCGTGTAAATATAATTATCTGCTGTCAATGTAGTTCAGGAAAGCTGAAATAAAAAGAAAATAGAATTTTGGTTGACTTATATCCTGCTATGAAAAAAAAGGGATTTTACGAAAATTAGTGGTGAGACAATGAACAAGCTTTTTATGCCCGAACTGATTAAGATTGTAGAACAGTTCGAAAACAAAAATGCCTGCCTGCAATATATGGCTAACCTGCTTTCGGAAAGTGGTTGTTTAAGTTTTCCAGACCGTTTTCTGGCTGCAGTAAAAGGAAGAGAAGAAATAATGAGTACCGGTATCGGCAGAGGAATTGCTATCCCTCATGCCAGGGACTTAACTGTTAGTTGTTTACGCATTGCGGTTTGTTTGGTGAAACAGGATTTGGAATTTACCAGTTTAGATAATTCACCTGTCCATCTGGTATTTATGATTGCCGTTCCGCAAAGTTCTAATCAGGACTATATGAAAATATTACGTTCGCTCTCTGAATTTTTAAGGCAGGATGAAAACAGGGAAATATTATTACAAGCCAAAGACGAAAGAGATTTGTATGAAAAAGTTCAAATTCTTGAAGAAAAGTTGCTTCCTGAGCTTGGTGTTTAGCTTTCTTTTGATAATGCCATTATTGGGACAGCATCAGGATGCCGGAACTACCGGTTTTTCCACTTTGAAGATTATTTATTCTGCCAGAGCTAATGGTATGGGACAAGCGATGCTGGGAAGGGCAAAAAACTTTGACGGTATGCAGTTTAATCCTGCTTCAATCCTCAGAGTTCCCAATCAAGGTGTCTCTACTACTTTGGCAGACCATTTTGTTGGTTCCGGAGGCGGTTCTGTCAGCTATTTGGTACCCAAAAACATTTATACTTCTTACGGTTTTTTTCTTAATTACTGGAATTCGGGGTCCATTGATAGAACAGATATAGGTGCTAACGGAGAATTTATTGAGCTTAACGATACTTTTTCCGCTCAGGATATTTTAGCCGGTTTCACTTTGGCGAAATTTGTAAGCCCTGCTTTAGATGCAGGGGGAAGTTTTAAACTTGTTTTAGACCAGATAGACGGTAAATCTGCATCTGCCGCTTTATTAGATTTCGGCATTTTACATCATACTGCCAACGAACGCATAAAAGTAGGCCTGGCAGCCCGAAATTTGGGATTTCAGCTTACTCATTATACCGATAAAAATTTTTCGGAAGGTATTCCTCTTACTTATGGAGCAGGTTTAGGCATTGATGTAGGGAAAAATACTCTGCTGAATATTGATTTAACTAAGGCAAACGGAGAGAATTTTATCGGTAAATTCGGAGTGGAGCAACAAGTTCATCCTTCCCTTGTCCTTAGAGGTGGTTTTAAAACCAATGCGGGTGACTATGCTATGGGAGGAAATTTGGGTTGGAGTTCCGGAATCAGTTTAGGACTGGGTTGGGTTTGGAAAAAAATATCCTTGGATTACGCCGTTGCCTCTTACGGAGATTTGGGTTTAACGAATCAAGTAAGTATCAGATATAATATAGAATAATTACAAGTCAGGATGAATTTGGAAAGCAGCCGTTTTTTATTGGAATTGGGATGTGAAGAGCTCCCGGAAAAGCAAATAGCTATTGCCTGCAATAGCGTTAATTCATCTTTTGCCGATTTTTTGAAGGTTAATAAACTGAGCTGTAAAAACTATACTGTAAGCGGAACTCCACGCCGTATCTTTCTTGATGCTATTGCTGTGGAGGCAAGTCAAAAAGAGGAAGAAATCCTGAAAATCGGACCCGCGGTAAATATCGCTTACGATGCTGAAGGCAAATTAACCCCTGCGGGACAGGGCTTTCTAAAAAAAAATGCAGTGCAGGAAGAAGCAATATTCATTCAGGAAACGGAAAAAGGCAAGTTTCTGGCAGTAAAATATCTGAAACCGGGATTAACAACGGTAGAATTATTACAAAGCTGGATTCCGGCAATGATTTTACAAATACCTTTTGAAAAAAAAATGACCTGGAGTCAGCCGGAATTTACCTTTTCCCGTCCTTTGCGTTGGCTTTTAATTCTTTGGAATGATATACCGTTATCTTTGCCTTTTTTTAATGTCCCTTGCGGGAATATTACTTATGGCAACCGTTTTTTAGGGTTGGAAAAGAGCATCCCTATTAATAAGGCAGAAGAATATCTTCCTGCCTTGCGCGAACATAAAGTTATTGCTGATATTGAAGAACGCAGAACAGAAATAACTAACCAGCTGGCAAATATGTTTCCGGAAGGAGATTATCAGGTTATCCCCAATCGCAATTTGATTGAAACCGTAATGAATTTGGTAGAATTTCCTACTGCCGTAACGGGACAATTTGATAAAAAATATTTGTCACTGCCGGATAAAATAATAATCAGCACTATCAGTCAAGCACAAAAGTATTTTGCCGTGCAAGATAAACAGGGTAATTTAAGCAACCGGTTTGTTTTTATTGCTAACGGAAATCCGGAACACATCCAAATTATCAGGCAAGGCAATGAAAAGGTTGTAAATGCCCGCTTAGCTGATGCTTTGTGGTATTGGAATGAAGATACTAAGCACCCGCTGCAGAATTGGACCCTGCACTTGGATAATGTTATTTTCCAGGCAAAACTGGGAACGATGGCAGAAAAAACAAAGCGTATAATCCACTTGGTAACTGCCTTGGCTGAAGAACTGCAACTAACCGAAACACAAAAAGCAAAAGCTATTCGCTGTGCGGAACTCTGCAAAGCGGATTTAGTTACTAATATGCTGGGAGAAAAGGAATTTACAAAACTCCAGGGATATATCGGCAAACAATATGCTTTAGCTTCCGGAGAAGATGAAGAAGTAGCAGAAGGTATTTATGAACACTATATGCCCCGCAGTGCCAATGATAAACTACCTTCTACAATAGCGGGAACCCTTGTTGCCATTGCAGATAAAATTGATACTGTAGCTGGAATTATCGGAATCGGTATGCTGCCAACCGGTAGTGGCGATCCTTTTGCCTTAAGACGCGCTGCCAATGGAATAGTGCAAATTGTCAGTTTCCGGAAATGGGATTTAGACCTCTTTGCTTTTGCGGATAGAGCTTTGGCATTGATTAACCGACAAACGGAACTGGATATTAATGCTTACCCCAATGTGCATAACTTTTTGGAACAAAGGATTACAGGATTGCTGAAAACAAACGGTATCGCTTATGATGTAATAGATAGCGTTATGCACATTGATAAAAGCCATCTGCACGATTTGGAAAATAGAGCAGAGGCATTAAATGACCTTAAAGGAAAAGATGATTTTATTCATTTGGTAATAGGATTTAAACGGGTAGCCAATATAATTGCCGAAACGAAGGAATTTATTCCTCTGCAGAAGGATAAACTGCTTGAACCGGAAGAAATTAACCTGTATCAATCGCTCCAGGTACTTCATCAGGATATTGATTCCGCTTTACAAAAAAAGGATTATCCCCTGGCTTTGCAAAAACTGATTCAATTCGGTAAAGTGATAGATGATTTCTTCGCTGCCGTGCTGGTAAATTGTGAAGATAAAACTATAAGTGCCAATAGGCATTCCCTGCTGAGGGAAGTGAAAAAAGAATTTTTAAGGGTTGCAGACCTGTCTTTGATCGTTCTGGAAACCGGACAATAGGAATAAGTTATGTTTTTAATAGATGATTTAATGACCAGAGCTAAAGCTACCGGTGGTAGAATTGTGATGCCGGAAGCAACTGATGCTCGTATGCTTAAGGCAGTTGCCAAAATTGAAAAAGAGGGTTTGGCAAAAGTAACTCTGCTGGGAAAAAGAGAAATTATATTACAAACCGCTGAAACATTGCAGATAAAGCTTAATGAGGTTACTATCATTGATCCTGAAACCTCAGATAATATAACTGCTTTTGCTGAAGCATTTTATACAAGAAGAAAAGATAAAGGCGTTACGCTGTCCGAAGCAAGAGAAACTGTTAAAAATCCTCTCTATTTTGGCGCTTCCATGGTTAAACAGGGAATCGTAGATGGAATGGTTGCTGGAGCAGTAAATACTACAGCAGATGTTTTACGCGCAGCTTTACAGGTAATAGGTGTGATGTCTGGATTGAAAACTGTTTCCAGTGCATTTATTATGCCGGCACCCAATTTTAGAGGCGAGGGAAGAATTTTCCTGTTTGCCGATTGTGCCGTTATTCCGAATCCTACTTCAGAACAGCTTGCCGATATAGCAATTAGCACTGCTTTAACCCGTAAAGCAATAATTGGAGATGAACCCAAGGTTGCCTTGCTATCTTTTTCCACTTTAGGTAGCGCTAAACATGAAATGGTAGATAAAGTTACTGCTGCAAAAGCTATTTTGGCTGAACGCAAAGTGGATTTTGATTATGAGGGAGAATTACAGCTGGATTCGGCTATAATTCCTGAAGTGGCAAAACGAAAAGCACCTCAAAGTTCCGTAGCGGGAAATGCCAATATTCTTATTTTCCCTGATTTACAAGCAGGTAATATCGGTTATAAACTGGTGCAATATTTAGGTGATATCAAAGCCATCGGACCTATAATTCAAGGTTTGGCGGCTCCGGTTAGTGATTTATCCCGCGGTTGTTCTGCAGAGGATATTGTTAATACAGTTGCTTTCGTTTTGCTTTTGGCAGAACAACAAAAAAGATTATAAAAAAAGATATATGGGAGGTAAAGATGGCTATCAAGCTATCCAACCGCTGTCGTTTAATTAAGCCCTCGCCAACTTTAAGCTTATCTGCCAAGGCAAAGGAAATGCAAGATGCCGGAATTGATGTTATCAGTTTCAGCGTTGGAGAACCGGATTTTAATACTCCGGATTATATTAAGGCAGCCGCTCATAAAGCTATAGATGCCAATTTTACGCGTTATACCAATAATGCCGGAATTATAGAATTAAGACAGGCAATTTGTGAGAAACTGTTACGCGATAACGGATTGCAATATTCTCCCAAAGAAATTCTGGTTTCCCCGGGAGCAAAAGCATCCATTGTGAATGCGTTAACTGCTGTCTGCGATATTAAGGACCAAGTTTTAATGGCAACTCCCTATTGGGTTAGCTATCCCTATCAGGTTGCCCTGGCAAATGCAGAACCTGTTTATATTCCTACCCGCGAAGAAGATGGGTATAAAATTCTGCCTGCGGAATTAGAAAAAGCAATTACGGAAAATCCCTGTTCCAAAGTTCTAATTATCAATTCTCCCGGCAATCCTACAGGAACAGTTTATACTGAAGCAGAACTTGCCAATATAGCTGAGGTCTGCGTGAAACATAATATCCTGGTTATTTCCGATGAGATTTATGAACGCCTGGTTTATGATGAAGTGAAACATATCTCCATCGCCAGTATAAATGAAGAAATTAAACAGCGCACAATTGTAATCAACGGAGTTTCTAAAGCTTATGCAATGACGGGCTGGCGTCTTGGTTACGCTGCCGGACCCGCAGATATTATTGCAGCCGCAGGAATGGTTCAGGAACATACAACTTCCTGTGTAAATTCTATTACTCAAAGAGCTTGTGTAACTGCTTTAAGAGAAGAGGATGATTCCATAGAGCAAATGCGTCTGGAATTTGCCCGCCGCAGAGATTTCCTCTTTGCGGAATTGCAAAAACTGCCTCACATAACTTGCTTTAAACCTCAGGGCGCTTTTTATATTATGCCGGGAATAAAATGGTATCTGGATAATAATAATCTGAATATTAGAACTTCGGATGATTTCTGTGCTAAATTACTGGACGAGTATTATGTAGCTCTGGTATCAGGTAATTCTTTCGGAATGGAAGGAACCGTGCGTTTTTCTTATGCTAACAGTATAGAAAATATCAAAGAAGGAGTTCAGCGCTTTGCCTCTTTCCTGGCAGAGCTTTCCTCCGGGAGGTAAAATATGGATGATTTCAACGATAAAATGAAAGACCGCTGGCAGGATAAACGAAAGAAGGCATATAACTGGCCCAAACTGATTTTGATGGTGCTTGCTTTAATAGCCATTCTGTATCTGATGAATCATCTGGGAAATACCAAAAATGTGGTAACAAACCCGGCTGCAAGCGTTACCGATACTTTACAGGCAGATACATTACAAATGGAGAAAACACCTTGAGCTTAGTAATAGTTGGTTCTTTAGGATTAGATAATATTTCAACGCCTGCCGGCGAAGTTCAAAATGCCTTAGGCGGTTCTGCAATTTATGGAGCTTTAGCAGCTTCTTTATTTACCAATACATATATTGTAGGAGTAGTAGGTAACGATTTTCCGATTGAGGGTATGAATCTATTACAACAAAAAGGCATAAATCTGGACGGAGTTGAAATAAAAGAAGGCAAAACCTTTCGCTGGAGCGGAAAATATACTACTTGGAACAGAGTGGAAACTATATCTACGGAATTAAATGTTTTTGCCGATTTTTCTCCGCATTTGCCTGAAAGCTGTAAAAGCTGCCATAGTTTACTGCTTGCTAATATTCATCCCGCTTTGCAGTTACAGGTATTAAATCAGGTATCAGGTTATTCTCACCTTGCCTGCGATACGATGAATTTCTGGATAGAACTATGCCCCAAAGAGATAGAAAAGGTTTTAAACAGGGTAGAAATTGTTTTTATGAATGAGGACGAAATTCGGGATTATACCTCAAAACCGGATATCTATTCTGCCGCAAGAGAAGTTCTTGCCGTGGGTCCCAAGTGGGTAATCGTAAAAAGAGGTGAATACGGTTCCGTAGCTATTTCCGCGAATGATCTGTTTTTCGCACCTGCCTATCCGGTTGAAAATGTTAAAGATCCTACCGGAGCAGGAGATAGCTTTGCCGGAGCTTTTATGGGTTATTTAGCAGACCACGATTTGCTAAATCATTCTATTATCAAGGAAGCTATTCTTTATGGAACAGTTATGGCGGCTAAGAATGTCTCCAATTTCAGCATTCAGGGTTTAACGGATATAGCAAAATACGAATTAGATTCCTACAAGGAAAACTTGATTAAATGGACATCCTGAAAAATAGTATGGATTATTGTAACGCCGGAGTTAATATTGCTGCAGGTGAAGCAGCGGTTAAAGCAATTAAAAATAAAGTCCGCTCTACCTATAATACAAATGTTCTAAGTGAAATAGGTAGCTTTGGCGGATTGTATAAAATAGATAAACAAAGCTGGCAAAATCCTGTGCTCGTTTCCAGCACGGATGGCGTGGGCACAAAACTTTTAGTTGCTATAATGGCAAATGAATATCACTCTATTGGGCAAGACCTGGTAAATCACTGTGTAAATGATATCTTAGTCCAAGGGGCTAAACCCCAATTTTTTCTGGATTATATAAGCGTGGGTAAATTGGAACCGGCTATCGTGGAAATAATAATTAAGGGGATGATTGTTGCCTGCAAACAAAATTCTTGTGCTTTGATCGGAGGTGAGATGGCAGAAATGCCCGATCTCTATAAAGACAGGGAATTTGATTTGGCAGGAACGATTGTAGGAATTGTTGAACAGGAACAAATCCTTCCCCGTTCTAAAATTAAACCTGGAGACCAGCTTATCTCTTTGCCCAGCAGTGGATTGCATACAAATGGTTATTCCCTGGCTCGGAAGATTATTTTTACTCAACAAAAACTATCCTTAGAGAGCTACCTGACCGAATGTCAAGCTACAATAGGAGAACTTCTGTTAAGCATTCATCGCAGTTATTTTCCCCTGCTGGAAAGCTATCTGACCAGTCCCGATTTGAAGGGCTTAGCTCACATTACCGGAGGTGGAATTGCCGGTAATTTGAAAAGAATTCTTCCGGAAAATATCGGTGCCCGCATAACTCTTAAAAAAGAGGATATTCCCCCTTTCTTTCACTGGTTGCAACATACTGGAAAGCTTTCCGATGCCACAATGAGAGAAACATTTAATTTGGGAACCGGAATGCTCTGCGTAGTAGAGAACAGCTCTATTGACAAATACTTAACAATAAAGGGAGCAAGATGGGTCGGCGAAATAGTAGCCCGGAACCAGCTAATAGACAAAGTAGAATTTATTTAATGAAGCTTGGACAGGAGTTTTTTAGAAGATGTTTCTCCTTGCCAAAAAGGAAATTTGGATTAAATTATAAAAAAACCTCTTGACTATTTTCTCAATATCAGAAACAAGAGTTTTGATATAGATACTATAGCGGAAGAAAAGTTGCAAGCTGCTTGGGATTTAATAAGAAATAAAGAATAAAACCCGAAAAAAAAGGGAGGTCTTCGATGCGAAGAAATGCATTGATCCTGCTAATAATATTGCTTGTGGTTACAGTATTTTTAGAAGCTGCCACTACAGGAAAACTTGCTGTGCGCGTGCGCGATAATTCAGGCCGTCCATTGGAATTTGTCAATATCGTGGTATCGCAAGGAAATCAGCGTATTACCGGTAGTCAAACAAACGCTAAAGGAACGGCTATCATTATAAATATACCCCCTGGCTTATATACGGTTAAATTTTCCCTAATCGGTTATGACACTGTGGTTTATAGTGATGTTAAAATTATTGTGGATCAAACTACTACTTTAGCCCCCACCTTAAATAAAAGCGGATTTGAAATGAAAGCCGTAACGGTTACCGCTACAGAAGATAAGGTAGATAAAAACCGTATTGGCAGTGCCCGCAACATAGAAATGAATATCATTACCGATGCTGCTGTTTCAGATGTTTCCGATATCGTAGCTCTGCAAGCCGGGGTTACTAATATAGGCGGTGAACTCCATATTCGGGGAGGGCGCACAAATGAAGTTAATTTTACCGTTGATGGAATGAGCGTTTCCGATCCGGTAGATGGCGGAGCCACTTTACAGGTAGATACTGACGCCATTAAAGATATGAAAATTATGACCGGCGGTTTTCCTGCAGAATATGGCAATGCCCAATCGGGTGTTATAAATATCGTTACTAAGGATGGAGACCCTTACTTTTCGGGAAAAGTAGAATATAATACCGACCATCTGATTTGGGAAGGACGCAATTCTGATGTCTTGAAAGTAGCTATCGGGGGTCCTGTAGTCCCTTTTGGTTCGCAAGCATTAAAAGAAAAATTCACCTTTTATTTGAATGGCGCTGGAGAATGGCTGGATGGCAGGTTGAAAGATTACTATATCAGTGACCCCAACAGTGATTTTTCTTTTAACGGCAGGTCTTTAATTGATGCCGACTATCCTGTTTACGATCCTTATGCCGGAAGAGATAATATTTTGGGTATTGATATTGGCAACCGCAATTTCAATTCCTACAATGTAAACCTGAAAACAAAATATGCTATAAAACCGGGACAGGTAACAACTTTTGCTGTTCGGGGTGATAGAAGTTTGAACAATCCCTTCAATGAATATGCAGGTGAAAACAGATGGCGTTATGCATTACAGCATTTTAAGGAAGATGAAACAAATCAGCGCCAGTATATTGGTACTTATGACTATGTAATAAACGATAAAATGAATGTGAAGGTTAAAGCCAGCTATTATCAGAAAGATATTTATGAAGGACCCAAAGGCATAGACCGTGATTCTTATATGTTTATGACTATTGATCCTAATAATATCCCTTCTGATTATGCTCAAAGAGTTGCTTTGGGAGATTATGGTTATTCCAGCATTGATGCTAATGAGGATGGTATTTATGATTATGGCTTTTTACCTTCGGACTACTGGGAATATCGTTTGGAAAGCGTTGTAGAGCCAAGACCAATACCCGGTTATCTTCCTCCCGGAACCCTTTATACCAAATTTATTGATGATAATACAAAAACCATCAGCAGCCGGGCAGATTTTGAATGGCAAATAAATGAAACCCACATGGCAAAGACCGGATTAGAGATTATTAAACATAACATTAAGAAAAATCAATTGGAGAATTTTCTCTCGGTTGACGAAAAACGACGCGTCAAGTATTTAAACAGTATCTACGATATAAAAACCTTTGATTTGGCTAACTATGTTGATGCAAATCAAGATCAATATCTGGATGATGAATATGTTCCTGAGGGTGTGTATGCAATTTATTCTACTGAAACAGTTCCTACTTCCGTATCGGATTTAGTGCCTGTATATAAACCCCAGGATTATTATGCTGCAGCAAAAGCAGCTGCCGGAAAGCGGGACGGTTATAAAGCTGAACCCTGGCAAATGGCATATTATTTGCAGGATCAGATGGAATGGGAAGGAATGATCGTGAATGCCGGCTTGCGTTTTGATTTATGGTATTTAGGGACAAAATATTATGTGGCTCAGGATGACGGTAGCTATGATTTACGCGAATTTGATAAAAGTGATCTGTGGCAATTGATGATTTCTCCGCGGTTAGGTGTTTCGCATCCTATCACGGATAAAGATGTGCTGCGTTTCGCTTATAACTATCAGAATCAATTGCCTCAAATGAAATATATATTTACCAGTAAAACCCCTGAAGATGCTTATGGTGCGGAATCAACAATCAGTGTAGGTAATCCCAATTTGGAACCGCAAATAACGGTTACTTACGAAGTAGGGTTTTCCCACCAGATAAGTGATGATTATGTTCTGGATTTGACTGCCTATTACAAAAACTTGTATAACTATGTAAATACAAAGAAAGAACGCGATGAAATTGAACAAACGGTTTACTGGTATAAATATTACTCCGATGATTATGGCTCTGCCCGGGGAATTGATATGCAGATTGAAAAATTACTCTCCAATTTCAATACCTGGTCTTTTGCTTATTCTTTGGCTTGGGCACAAGGTAACAGCTCTGCAACGATTATTCAGGATGAAACAACTAATCTGCGGGAATTTCCTTTGGATTGGGATGTAAGGCATAACATCAGTGCCAGTTATACATTCCGAATTGCACCTGGAGAAGAGTATTTTATTCCTTTTACAGATTTCATTCTACCTTTGGATGATATTAGTTTCAATATCAATTGGTCTTATGCCTCCGGAACCCCCTATACTCCTCAAAATCCTGATTCAGGCCACGATTTGGATACTAACAGCAAAAGAATGGATAGCACTCAACAAACGAATCTGAAGATAACCAAAGGTTTTATCCTGTCTAATAAAATGAATATTAAGATTTTTGCAGAAGTAGAAAACCTGTTTAAAAATAAGAATGTGATAGATGTTTACCAAAAGACGGGATCTTATTGGTGGAATGGTGATCAAATAGAAGAAACGAACCTTCCGGGTTATGTTTATCCCGAGGTCTATTATACTCACTATCTTGCCAGTGATAATCCACTATTTTATAATGATTTCCGGGGAGTGACCCTCGGTATTTCATTTAACTTCTAAATTATTCCAAGGAGGAATTAATAAAAATGAGAAAATTCATCGGAACAATGCTGCTGATAGTGATGATGACCTTTTTCTGTGCAAGTATTGCTTATGCACAGGAAAGCGCTGCTACTGCTAACAAAGGTGGTGGCTTACAGAATTTTGCAGAGCTGGTATTTGGCAGCGGATTAGTAAAATGGTTCAAAGATGGTGGCTGGGCTATGTGGCCAGTTCTCTTCCTGGCAGTATATGGTTTAGCATATATTATCTGGAAGTTTATTGCCCTGCTCAATGGTAAAATAAACTTAAATGCTTTCCTTAATAAGGTTGTTCCCTTAATTAAAGAGAAGAAATTTGATGAAGCAAGACAAATTGCCAAGAATACAAGAGGACCTGTAGCTGCCATTATTTATGCTGGTCTGGAAAAAGTTGATAAAGGGCTTGGTGCCGTGAATGAGGCAATTGAGAATGCTTCAATGATAGAAATGAGTTATCTGGAAAAGGGATTCATTGAATTATCATCTTCCATAACTTTAGCTCCAATGTTAGGATTTTTAGGAACCGTTGCGGGAATGATTACTGCTTTTGATTCCATTGCTGCTGCCAGAGCAGTTGATGCTACCATTGTGGCTACAGGTATCAAAATTGCTTTAATCACTACAGAAGCCGGATTGATTGTAGCTATTCCGGTGCAGTTTTTTAATAATGTCTTTATGACGATGGTAGATGGTTTAATAATAGATATGCAGAGAGCTTCAGAGAAATTAACTGAAGTTTTATCTGAAAGCTTAGGTATCGCAAGATGAAAATCTCCCGGAAGAGGAAATATAAGGCAACAATACCAACTTCCTCCACTGGTGATATTGCCTTTTTGCTAATCATCTTCTTTATGTCCACTACCAGGTTTGATATAAAAGAAGGTATAAAACTGGTTCTACCTCAAGCAGCTGAAGCACAGGAAGGAAAAACTCAAACCCTTACTCTAACCGAAAAAGAAATGACTCGTTTCCAGATTCTTCCCGATGGCAAAATCGCTATTAATAGAGAGGAGCCCAGAGATATAGCCAATGAAGAATTGGATGTGATTATTCAGAAGAAAGTAAATATCAATCCCGATATGATCTTCAAGGTTATAACCGATAGAGAATCAAAATACAACGATATGATTAGAGTAATTGATCGCCTTAAAGCTGCTAAGATAGAAAAGATTTCTCTATCCACAAGTTAGGAGATATTATGGCTAAATTTAGTGGAAAAAAAAGACGCGATGTTGCCATTCCGCAAGCATCCACTTCCGATATTGCCTTCCTCCTGTTGCTGTTTTTTATGGTAACTACGGTTTTTGTGCAGGAAAAAAAGTTTTGGGTAGAACGCGACCGTTGGCCCTTAGCAGAAAGTATTGAACGCATTCCGCGTAATCATACCAGCACTATCTATATTATGCGGGATGAAACAATTCTTCTGGATGATATACCTACCCGCATTGAGAGCTCTGAAGATGTTTTCGTTTCTCAAACTCTTATCAGGAAAAAAGCGGAAGATTCGGAACTGATTGTTTGTTTTAGAACCGACCGCGATACAAAATATGGAGTAATTTCAGATGTAATCCGACAACTTCAGGATGCTAACGCTCTTGTAGTTGCCTTTGAATCTCAACCGTTACTGAAGAAATAAAGGGGGATACAATGAAGACACAGAATCAGGACTGGAAAGATATTGCCAATGCTCAATTCAGTAAGGCACTGGCTTTAGCCCTCACTCTGCTTATTTTTGGTATTATGGTAACGCCGAAAGTGGAAGTCCGTAAACAGGTCTTTCAGAACCAGCAAGTGGAAGTTGTTGATCTTCCTGTAGAAGAAAGACAGCGGATTGAAGCACCTCAAACAGAAGTTGATGTTAATGTTACATTCCAGATAAGCGATGTATTGGGAACCGAGGAAGTTGATATGGCAGCTTTCCAGGAAGCCCTGTCCCAAATTGGCAATATTTATAGTACAACTGCACCAGTTCAACAACAAGAGGATGAAACACCTGTCAATTTTGTACCTTATGATGATGCCCCGGTAGTTATCGGAAAAATTGAACCTGTCTATCCTGAATTTGCCAAAAGAAATAAATTACAGGGAACAGTTATTCTGGAAGTGGAAGTATTGAAAGACGGCAGCATTCGGGAGATAAGAGTCCGTCGGGGTATTGGAGGTGGTTTGGATGAAGCAGCTATTGAAGCAGTTCGGAAAGTAAAATTTCAACCCGGAAAAAGCAGTGGTCAACCCGTGGACTGTATGGTCATTATTCCGGTAGAATTTAAAATTCAATAATTTTGGAGTGTTTAATGAAGTTTTATAAAATAGGAATCTGCCTTTGCCTGTTGCTAATCTTTGCTTCAAGCACAGCTTATGCAGCAATGGCAGAACCCTCAACGGGAACAAAAAAACTGGATTTAACCAAATATCACAATGTGGGAAATATCTGGTTACGAGTTAGTAACTATGGATTCTTCGGCTCCGGAGATGACATTGTTCCTCAATATCCTTCTCTGGAATATCCAGGCGGCAGCGGTGTTGACTATTTATACCAGGGAGCTTTGTGGTTCGGAGCCAAAAAACTGCGTCGGGACAAATTTAATAAACCCTTATACTGGTTAGTTTACCCTCCATCCGAGATTCAAGATACGATCATCACAGCAGATGATCCTCGCTGGAATCCATCTAAATCCGCAGTATTGGATACTTTAGTAAGTGTAGGTTTTGACGGGGACTGGGATTTATACGAATTCTTGCCCGCCTATAATCCTTTGCTGGTTTCCAATTTGGCGCAAACTGATAACTATGCTTTATATAATAATCAGGATGGTATTAGTTATGCTACAACCAGAAAACAAAAGCGTGGTGTGGATGATGATGGTGATGGTAGAATTGATGAGGATGGTGCCGGTTTCACCTTTCCTTTTAGAGTTAGCTCGGAATTACCAACGCAATTCAGTGAAGATTTCGGAGGCCAGTTTTTAGCTGATGTTCCAGCAGGTGCTTTTACTATCCTGGATGATCCCGCCAATGCCGAAATCTGGTTTCCTTTAGGATTTATGGATTTATCATACAGAAGTACATATTCCAACTATGCTTTTTCCGCACCTTATGATGATGACGGCGATGGCAGATTAGATGAAGACGGGGCTCCCGTTTCCGAACAGGACTACATTTCATTTTACTATGATTACTGTCCTTTTGGAACATCTGGAGAAAGGGACTATGGAACACACTCCGGATCGAGCAAGCATTTTCCGTTAAATATTAGAGTGCGCCAGATGAGCTATCAGTGGAGTTATGAATATATTAAAAACCTGGTATATATTGAATTTGACATTACCAATATGAACCCTTTGGATTCTCTTTATGATTGTGCTATGGGTATTTATATGGATAGTGATGTTGGTCCTCAAACCTGGGGTGCCGATAAAGCATCCGATGATAAATCCGGCTATGTTAAAGGAACAGGTTATGAATTTGCCTATACTTATGATGCCGATTTTGATAACGGACTTTCCCCTGGAATTGTAGGAGCACGTGTTTGTACCCCGGATCCGGAACAGTTGCAATTTCATTGCTGGTATTGGAAAGTAGGAGAAGGACCTTACGATGGAGATCCTCGTAAAATTCCGAAACCGAACGAGACCTCCAATGAAAAATATTGGTTGCTTACCGGGCGCAATCCGAAACCCTCATCAACTACTTATACTGCCCTGCGTCCAGAACAGGAAGATGTAACTGAATGGGAACAACCGACTCCTAATGACACCCGTTTCCTGTTCTCCTTTTATGGCGCGCAACCTGGCACTGCTGAATACAATGAATTGGATACCAATGGAAACTATTACAAGCGGTGGAATTTGGCTCCTTATAAAACGATGAAAATAGTGGTGGCAGTTTTCCCCGGTAATAATAAGGAAGACCTGAAAGCAACTGCCAGCAGAGCCAAAGAAATTTATGGTGAGGCACAAAACCTGATAACTGTTACTCTCCCTGATACTTTTCCTCATTACAGTCCTTATGTGCCACCCGACATTCCTGGAATGTATGCAGAACTTGTAAATAATGGAGACCGCTTGGATGTTTATTGGGATAATCGCAGCGAATTTTCTTATGACTCTAAAACTGCAAGTACTTCAATAATTGGCTGGCAAAATCCCCAAAGTTCTTATTTAATTTCCGGGCTTGATAGTGATCCTACACCCTATATAGCTAATAACTGGGCAGATATACCGGTGGAATACAGACCGGATATGTCTTTACCTTCAGATAAAATCTGGAATATGAATGCCCTGATTAATCCTTATACCGCTTCTCGTTTACGCAGGGATTTTCAAGGTTATACATTATGGGGTAGAAGCGGTAGCGGTAATCAGGAAGATTGGGAAATGATTCACCGGTGGGATAAGGTTGAAACAGCACAGGATCATAGCGATTATACAATCAACAGTTCATTTCCCACTTATTTTATTAATTTTGGCGGATATTTAGGCATTGATACGGGCTTGCCGAATAAAAATGAGTGGGATGCAGATGTATCTGAGTATCATAAATTTTACCGCTATGATGATAACTACATCCTGGTTCCCAATGGTGACGATTTTTACGGTTGGCCTATTTATGAACCAAATCCTGTAATTAATGGAACTCCGCTAAACGATATAACGGATTGGCGGACAATTCAAAATTACGCCAATTCTATTACCGGACCTGATGCTGCAACTACAAAACTTTTACAAGCACGGATATTCAAGCATAGTGCTATACCCGATAATGTTTTCTATGCTCTATACGAGCCCAAACTAATACCTTTAGAAGGATTTGCTATTCCTGCTCCAACCGGTGAAGGAAATACAGTGCCCGATACTTTAGCCCTAAGTAAACTAAGAAAAGAAAGATTAGCCAGGCGCTATTACTACTCCAATATTATGTATCCTCGCAAAGGTATTGAATATTATGTTGCTTTAACTGCTTTTGACCGGGGAATTCCATCCAAAAATCTGGACTATCTGGAAAGCGGAAGGGATGCTGATTCCAATATGAAAGTATTCTTCCCGGGCACTTTAGCCAGAGATAATATGGATAATATTATGGTTATCCCCAATCCTTATATTGGTAGAAGCAGCTTTGACGGACGCAGAGAAAATGACGAAAAGGGAGATAAGAGCCGCCGTTTGTGGTTTATCAATCTTCCCAAGCGTTGCACTATCCGGATTTATACTTTAGCCGGAGATCTTGTGCAGACCTTAGAACATAATGGAGCTCAGGAAAATGATATTATAACTATCTCTAAAGCTGCCACAACAGGTATTGCAGCTGATGGAATGCATTCCTGGGATTTACTAACTAAAAACAGACAGATAACAGCTCCCGGTGTATATCTGTTTTCTGTGGAAAACAAAGCTGACGGTAAAAACAAAGTCGGTAAGTTTGTTATAATCAAATGAGGGAGGAACTGTGAAGAAAATACTTATAATTACCTTGGCAATTGCCTTAGCCGGTTTACCCCTGTTTATTGCTGCCAAGCCGTTTGGTAAAAGTGGAACGGTAGCTTTGCAGTTTCTCAAGCTGGGTGTGGATGCTCGTGCAATTGGTATGGCAGAAGCATATACAGCCGTAACAGATGATATTTCTTCAGTTTACTGGAATCCTGCCGGGTTAGCACCTGCTTTTGAAAATCAGGTCTTTGTCTCCCATACCAATTGGCCTGCGGACATTATGCACGAATTTGGCGCTGCCACATATACTAATGGAGTTTATACTGTTGCCTTATATGGAAGTGTCCTCCATATGGATGATATGGATAAAACAGAAGAAGAAGCATTTGGACCCACGGGTGAAAAATTTACCTGCAGTGATATGGCTTTCGGAGTAGATTTCGCTCAGCAGTTTACTAACAAATTTTCTGCCGGAGTAGGAATTAAATATCTGCGGGAAACCTTATATGATTACAGTGTAAATAGCTATGCAGTTGACCTCGGTTCTATGTATAATACTGGGTGGAAAAATATTAAAATTGGAATGGCAATGCGCAATTTCGGTCCTGATATCCGCTATCGGGTTGATGATGATGAAGATGGTAGAGACGATGAAGACCCCTTTGATTTGTTTGATAACGATGGTGATGGTTCCATAGATGAAGATGGGATTGAACTGGATAGCAAAATTCCTTTAAGTTTCTCTTTAGGAGTTAGTGGAGACCTGATGCGGGAAGGAAGTAACCACTGGATTGCATCTCTTCAAATGGATAATGTAATAGACCGATTAGAAACCTGGAACCTGGGAACAGAGTATAAATTGGGAAATCTGTTTTTACGGGGTGGTTACCAATTTAACTATGATACTAATGGTTTTTCTGCAGGAGTTGGCTGGCAGGTTACAACTTCCTTTGGTATCTTTAATATAGATTATGCCTATACCGATATGGGCGATTTAACTGAGTCCTTTATTAAAAGTGCTCATCGTGTCTCTATTAAAATGAAATATTAAAAGAATCACAAATGATTCAGGAGGAAATAATGAAAAAAATCCTATTCACAACACTATGTTTGACCCTGCTTGTTGGTATTGTTTTTGCGCAGGAAATGATTCCCGCTACCAACAAGAAGGCGATGGAGAATCCACCCTGTAAACCTTTTATTTCTGCAAACCGAACAGTACCGGAATATTCTTTTACTGTTCCTCCAACTGCTTTAATGACCTCCTATTATGATTATATGATAGGAAGTTATAACGGTTTGCCTCTTCGTGTTATACCTTCAAATATTTATGGAGGAAAATATTTCCTAACCTATCATGGTAAAAGAAATGCCACTGGAACACGCCGCGTTTTTTATGCCTATCTTGCTGAAGACGGTAGTATCATTAGCAATAACGAAATTACCCCAGAAGCAAATAACGAAGGATATCCCACCGTGGCTGTTGATCCTGTTTCCGGAAAACCAATTTATGCCTGGCATGCTAATACCGATGCTGATACTCAAATGGAAGTGCAGCTTGCTTCCGACGCCTATTTTGAGGGCTTAGCAGGAATGTTTACTATCATCACTCTGATTGATAATCCTACCACTATTTCTACTTCTCCGACTGAAAGCACTTCTGATAATGAATTTATATGGCCCACCGCGCAAATAGGTCCTTCTCCCAATGCTGGGATGAGAAGGGTTTATGTGATTGCCAGAAATTCCGTTACGCATACTTACGGTCCTTCCGAAAATCCTTATATTGCCTGGGCTGATTTTAATGGTGACCTAATAGAACAAGGCATTTCGCTTGATTGGAATTATACTTCCATACCTGAAATGAATCAATGGAATGTAGATGAAGAATGGAGAAGACCTTTCCATTCCATTATTACCGATGATTCAGGCAATGTTTATTACGCCGGCTATCATTTTGCTACTGAATCCGATGGCACCACAGATATTCCTGAGCCGGATTTGGATGTGTTTAAATGTGGAAATTATGGAGAGGGAACCTGGGTGCGGATTAGCGATTGGAGCAAATTAGCTTCCTGGAATCCCAATACCAGCCCCACAGATACAACTGGAACCTTTACCGTCTCCGGATCTAATGAACCTTATGGAGATAACGAAATATATTGGACATTAATGAATTCCAGTCACTTGAATGCTACAATTGATGATATCGGACGCATTCACTATCCCGGTGTTTGGGGATTAAATAATTGTGACGGTTATTATTATCCTAATTTTCAATATACTAAAGAAGTTATCTTTGATCCTGCCCTTCCGGAAGGTTCTCAGTTCAAAGTTAATGAAATATGGCCTCAAAAAGACCCCGAAAACGATCATGACGAATATTATCAGCCCTGGGATAATGTCCCGCCTTGGGGAGAAGAAGAATATGAACAAGACCCGGACACTGGGGAATGGTATCTTTCCTATAATCTTAGCTGGGATTTTCCCTATTGGGATCAGAGTGCCCATGGTGATGCTATGTTCTTCCATTGCAGCAATATGAAAGTTACTGAAGGCAATGGCGAAGGTATGTTAGCAATGGTCTGGCAAAACTGTGCCCGTGCTAAAGCTATTAATGCCGATGGCGATACAGATTATACTGCCTGGGCAAATACTCCTGAAATTTGGATTTCTGTTTCTTCCGATAACGGAACTAACTGGAGTGAACCCATTTCCTTAAATAATATTGAAACCCCTGCATTTGCCGGTATTAAACCTATGTGGGTTTACCCGGCAGATAAAGTAACCTATGTTGGTGAAAGTAATGGCCAAAAAGTTGGAAAACTTGGCATTATGTTCTACGACGATTTTACTTGGGGTGCTTTTGTTATCAGCCCTGGAGTTGGCGCTACCAATGATGGTGGAAGAGTAATGTTTACAGAATTAGAAATCGTTTTTCCTCCCAATGCCGGAGAGGATCCTTCTGTAAGCCCTGTTACCAAAATCCTCAATCAGAATTATCCCAATCCTTTCAATCCTGAAACCACAATCACTTTTGATATGCCCAAAGCAGCACATGCTAATCTCTCCATTTATAATGTTAAAGGACAGTTAGTTAAGACCCTTTATAACGATACAGCAGCTTTCGGTAAAAATACAGTGGTCTGGACAGGTCTTGATAACAATGGAAATAATGTATCCAGCGGACTCTATTTCTATCGCCTGACTACCAATGGCAAAGTGGAAACCCGCAAGATGATGTTAATGAAATAGGAACTATTACTTAAACAATGATAATGCAAAACCCCGGATTTTGTTCCGGGGTTTTTTTATCTGGAAGAACAATGCATCCAGCGGTTCCACAAATCCCGGAAGAACAATGTCCTCGTCGTTCAAGCACAAGAAGGGGTTGACCAGGAGGTCAACCATCCGATTTTGCCCGTAGGGGCTTTTTGTTCAGGAAGAACGACGTCCTCGTCGTTCCACAAATCCCGGAAGAACCATCAACCTTCTAAACATTCTAAACATTTAAATTCCCTGTAACTTACATTGCGGACAGGAAACGACGAGGACGTCGTTTATTCCGGAAAATTTTCCGCGGGGTTGACGAGGACGTCAACCTTCCGGATGAAGGGTGCCTCCGTCGGTTCATAAATCCCGGAAGAACGACGTCCTCGTCGTTCATAAGAACCATCAACCTTCTAAACCTTCTAAACCCTCTAAACCTTCTAAACCTAACTTTCCTTTTATGTCTTTTCAATAAGAAATGTATATGAATTCGTATAATCCTGTAAATCCGGATTGCAAATATGCAGGTATCAACTTTGTTTTTTCAAAAGCAGCCACATAAAAAACGGGCAGCCGATAAACGCCGTTATAATTCCTACAGGCAATTCTATAGCCAGCAATTGTTTCGCCACCAGATCACAGGCAAGTAAAAAAATACCTCCCGACAGCAATGATAGCAGATATATTTTTTTTTGTCCGGAGGGTACAAAATAGCGAACTATGTGAGATATTATCAATCCTACGAAACCGATTATTCCAGCGTAAGACACACTAATTCCAATTACTATGGATGTGAGGATAAAAATCTGTCTTCTTAACGCTAAAACATTGATCCCTAAGCTGGCGGCATAGAGATCTCCCCCGCTTAAAATATCAATAGCCGTAGATTTAAAATAAAGATAGATGAGAATAGCGAATGAAACTACCAGCAGAATTAGAAAAAAGACCCATTCACTGCTCGTAAAAATATGCCCCAAATTTCCCATCAGAGTTCCCAATATCAAAGCTGTATCCTTTTGGTAAAGATACATAATCAGCGAAATACCGGCAGAAAAAAACATCCCGGCAATCACCCCGGCAATTAGTAACCGGCTTTTATCAAATCTCCCTTTTTGATGTGCCAGTTTCCACACCAGGAGCATTGTAAAACAAGCACCAATAAAACCACCCAAGGGCATTAAAACAACCAAACCGGAAATACCGAGCAAAATACTGCCAAAAGCCGAGCCCGAAGAAATACCCAAAATATATGGTTCGGCTAATGGATTGGCAAGCATCAGCTGATAGATGGAACCAATGCCGGCTAAAGCCATACCGGTGAAAAGAGTTAATAAAAGGCGCGGAATTCTAACCTGGATGATAATATTTTTATTGGGTTCCCCTACGGTTAGATATATCGCAATAACGCCCAGTCCGATCAGCAACCAGAGAATAAGAATTACCTTTTTTTTCATTGTTCATTCTGCCAGGAAGCAAATATATTTGCCAAGACCTTCATCCCTTCTACACAGCGCGGAGTGGCACGTTGAATTATATCAGGATTGATATCCCGCTCAAAATATATCCTCCGGTTTTTAATTGCCGGTATATTTTGCCAGCCCTTGCGGTTAATAATATTTTCCAGGGTATCCTGCGAATAACAGATCATAATATCCGGATTAGCGGATATTACGGCTTCGGGATTAACTCTGGCATAATCACGTTCCAGGGTAGGAAAAATATTATCACCACCGGCAGTTTCTATCAATTCTCCTATAAAAGAGGCATCAGATACGCTCATCAAGGGATTGCGATAAATTTCCAGATAGACCTTAGGGTGAGCTTTTCCCCGGGAATTTTGTTTTATGGCTTCCAGTTCTCGGCTTAACCGGCTCACCAAATTCATTGCTTCATCTTTTCTATCCAGCAAAATTCCTATTCTTTCAATAGCTGCCAGCATTTCACTAATGCTTTCCGGATAAATCACTTCCACCTGAAATCCCAAATTTCTAAGGTCTGAAGCCATTCCTTCCTGCTCTAAAGAACTGCAAAAAATATATTTCGGATTTAGTGCTAAGATACTTTCAAGGTTAATTTTACTGAAAGAACCAACCACTTTTTTATCCTTCAGGGAAGGAGGATAATTGCATTCTGCCGTAATCCCCGTAATTTCATCTTCGGCATCAAGGGCACAAATAATTTCTGCAATTTCGGGAGAAAGAACCACAATTCCCTGCTTTTGTTTCTTATCCGTTTGCTTGCAGGCAAAAACAAACGCCATTACGATGAGCACAGATAATATTAATGTCTTCTTCACTTATTCTATCCTGTTATCTTTTTCTTGCGTTATTTATGGCTGAAATAAAGGGTAATTACCTTCCCTTACAGGGAAAATTTGCTTTCCTTCCACCCCGCTGTAAGCGAACTCTATCTATTTCTTAAGCAGATAGTTGCCTCTTTTTTTTCAGCAGTATCAGCAATGTTCTTCGTTACCCGGGAAAAACATCTTATCCCGTTTCTGTGTTGCAATCAAAGTTAAAATTTAACTCCTCTTAGGAAATACCGCTAATGCCGGAAAAACAAGGGTCTCCCCAATCCGGAAACGAGATTATACCTTAGTAAGGATTAAGCTCTGGCTGTCAAGAAAAATGACTTTCCTTTCTTTTTTTAAGTCCTTTCTTTAAACTTTACCGCAGGGCATATCATTCCCGTATCGTGCCCGTATCGTTCCCGTATCGTTCTCGTATCGGATAACGGAATTAGACGAGAATTTTATTACCGCTATAATGGAAAGAAGAAAGCGAAAGCAATTCCAATTTCCACTGAAAAAACGCCAAAGATGCTTGTTTTACGCTGATTTGATGTTCGCCCGGAATAAACCCGGGAAAGTTTTATATATAAACAAAACAAGGCATTCAAAAGCAAACCGGAAGGCAAAATTATTGCTTGGTAAACGGGTGTATAGAACTTTAAGATAGCATACCAATGGTTTACAGCAAAGCGGAATCCTGCAGCCAATATGCTATATAGCATTGTTTTAGTTAGAGTATCCTGTTTCTGAATTTGAAGGCATTCCCACAAAAAAACGATGTGGATAAGTCATAACATACTGTTGTATAGTTAGATATATGGTGTAAATGTCCAAAGTATTAATTTTGTTATTCAGTGAAAAAATGGATTTTCCCTCAAAAATTTTCGTAAACAAAATTGGCAATCGAGAATTTTATGCCATTTAAAGCTCATAATACTTTAATAGAAGCATTTTCTTGGGGGTGAGATGAACTTTGTGTCTAAATTTTAAAAATAGTTTAAATAACGCTGGATTTACCCTGTGGATAACTCATTTTTTTGGACAGAAAACTATTATAATAATCTGAAAAAAAAAGCTTTACAAAAATAGCGGTCTCACAATTATGGGATCAATAAAACATAAGGAGACCACAATGATAGCAATACAGAATGAAACCACCGAATTCGTACAAGGGAGATTATCTTGCTTCAGTAAAAAAGCAGCAGAAGGACTTTCTAAACCCAAACAAAAATTC